>Ga0172382_10003989_pt1 | contig 22943 bp, 27 predicted proteins | sample Leawel138RmetaG_FD_122245 | JGI IMG/M metagenome (GOLD analysis project Ga0172382, IMG submission 122245) | Leachate microbial communities from a municipal landfill in Southern Ontario, Canada - Leachate well 138R metaG | ecosystem: Engineered > Solid waste > Landfill > Unclassified | place... | reverse complement strand
GGGCAGGGTGGAGATGTGCTGCGCGTCCATCGTCACCACCTCCGTCCGGAGGAAGGGCCGGATGCGGGGCTGCCGGGCACGAGCGGTGTCCGGCACCAAGGGCAGCGGCTGGCCGCGCGCGGAAGATCGCGGTTGCACGTCCGGCAGAACGGCCGGGCAGGGGAAAAGAACATGAAAACGCTCCATCGGGGGCGGCACACGCGCCGCGAAAGGGAACCGCGAAACTGGCTGGATGCCCCGGAGCGGTGGGATCAGGCGCGGTTTTCCGGGTTCGTCGGGAAGCCGCTCCGGGACAAAGCGCGTGCTTTGCCGGCAAGCCTCGATGTTCTGACGAAGGTTCTCATGCACATATGGCTCTCTTAATACGCCTTTGCGGCATTTCGATGGATTTCTCCGCATGCCTTCGCCGCGTTCCGGTGGTAGCGTCGGCCGACGGTTCAAGGCAGGAGAGGAGATTTCCCATGAAGCTGTTCGATGGCGGCAAGGCGCCGAATCCGCGCCGTGTGCGCGTCTTCCTGGCGGAAAAAGGCATCGACGTGCCGCTGGCGCCGGTCGATATGGGTGCGATGGGCCATCGTGGGCCGGAGGTCGCGGAGCGCAACCCGCTGCGCCGGCTTCCCGTCCTTGAGCTCGACGACGGCACGGTGATCACCGAATCGGTGGCGATCTGCCGCTATTTCGAGGAGATCCAGCCCGAGCCGCCGCTGTTCGGCACGGGCGCGCTCGGCCGCGCCAGGGTCGAGGAGCGGCAGCGGCGCATGGAGCTCAACCTCATGATGCCGGTGGCGCACGCGTTCCGCCACATCCACCCGGCAATGAAGGAGTGGGAGGTGCCGCAGATCGCCGAATGGGGCGAGGCCAACAAGCCGAAGGCGCTGGACTTCCTCGCCCTGCTCGACCGCGAACTGGCCGGCCGCGAATTCGCGGCGGGAGACGGCTATTCCATCGCCGACATCACCGGCCTGATCGCCATCGACTTCATGAAGCCGGCGCGCATCGCCCTGCCGGAAGAGCTCGGCAACGTCCGGCGCTGGTACGCCGCCATTTCGGCGCGGCCGAGCGCGGCGGCCTGAAACGGTTTCCGGCCGAAGGGCCCGGCGCGCAAAAACGATGCGCGTCGGCAGCGATCCGTAGGCGCAACGCATTGAAATCCCGGCCCGGACAGGAAAATCTTTCTTGCCGGGTGGATTTGGGCTGCGCATATTGGCATGAAATTCTACGGAGCTCGCCGATGGACCGCCTCGACCGCAAAATTCTTCGCCTGTTGCAGGAGGATTCGACGCTTGCCGTCGCCGATGTCGCCAAGAAGGTCGGGCTGTCGACGACGCCGTGCTGGCGGCGCATCCAGAAGCTGGAGGAGGAGGGCGTCATCCAGCGCCGGGTCGCCATCCTCGATCCGGTCAAGGTCAACACGCGCGTCAACGTCTTCGTCTCGATCCGCACCAACGCGCACTCGATGGAGTGGCTGCGCCGCTTTTCCGAGGTGATCCAGGAATTCCCCGAGGTCGTCGAGTTCTACCGCATGAGCGGCGAGGTCGATTATCTTCTGCGCGTGGTGGTGCCCGACATCGCCGCCTATGACGCCTTCTACAAGCGGCTGATCGCCAAGATCGAGATCCGCGACGTGTCGTCGGCCTTCGCCATGGAGCAGATCAAGAACACGACGCAGCTGCCGCTCGACTATCTCGTGCTCGACAAGGAAAGCGGCGCCAACGCAGCGTGAGCGACTCTGGTCGTCACCTTCAGCCGCCGCGCTGCCCCTCATCCCCCTGCCGGGACCTTCTCCCCGTAAACGGGGAGAAGGGGGATGCGGAGACGTTGCGTCAGTCCTCCTCTCCCCGTTTATGGGGAGAGGATGCCGGCAGGCAGGTGAGGGGCGGCGCAAACGGTCGAAATCAGGTACCTGCGGAGCACATTTCTTCTATTCGCGCTCCAGCCTTGCGAGCAGGGACGACGTGTCCCAGCGCCGGCCGCCCATGCCCTGCACGTCCTTGTAGAACTGGTCGATCAGCGCCGTGACCGGCAGGCTGGCGCCGTTGCGGTCGGCCTCGGCGAGGCAGATGCCGAGATCCTTGCGCATCCAGTCGACCGCGAAGCCGAAATCGTAGCGGCCCTCGTTCATGGTCTTGTGGCGATTTTCCATCTGCCACGAGCCGGCCGCGCCCTTGGAGATGACCTCGACGACCTTCTCGATGTCGAGGCCGGCCTTCTTGCCGAAATGGATGCCTTCCGCCAACCCCTGCACGAGGCCTGCGATGCAGATCTGGTTGATCATCTTGGTCAGCTGGCCTGCGCCTGCCGGCCCCATCAGCCCGACCATGCGGGCGAAGGATTCGATCACCGGCTTGGCGGTCTCGAAGGTGGCCTCGTCGCCGCCGCACATCACCGTGAGTGCGCCGTTCTCGGCCCCGGCCTGCCCGCCCGACACCGGCGCGTCGATGGCGGCGAAGCCGCGGGCCTCCGCCGCCTCGTAAAGCTCGCGCGCGATCGCGGCCGAAGCCGTGGTGTTGTCGACGAAGACCGCGCCCTTCCTCATCGCGCCGAATGCGCCGTCGGTGCCGAGCGTGACGGCGCGCAGGTCGTCGTCATTGCCGACGCAGGCGAAGACGAAATCCTGGTCTTTCGCGGCTTCGGCCGGGGTGGAAGCCATGCGGCCGCCATGCTCGGCCACCCATTTTTGCGCCTTCGCGGCGGTGCGGTTGTAGACGGTGACGTCGTGGCCGCCTCGGCTCTTCAGATGCGCGGCCATCGGATAGCCCATGACCCCAAGCCCGAGAAATGCAACCTTCGCCATGCGGCCCTCCTTCGTACAGTGGAAAAATTCGCGCCGTTCAGCGCTTGAGATGCGCGGTGATGCGGCGTTCGATCCGGTCGATTATGTTGCGCAGCGTCTCGACGATCGCAAGATAGATCACCGCCGCCCACAGATAGGTCTGGAAATCGAAGGTGCGCGAATAGGCGCGCCGCGTCTCGCCCATCAGGTCGAGCACGGTGATGATGGCGACGATGGCCGAGCCCTTGATCATCAGCACGATCTCGTTGCCATAGGGGCGCAGCGCCACGATCAGCGCCTGCGGCAGCACGATCTTGCGCAGGATGAGCCATCGCGGCAGGCCGAGCGCCGCGCCGCCCTCCCACTGGCCCAGGGGCACGGACTGCACCGCCCCGCGCAGGATCTCAGCCTGATAGGCGGCGGTATTGAGGGTGAAGGCCAGCAGCGCGCAATACCACGCATCGCGGAAGAATACCCACAGGCCGAGCGCCTCGAGCTGCGGGCGGAAACTTCCCATGCCGTAATAGATCAGGAAGGCCTGCGCCAGCAGGGGCGTGCCGCGGAAGAAATAGACGAAGCCGTAGGCCGGGCCGGCGAGAAGCGGGTTCTTCGCCGTCCGCGCCCAGGCGACCGGCACGGAAAGCAGCGCGCCCAGCAGGGCCGAGAGACCGACGAGCGACAGCGTGACCTTCAGGCCCGAAAGGTAGTTCGGCGCGAAGCGGGCGAAAAGGTCGGGATCATAGGCCGAGGCGAGATAGACGACGAGGCCGATCCCGGCGGCGATCCACAGCGCCATCAGCACATGGCCGGCGATGCGCTGGCGCGACCAGCCGCGCGGCGGCTCCGGCGGGCGCTGGATGGCTGCTTCGCTCATCGGGCCGGCTCCGTCCTGCCCACCCGGCGCTCGATCCATGCGAAGGCCACGGACGACAGCATGGCGAGGCCGAGATAGATCAGGCAGGCGATGCCGAAGAACAGGAATGCCTCGCGGGTGACGCGCGCGGCGATGCCGGCCTGGCGGATGATATCGGACAGGCCGATGACCGAAACCAGCGCCGTGTCCTTGACGAGGATGAGCCACAGATTCGACAGGCCGGGCAGGGCGAGACGGATCAGTTGCGGCAGGATGACGAGGCGCATGGTCTGCCAGCGCGTCAGGCCGAGCGCGTCGCCCGCCTCGTACTGGCCGGGCGGGATGGCGCGGAAGGCCGACAGGAATACCTCGCTGGCGTAGGCCGAGAACACCGCACCCAGCGCCACCATGCCGGCAACGAAGGCGTTGATCTCGATCGAGGCGCCGGGCGCGACCAGCGAGACGACGTGCTGGAGCGCGAGCTGCGCGCCATAGAAGACGAGGAACAGCGTCAAAAGCTCGGGCAGGCCGCGGAAGATGGTGGTGTAGATGTCGGCCGCCATGCGCAGCGACCGTTCCGGCGACTGCTTGGCCAGCGCGACGGCAAAGCCCGCGCCGAGCCCGAGCGGCAGCGTGGCCAAGGCCAGCGACACCGTGACGAGCACGCCCGAGGCCAGTTCGTCGCCCCAGCCGTCCGGCCCGAAGGCGAGCAGTGCAGCCGTTCCTTCCATGAGAAATCCCGCCCGCGCCGGCGTCTATTCGCCAAAGATGTCGAACGGGAAGTATTTCGCGTTGATCTCGGCATATTTGCCGTTGGCGCGGATCGCGGCGATTGCCGCGTTCAGCCGCTCGGCAAGCGCGGTGTCGCCCTTGCGGATGGCGATGCCGATGCGGTCGTCATTGCTGACGGCCTCGCCCTTGAACTCGCAGCATTCCTTTCCCTCTTCCTCGAGCCAGCCATACTGGACGCCGAAATCGGCCAGCACCGCATCGAGGCGGCCGTTGGAAAGGTCGGCCCAGGCCTCGAGCTGCGAGGGATAGCCCTTCACGTCGGCGTTGGGATAGGTCTCCTCGGCGAAGGCGGCGGCGATGGTGCCCTCCTGCACGCCGATCGACTTGCCGTCGGCGTTGTCGGGCATCAGGTCCGACGATTTCGGCGCCACGAAGACCAGCGAGTTGGTGTAGTAGGGGTCGGAGAAATCGACCTGCTTCAGCCGCTCCTCGGTGATCGACATCGAGGCGACGATGGCGTCGAAGCGGTTGGCCTGGAGCGCGGGGATGATGCCGTCCCAGTCCTGGGTGACGAACTCGCACTCGACCTTCATCTCCTCGCACAGCGCCCGTGTGACGTCGATGTCGAAGCCGACGAGCTGGCCGTCGGAGGTCAGGTTGTTGAAGGGCGGATAGGCGCCTTCGGTGCCGATGCGCAGCTTGTCCTGCGCGTGGGCCGCGCCGAGGCCGAGCGCCAGCGCGGCCGCAACCAGTGAAACCCGTGACGTGATACCCATACCGTTTCCCTCTCCAGATCGTCGGCTGCCGATAATCCCATTGTTCTCGCGGCCAATGCAATGGTCTTGGCCGGGGTTTTCAGTCGAGGCCAAGCGCCGTCTCGACGAAATCGGCAATTGCCGCGATCGCGTCGAGGGCGAAGACCGGCACGGCCGCGCCCTCGACCGGGTGGTCGGCGGCGATGGCGACGACATTGGCCGAGGCCGGCAGCGGCGTGTGGTCGCGCGCGTTGCGGCGGCGCGTCTCGATCTTGGGATGGTCGCCCACCTTGAAGCCTTCGACGACGACGAGGTCGCACGGCGCGAGGCGCGCGAGCAGCGCATCGAGCGAGGGTTCTTCCTCGTCACGCAGTTCGTGCATCAGCGCCCAGCGGCGGCCGGTTGTCAGGATGACCTCGCCGGCGCCCGCCTGCCGGTGGCGGAAGCTGTCCGTGCCCTCGTGGTCGATGTCGGCGTCGTGATGGGCGCGCTTGACGGTGGAGACGCGCCAGCCGCGCCGCGTCAACTCGGCCACCAGCCCGACGGTGAGCGTGGTCTTGCCGGAATTCTTCCAGCCGGCGATGCCGATCACGCGCCCGGTCATGCAAGGCTCCGCATCGTTCTCTCCGCCTCGGCGAGGTCTGAACGCGTGTTGATGTTGAAGAAGGGGTCGAGGCCGCGGGCCGCAGCGGGGAACCCGACCTCGACATGCGGGTGGCGGGCGATGAAGCCGCCGACCCGGCGCTCGCCGTGCGCGAGCCAGGCGGCGAGATCGTCTGCGAGGCCGAGCGGCCACAGGGCGAAGGTCGGATGGCGCGCGCCCGCCGAGGCGGCGACCGCGATCGTGCCGCGCCCGGCGGCGGTGACGAGGCGCTCAACCAGATCGCCGGGAAAGAAGGGCGTGTCGACCGCGACCGAGACCAGCGCGTCGGGGGGCGAGGGCAGGGCCTGCGCCCAGCGCAGGCCGGCGAGGATGCCCGCAAGCGGGCCGGGGCGGCTGTCGTCGGCATCGGCGAGCGCATCGACGCCGGGAAGGATGTTTCGCGCGGCCGCGCCGTTGGTCGACAGCGCCATGCGCGCGACCTGCGGGCGAAGACGCCTTGCCGCGTGGACGAGCAGCGGCGCGCCGGCCAGCATGGCCACGGCCTTGTCTTGCCCGACCTTGTCTTGCCCGGCCTTGTCCTCTCCCGCCATGCGGCTCGACCTGCCGCCGGCAAGGATGACGCCCGCCACGGTGAAGCCGTCATGCCGCATCGGCAGCCTTTCCTTTCTAACGACGCCTCGACAGGACGACCATAGACGAGGAGAAGGTCGCGGCAAGGGCGCAGGTGAACATCAACCCGAGCAGGGCGTTGATGCCGGTCTGCGGCGTCACCACGATGCCGGCCAGCGCCGACACGGTGGCGGCCGTGCCGAGCTGGAATGCGCCGGCGAGGCCGGAGGCGCTGCCGGCGAGGTCCGGGCGGACGCTGACGACGCCCGCGCCGGCATTGGGCATGGTCATGCCGTTGCCGATGCCCACCAGCGTCATCGGCCCGAACAGCGAAAGGGCGCTGCCCAGGCCCGAGGCGAACAGGAGGAAGGCGATGACGACGCCACTGGCCGCGACGAGGTTGCCGTAGAGCGTCATGGCATTGGTGCCGAGCCGCCGCGAATAGCGCCCGGAGAGGAAGTTGCCGATGACGTAGCCGAGCGAGATCAGCCCGAAATAAAGGCCGTATCCGGACGGGCTCAGGCCGAGGATCGCGGTGGCGACCAGCGGCCCCGCGCCGACGAGGACGAAGAATATGCCCGAGGCGAAGGCCATGGAGAGCGTATAGCTCCAGAACGGGACGAGGCGCAGCAGGCCAGGATAGGCGCGCACCTGCGCCGCCATGCCCGTCGTGGTGGCGCGGTTGGTCTCGCCGAGGTCGAGGAATGCCATGGTGAAGGCAACCAGGCCGAAGGCCAGCATGGCGCCGAAGGAGGCCTGCCAGCCATGGATCTCCTCCAGCAGGCCGCCGATCACCGGCGCCACCATCGGCACCAGCGCCATGCCCATGGTGATGTAGCCGATGCGGCTCGCCGCCTCGTCGCTGGCCACCGTGTCGCGGACGATGGCGCGGGCGAGCACCATGCCGGCGGCGGAGAAGGACTGAAGCACCCGCGCCGCGAGCAGCACCTCGATGGTCGGCGCCAGGATCGCCATCGCCGAGCCGGCGACGAACATGCCGAGGCAGAAGAGCATCACCGGCCGGCGGCCGAACCTGTCGGAGGCGGGGCCGATGCCGAGCTGGAGGATCGCGGTCGCGGCCAGATAGACCGACACGGTGAGCTGGGCCATCGCGTAGTCGGTGCCGAAATAGCGGGCCATGCCGGGCAGCGACGGCAGGAACACGTTGGTCGCCAGCGCCGAGACCGCCGTGGCGACGACGAGCGTGAGGATGTGCGGCGGCGAGGCGCGGTCGAGGAAGCGTGACATCGTTTTCTCAGCGCCCCGTGCCGTCGCGGGAAGGAAAAGGCATGCTCCGCGCCATGGTCATAGCCCGTCCGGCGCCATGTTGGGGCTGGTGCTTTCGGCCGCCGGCTTGCCTTCGCCCACGGCGCGCTCGCGGTAGAGCGCGTAGAGGCCGGACAGGACGATCAGGGAGGCGCCGACGACCATCGCCGCGCCCGGCACCTCGCCGAACACCAGATAGCCGTGCGCCAGCGCCCAGACGAGCGCGGTGTAGCGGAAGGGGGCGACGAAGGAGATGTCGCCCTGGCGCATCGCCATGATGATGAAATGATAGCCGATGACGAGGAGCACGGCCGCGCCGCCGAGCAGGCCGGCGACGCGCGGCGTCACCGGCGTCCAGTCGCCGGAAAACAGGGTGAGGACGCCGCCCAGCGTGGTGACGAGCACCGTGGTCACGCTCGACACCAGCAGCGTCGGCACGTCGCCGGGGATGCTGCGGGTGAGCAGGTCGCGCGCGGCGGCGAAGACGACGCACAGCAGCGCCAGAAGCGAGAACACCGTGAACCCCTCATAGCCCGGCTGGACGATGACCATGACGCCGGCGAAGCCGATGGCGATCGCCAGCCAGCGCCGCCAGCGCACGCGCTCACCGAGGAACAGCGCCGCCCCCATGGTGACGGCGAGCGGCAGCGCCTGAAGCACGGCCGAGGCATTGGCGAGCGGCATGTGGACGAGCGCGCCGAGAAAGGTCAGGGTGGCCATCATCTCGCAAAGCGCGCGCAGGGCCATGGCCGGGTGCAGAACCTGCCCGGGCCGCGCCAGCGCGCCGCTGCCCAGCGCCAGGGCCAGGATCATGGCGGTGGCGAAGAAGCCCCTGACCAGCATCACCTGGCCGAGCCCCATGCTCTCCAGCGCGAGCTTGGTGATGGTGTCGTTCGAGGTGAAGCCCGCCATGGCGACCACCATGAACAGCGCCGCACGCAGATTGATGGAGATGGGCACGAGCCTGTCCGTTGAATTGCGCGGTGTCCATCGTTCCTCTAGGCGCGGCCGGGGATTCGCGCAACGGGCACGGCCCGCGAACGATGGGGCCATGAGGGACGGCGTCAGCCGCCGGTGACGCTCATGTGGCGCGCGACCGAGGGGCGGCGCGTGGCGCGGTCGATGACGAAATCATGGCCCTTCGGCTTGCGGGCGATGGCTGCGTCGATGGCGCGCGAGACCGCCTCGTCTCCTTCGGAGGCGCGCAGCGCCGCGCGCAGGTCGGCTTCGTCCTCCTGGCCGAGGCACATGAACAGCGTGCCCGTGCAGGTCAGCCGCACGCGGTTGCAGCTCTCGCAGAAATTGTGCGTCATCGGGGTGATGAAGCCGAGCCGGCCGCCGGTCTCGGCGACCTCGACATAACGCGCCGGCCCGCCGGTCCGGTCGGGGATGTCGGTCAGGGTGAACATGCGTTCCAGCCGCGCCCGCAGAGCCGACAGCGGCAGGTACTGCTCGGTGCGGTCGGCGTCGATCTCGCCCATGGGCATGGTCTCGATCACCGTCAGGCCCATGCCGCGACCATGCGCCCAGCGCAGCATCTCCGGCAGCTCGTCCTCGTTGAAGCCCTTGAGAGCGACGGCGTTGATCTTGATGCGCAGGCCGGCGGCTTGCGCCGCGTCGAGGCCGGCCATCACCTTGTCGAGATCGCCCCAGCGGGTGACGGCGCGGAATTTCTGCGGGTCGAGCGTGTCGAGCGAGACGTTGATGCGGCGCACGCCGCAATCGGCCAGCTCATGGGCGAAGCGGGAAAGCTGCGAGCCGTTGGTGGTCAGCGTCAGTTCGTCGAGCGCGCCGCTGTCGAGATGGCGCGAAAGCCCGCGCACCAGGTGCATGACGTTCTTGCGCACCAGCGGCTCGCCCCCGGTCAGCCTGAGCTTCCTGACGCCCTTGGCGATGAAGACCGTGCACAGCCGGTCGAACTCCTCCAGCGTCAGCAGGTCGCGCTTGGGCAGGAAGGCCATGTCCTCGGCCATGCAGTAGACGCAGCGGAAATCGCAACGGTCGGTGACGGAGACGCGCAGATAGCTGATCGCGCGCCCGAAGGGGTCGATCATCCCGGGTTCCGCCGGGCCGACGCCGGCCGCTATGCGGCGCTCATCCGCCATGATGCTTTCCATGGCGGCAATGTCGGCCCATTGCCGTCGGGTTTCAAGGCGGGTTTGCCTGAAAGATCAGTCGAACAGGCTGGAGACCGATTGTTCGCTGGCGGTGCGGGAGATCGCCTCGCCGATCAGGTCGGCGATCGAGATGACGCGGATGTTGGGCGCGGCCTCGACGGCCGAGGTCGGCTGGATCGAATCGGTGATGACCAGCTCCTTCAGCTTGGAGGAGGTGATACGCGTCACCGCGCCGCCGGAAAGCACGCCATGGGTGATGTAGGCGGTGACGCTGGTGGCGCCGTTGGCCAGGAGCGCTTCGGCCGCGTTGCACAGCGTGCCGCCGGAATCGACGATGTCGTCGATGAGCAGGCAGTCCTTGCCGCGCACGTCGCCGATGATGTTCATGACTTCCGACTCGCCCGGCTTCTCGCGGCGCTTGTCGACGATGGCCAGAAGCGCGTCGAGCCGCTTGGCCAGCGAGCGAGCGCGCACCACACCGCCGACGTCCGGCGACACGACCATGACGTTGGGCAATTCGTAATTGCGCTTCACGTCGCGCGCCAGCACCGGCACGGCGAAGAGGTTGTCGGTCGGGATGTCGAAGAAGCCCTGGATCTGGCCGGCATGCAGGTCGAGCGTCAGCACGCGGTCGGCGCCGGCGCGGGTGATGAGGTTCGCCACCAGCTTGGCCGAGATCGGCGTGCGGCCCGAGGCGCGGCGGTCCTGCCGCGCATAGCCGAAATAAGGGACGACCGCCGTGATGCGCCGCGCCGAAGACCGGCGGAAGGCGTCGATCATGATCAGCAGCTCCATCAGGTGATCGTTGGCCGGAAAGGAGGTCGACTGGAGGACGAACACGTCCTCGCCGCGCACGTTCTCCTGAATCTCGACGAAAATCTCCTGATCCGCGAAGCGGCGGACGCTGGCCTTGCCGAGCGGTATGTTGAGGTAGCGGGCGACGGCCTCGGCCAGCACCCGGTTGGAGTTGCCCGCAAACAGCTTCATGAAATTTCCCCGGCGACGGCTATGAGCGGGTTTTTAACGGCGTCAGCCCGTATTGCAAGCGCGAAGGGTGTGGATCGTCCAATATTCCGCCCGACATTACATAGCCGGCATGGGTTGCATGTCACGCCGCCGGTCCTATCCCTGCGCCGTCGCCAGCCATGAGGCGAGGCGCTCGACCGTCTCGTCGGCGATGGCCTCCATGGTCGCCGGCGGCACGCCGTCCCAGCCCTCGGCGCCGGAGGCGGCTGCCTTGGCCTGGCCCTGGATGCGGTGGACGCGCGCGCCCGCCGGGTCGATCACGTCCCAGACATAGATCACGGTCGTCTGGCCGTCTTCCGAGATGGCGGAGAAATAGCCCTTCATCACATGGGTAGCCCCCGAGTCGCCCGCGCCGACGAGCGAAAGGCCATGGGCGCTCGCGCTGGCATTGAGCCGGCCGGCGAGCGGGGTCGCGGCGCTCGCCGGCGCGCCGACCACCGGCGCGAACTGTACCCGCGCGCTTGAGGGCGTGATCGCGGCGGTCGCGCCGGGCGTGAAGGCCGACGCGGGCGTCCGCGCCTGCGTGCTGTCGACGAGAGCGGACGGCTCCAGCATCTCCTGCGAGCTGGTGCAGGCGCCGAGCAGGCCGGTCGCGGCGATCATGCCTGCGGATAGGAGGATGCGCGGGATTGCGCGTTTCATCGGAATCTCTCCTCACGCCGCGCGCGCGGCCGGCGACCGTCATAATGCCGTCAACAGACGATCAAGTCGAGGTCGCGGCGCGAAAGCGGCCTCGGCGCGCCGTCGGTGGTCAGGTAGGTGCGGCCGAGCGTCATCGCGGCCCCCGAATCGGAATCCATGATGATGATGTGCGAAAACAGCGTCATGCCCGGCGCGACCGGCTCCGGATTGCCGGCATATATCATCTGCGGCTCCATCCATGACGGGGCGAAGCGCGCCCCGACCGAATAGCCGCAGGAATTCAGGCGATGCCGGGTCAGGCCGTGCGCTTCCATCACCCTGGCATGGGCGTCGAACATCTCGCCGAAAGTCTTGCCCGGCACCATCGCCTCCTCGACGGCGACCAGCGCGTCGTGCGCGGCCTCGTAGAGCTCCTGATGACGCTTGGACACCTTGCCGGTCACGAGGGTGCGCATCATCGGCGCGTGATAGTGGTGGAAGACGCCGGCCCATTCGAGCGTCAGCTGGTCGTTCTTGTTCAGCTTGCGCCGGCCGGCCTTGTAGTGGCACAGCAGCGCGTCCGCGCCCGAGCCGATGACGAAGGGGTTGGCCGGATAGTCGCCGCCGCCGGCGAACACCGCCCCCTGCATGGCGGCAAGGATCGCGCCCTCGTCGCCGCCCTGCCTGATCAGCGGCAGCGCCGCGTCGAGCGCATCGTCGGCAAGGGCCGCCGCCTTTTCGGCCTTGGCGATCTCGGCCGCACTCTTGAACAGGCGCAGGCGCGGGATGATCGCGGAGGCGTCCTCCGACGCGCCGAAGGTCTTCAGCTCCTCGTCGAGCAGGCGGCCGTTCTTGGCCGTCAGGCCGTGGGTGTCGTATTCGACGCCGATGCGGCAGCCGAGAAGGTCGAGGTCGTTCAGCAGGTTGCGCAGCTCGGCGGCCGGGTTGGCGCCGTCGCGGTCGGCCCAGACCACGACATTGTCGATGGTCGAGGTGTGGCGGGCCTGGCGCAGATCGGCCGAGCGCGTCATCAGCACCATCTGGCCGTCGGCCTTCACCACCAGGCACTGGAAGAAGCAGAAGCCGAACGTGTCGTAGCCGGTCAGCCAGTACATGCTTTCCTGCGCGAAGATCAGCAGCGCGTCGAGCTTCTTCTGCGCCATCTCGATGGTGAGCCGGTCGCGGCGCGCGTCGAATTCGGTCTGGTCGAAATGCAGCGCCATCAGCGTTCCTCCAGCACGATTGCCGATATCTGTCTTCCGTAGTCGCCTTCGCCGCGATGGGTGGCGCGGCGATAGGAATAGAAACGCGCCTCGTCGGCATAGGTGCAGTTGCCGGTGCCGTGGGCGGCGATGCCGGCGCGCGCGAGGCGGTCGAGCGTGTAGCGGTTCAGGTCGAACAGCGAATGGCCCGGCTTGGCCGACGGGGTGAAATAGCGCTCATTCTCCGCTGATTCGGCGCTGAAGCGGGCGACGAATTCCGGTCCGACCTCGTAATTCTCCGGCCCGATCGCGGGGCCGAGCACGGCGACGATGCGCTCGCGCCGGGCGCCCAGCCGTTCCATCGCCTCAACGGTCGATTCGAGGATGCCGGTCAGCGCGCCCTTCCAGCCGGCATGGGCCGCGCCGATGACGCCGGCTTGCGCGTCGGCATAGAGCACTGGGCCGCAATCGGCGCTCAGGACGCCGAGCGCCAACCCCGGCCGGTCGGTGACGAGGGCGTCGGCCTGCGGCCGCTCGCCGTCGAAGGCCGCACGCACCGTCAGCGCCTTGGCCGAGTGGATCTGGTAGAGGCTGAGCAGATTTCCCGGCACGACGCCGAGCGAGGCCGCGATTCGGGCGCGATTCTCGGCCACCCTGTCGCGCGCGTCGCCTGAGCCGAGACCGGCATTCAGGCCGCGATAGATGCCTTCCGACACGCCGCCGGCGCGGGTGAAGAAGCCGTGGCGGACGCCTTGCGGCGCCAGCTTCTCAAGCGCGGGGGACCGGATCGGGTCCGGCTGGACGCTGTCTTTCATCTCGTGCCTGTTGTCCTTCCGGTCCTTGCCACGGCAGCGTGCGCGATGCCCGGCGACCCGTTCGATCGACGAGGATCGTGAGGCAGGCGGGGGCGCGCTGTCAATCCGCCGTCACGCCCGCGCGGCGAATGGCGGCAGGACGATGCCCTTGCGGCTGACGCACAGCACCTTGAAAAGCGCGCCCATCGCCTGCGCTCCGGCCAGCCTTTCCGCCTCGCCGCGAAGCCTTTCGCGCGTCTCCTCGTTCGCAGTCGCGCCGAGCGCGCCGGCGCGCTCCAGCAGGCCGAGGCCGAGCAGGAACTCGCCCTGAGTCGCCGTCTTCACCTCGAGGCCGTGCGCGGCCGCGACACGGGCAAGGGCGGAGAAATCGACATGGCTCGTCAGGTCGGCCTCGCCCGGATGGGCGAGCACGTCGTCATAGGCATGCGCCCGCACCGCCTGCAACGTGTCGCCGAGGCCGGGCTTGAGATGGCCGTAGTCGATGAAGAGCGCCGCGCCGCCGTCGCGGGCGATGCGGGCGCTTACCGCGTCCATCAGCGCCTCGCGCGCCGGCGCGATCTCGAAGATCGCGCCTTCCGGGGCGCTCCCGGCATCGGGCGGCAAAAGGGAAGGGTCGATGCCGGCGGCGCCGGCCATGAAGCGAAGCGCGCCGTCATCGTCGAGGCCGACCATGCGTTCGCGCCAGCCTTGCCCGGTCCTGACGAACTGGCGCACGGGCACCGCGTCGAACAGCTCGTTGCCGACGATAACCAGCGGCAGGGCGGGCAGGGCGGCAAGATCGGAATACCATGTCGGACGGCTACGCCCGCCGGGGAGCTTTTCCTTCTGGAGCGCGGCGAGGCGCGGGCTCACCTCGACCATGGCGATGCGGGCGCGGGTGACGAAGCCGGGATCGAGCCTGTCGAGCGTGCGCAGCATGTCGGCCATCAGCGTGCCGCGACCGGGGCCGATCTCGGCGAGCAGCATCGGCATCGGCCGGCCGGCCGCGGCCCACGCCGAATAAGCCCAGACCGCGACAAGCTCGCCGAACATCTGGCTGATCTCCGGCGCGGTGGTGAAGTCACCTTCCGCGCCGAACGGCTCGCGGGTGGTGTAGTAGCCGGCTTCGGGGTCGAACAGGCAGGCGCTCATATAGTCGGCGACGGTGATCGGCCCCGTGGCGTCGATGAGCCGGCGCAGCCGGTCCTTCAGCGCCGTCATGAGGCGGCGCGCCTAGCGTACAGCATCACGCCCGCGCCGATCAGCACCATCGGCAGCGACAGCACCATGCCCATGGTGAGCCAGCCGCCGGCGAGATAGCCGATATGGGCGTCGGGCTCGCGGAAGAACTCGACGAAAATGCGCGATGCGCCGTAGACGGCGACCATGGCGCCGGCGACGAAGCCCGGCGTCTTCAGCTTCAGCGCACGGTGGGTAAGAAGCCGCAGCACCACGAACAGGACGAGCCCTTCGAGCAGCGCCTCGTAAAGCTGGCTCGGATGGCGCGGCTCCGGCCCGCCATTGGGAAAGACGAAGGCCCATGGCACGTCGGTCGTGCGGCCCCAAAGCTCGGAATTGACGAAATTTGCGACGCGCACCAGCCCGAAGCCGACCGGAACGCCGGCGGCGATGATGTCGAACAGGCTCCAGACGCTGAGGCCGCGCCGGCGCGCGAACAGGATCATGGCGACCGTGACGCCGGTGAGGCCGCCATGGAACGACATGCCGCCCTGCCAGACGGCGAGGATGTCGGCCGGATTCTGCACGTAGCGGGCGAGGTCGTAGAACAGGATGTAGCCCAGCCTGCCGCCGAGCACGACGCCGGCCGCCGCCCAGATCAGGAAATCGTCGATGTCGGTGGCCGAAACCGGCGATTGGCCGCCCGCCCACAGCCGGCCGTTCCCGACGAGGCGGCGCGCATACCACCACGCGAACAGGATGCCGACGACATAGCCGAGCCCGTACCAATGGATCGCCAGCGGGCCGATGCGCACGATCACCGGGTCGATGTCGGGAAAGGGCAGGGCGGCGAGCGGCAGAAGGAGGAGTTCGCTCAAGACGGTGTTTCCTTGCCGGTTTTATCGCGAGCATATGGAGGGCAAGCCGCCGGGAGGTCAAGGCGAGGGCGCAGGATGTGACGCATCTTGCAATCGTGGGCGGCGGCGACTACTTCCCTTTCATCGAGCGAAAGCAGGGCCGCCAGCCATGACCAACGGACCGAACCGCATTCTGGACGAATTCGCTAGGCTGATGACCGACGCGGCCGGCGCCGCGCAGGGCGTGCGCCGCGAGATGGAGACGGCGTTCCGCGCCCAGGCCGAGCGACTCTTCAACTCGATGGACATGGTCCAGCGCGAGGAGTTCGAGGCCGTGCGCGAGATGGCGCTGAAGGCCCGCGCCGAGAACGAGGCGTTTGCCGCCCGCATTGCCGAGATCGAGGCGAAGCTCGCCGATTCCGTCCCCGGCGAGGCTCCGGCGAAGCCCACGGCCAAGCCGCGCGCGAAAAAAGCGGACTGAGCTTTCCCTTCTTGTCCACATTGCGGTGCAGCGAAAAACGCTTGCGCCAGAGTCGCTTAGGCGAAACGCGGACATGCGCGCCGGCTTTCTATCCACATCGCAGATTGTCGGGTCTCAAAAAAGGGGCTGTTCACGCGACTCTGCTGCAATAGACTGAATTTGCTGCATGATTCGAAGCGTGATTTGACGCTCGCATGCGCCGGGCGGCGGGGGCCGGCCGGGCAGAGGTTGCGTCGCCCGCCATCCCGTCTTCCTCGAGTGCCGGTTTTCCGTAGCGCGTATGCTTGCCGAGTGTACGCGGACGCCCCTTTGCGACTGACAGGAAGAGACTTCCTCATGAACCTGCTGGAACTCGACATCGCCCGCGACCTCCACCCTGTGGACGTGATCGAGCATGTCGCCACCATGAACGACTGGTCGTTCGAGCGCACCGGCGACGACGAGATCGCCATCTCCGTCGCCGGCACCTACGCCAACTACCATGTCTCGTTCTCATGGATGGAGGATTTCGAGGCGCTGCATCTTGCCTGCGCCTTCGACTTGAAGGTGCCGGAGACGCGCACGCTCGAGGTGATGCGGCTTCTGTCGCTGATCAACGAGCAGATGCTGATCGGCCATTTCGACCTGTGGGAGCAGGAGGGCGCGATCATGTTCCGGCAGGCGCTGCTGCTCGCCGGCGGCGCCGAGCCGACCAGCCAGCAGGTCGAGGTGCTGCTGTCCTCGGCGCTGGAGGCGTGCGAGTGCTACTATCCGGCCTTCCAGTTCGTCGTCTGGTCTGGCACCAATGCGCGCGAGGCGCTGGCCAACGTGATGTTCGAGACGCAGGGCAGCTGCTGAGATGAGCGCGCGGGAGGAAAACGGCCGGCGGCCGGAGATTTCGTTCGCCGATTTCGAGCGGGTCGACATCCGCGTCGGCACCATCGTCGCGGCCGAGCCGTATCCGGAGGCGCGCAAGCCGGCGATCAAGCTCAGGATCGACTTCGGGCCCGGCATCGGCGAGAAGAAATCCTCGGCCCAGATCACGAAACACTACACGCCCGAAAGCCTCGTCGGCCGGCAGGTGATGGCGGTGGTGAACTTCCCGCCGCGCCAGATCGGCAAGTTCCTGTCGGAAGTGCTGACGCTCGGCTTCCCCGACGAAGACGGCGAGGTGGTCCTTGCCGTGACCGACAAGCCGGTGCCAGACGGCGGCAAGCTGTTCTAAAATCCCACTTCTCCGCGATTGCGCTCATGGCAGACGAAGACGCCTATATGCCGGGAAACCCGGCACTGGCCGCGTCGGGGCTTGGCTTCGTGCTGACGGGGTGCTCCGGCGGCGGCAAGTCGACGCTTCTCGCCGTCCTGGCGCGGCGCGGCTATGACGTGCGGCCCGAGGCTGGCCGCCAGATCGTGCGCGAGCAGATGCACCTCGGCGGCGGCGCGCTGCCGTGGCGCGATGCGGCGGCCTTCGTGGAACTGGCCGCGTCGCGCACGATGCATCTGTTCAACACCATCGAGCCGCGCGGCCTTCCGGTGTTCTTCGACCGCTCGCTGGTCGATCTCGTTTCCTTCCTCGACATGAAGGCGATTGCGGTTCCCGCTTATCTGCGGCGCGCGGTCGAGGCCTACCGCTACGCGCCCGACGTGCTCGTCACGCCGCCATGGCGGGAAATCTATGCCAGCGAGGCGGAGCGGCCGAAGCCGTTCGAGGACGCCTGCCGCGAATATGACGCGCTGGTCGCGGGCTACCTTGCCGCCGGCTACGGGCTGGTCGAGGTGCCGAGGCTGGATGTCGAGGCCCGCGCCGATTTCGTCGTGGCATTCCTGCTCGCCAGAGCTGGCCTCACGCCGGGATCGTGACGATGGCGCGCAAGCCGCCGAGCGGGCTGTCCGCCAGCTCGATGTCGCCGCCATGGCTGCGAGCGATGTCGCGGGCGATGGCGAGCCCGAGGCCGGTGCCGCCGGAATCCTGGTTGCGGGCATCGTCGAGGCGTACGAAGGGCTTGAACACCTCCTCGCGCTTGTCCTGCGGGATGCCGGGGCCGTCGTCGTCGATGACGATCAGCAGCGCGCCGTCGGCGTGGGTGGCCTCGACCTCGACGGTGCGGGCATAGCGCAGCGCGTTGCCGATCAGGTTGGAAAGCAGCCGCGAGAATGCATTGGGCCGCACGATGATCTCGGGATTGCCGGTCAGCGCGGTCTTGAGCGTGCGCTTGCGCAGCCGCGCCTCCTCGACCTGCTTTTCGAGGAAGGTGGCCAAGTCGAAGCTGCCGGGGATTTCGCCGCTCTCGCCGCGCGCGAAGGCGAGATAGCCTTCGAGCATCGACTGCATGTCGTCGACGTCCTGGTTCAGCGCCTCGCGGTCGGCGTCGGTTCCGCCGAGCGCGAGCTGGAGCTTGAAACGCGTCAGGATGGTGCGCAGGTCGTGGCTCACCCCGCTCAGCATCGCGGTGCGCTGCTCGATCTGGCGCTCGATGCGCTCGCGCATCTGGATGAAGGCCGCGCCGGCGCGGCGCACCTCGTCGGCGCCGCGTGGCCGGAAGTCGCTCGGCATCGGCCGCCCCTTGCCGAAGCTTTCCGCCGCCTCCGCCAGATGCAGGATCGGCCGGATCTGGTTGCGCAGGAAGGCGACGGCGATGGCGATGAGCACGAGCGAGGTGCCGACCATCCACAAGAGGAAAATGTGGGTGTTGGAGGCGTAGGTGTGGCTGCGGCGGGCGAAGACGCGCAGCACGTGATCGTCGAGGCGGATGCGGATCTCGACGATCGCGGAATCGCCGACCGTGTCGAGCCAGAACGGCCGGTTGATCTGGCGCGTGATCTGCTCGCCGAGCGAATAGTCGAGGATCGAGAAGAACGGCTTGGAGCCGGGCGCCGGCAGCGGGTCGGGCGGCAGCAGGTCGACCTTCAGCTGCAGCCGCTCCTGGGCGATGCGGATCACCTGCGCCAGGTCGCCCTCCTGCGGAAACGTCTCGATCAGGTCGATGATGGCGGCGATGTCGCGGGTGACGGCGGTGGAAAGCCGCTCGGTCACGGTCTGCCAGTGACGCTCCATGAAGACGAAGGCGATGACCGACTGGAGCAGCAGCATCGGCGCGATGACGATGATGAGCGAGCGGGCATAGAGCCGCTTCGGCATCCATTGCCCGACAAGGCGCCCGAGGCGGCGCAGGCCGCGCGCCCTGCCGGCGGGCTCACGCGGATAGCCGAGGTCCGCGTCCTCGTCCGTGTCGGCCTCGTTCCCTCGCGTCCGCGTCTGCGTGCTCGCCATGCCTGCCTTTATTCCACGCTCAGCCTGTATCCGACCCCGCGCGCCGTCTGGAGCCAGACCGGGTTGGACGGGTCGCGCTCGATCTTGCGGCGCAGGCGGTTGATCTGGACGTCGATGGTGCGCTCGCCGACCTCCGAATCCGAGCCGATCAGCTCGTGGCGCGGGATGGTCTCGCCGGCGCGCTCGGCGAAGATCGCCAGGATTTCCTGCTCGCGGTCGGTCAGCTTGACCGGCTCGCCGTTCTTCTTCAACTCGCGCCGCGCGATCTGAAACGTGTAGGGGCCGAAGACGATCTGCTCGACCTTGGGCGCGGTCTGCGGGCCGCCGCGGCGCAGGATGTTGTTCAGGCGAAGCAGAAGCTCGCGCGGGTCGAACGGCTTGGGCAGATAGTCGTCGGCGCCGGCCTCGAGCCCGGTGACGCGGCTGTCGGTCTCCGACAGCGCCGTCAGCATCAGGATCGGCACGTCCTTTTCCTGCCGCAGTGCGCGGGTGAGCTGGACGCCGCTTTCACCCGGCATCATCACGTCGAGCACGATCAGGTCGAAATCGAGGCCGGCGAGCTTGCGCCGGGCCTCGGCGGCGCTGGCGGCGACGGTGACGCGGTAGCCGTTGCCGGTCAGGAACTGCCGCAGGAGCGTGCGGATGCGGGTGTCGTCGTCGACGACGAGAAGGTGAGGGGCGTCATCGCCCGGAGCAACGACTTCTTGCGTCATCGGCAGGTGATCCTCTGCTTGCATGCCCTCCCGGCCCGCGACGATATTAGCCTGCCAGTCCGCCACGGTCATCCCGCAGGTTGCCCGGCGGGTTGCGATACCGGCGCGATCTGTTCGCGCAGTTCCGGATCGACCATGCCCGTCAGGAAGCGTTCCACCGCCGCGCGGTCGCGCGCCCCGGCGTCGGCGAAGGCGTCGGCGATGCGGCGCGACTGCGGCGCGGCGAGCGCGACGGCGAGCGCGCGGCCGCGCGCGGTGGGATAAAGCTCGCGCTGGCGGCGGTCGCGCGCGCCCTGCACCTGCACGATATGGCCGGTGTCCAAGAGCTGCTTGAGCACGCGGGCCAGGCTCTGCTTGGTGATCTTGAGAACGTCGAGAAGCTCGGCCACGGTCAGGCCCGGCCGGCGGTTGACGAAGTGGACGACGCGGTGGTGGGCCCGGCCGAAGCCGTATTGCGCCAGAATCTGGTCGGGATCGGAGATGAAGTCGCGATAGGCGAAGAAAAGCAGCTCGATGATGGTGAAGTCGATGTCGTCGCCGGCCGACAGGGCGTCCCTGATCGGCTCGGTGTTGCGGTCGGGTGCGTTCGCGGTCGTCATGTCGCCTGTCATAATTCTCTATCGCGGCTGTGCCAGTCGGATTTATGTCAGTGTTATTGACATAAATTGGGCGGAAAGGTAATTTTCGACAATCATCTGGGCTGATCGCGCATGATCGTGAAAGGTAGCGGATTTTTCTCCGGTGCTTTCTTCAATCCATCTCGCAATCGGCGTAGATTTATGGTTTCGCGCATCCGGTTAGCGGAGCGCGCGGCGCGCGTCCAATGAAAATAAGGGCTTTCGCCCTTCAGGGAGATCCAAATGGCATCCGTTCCTTTCGACCAGCTCGATGGTCATATCTGGATGAATGGCGAATTCGTCAAATGGGCGGACGCCAAGATTCACGTGCTGACCCACGGCCTGCACTATGCCAGCGCGGTGTTCGAAGGCGAAAGGGCCTATGGCGGCGAGATCTTCAAGCTGACCGAGCACACGCAGCGGCTGCACGATTCGGCGAAGATCCTCGGCTTCACCATTCCCTGGTCCGTCGCCGAGATCGACCAGGCCTGCCGCGACCTGCTGGCGAAGCAGGGCTTCACCGACGCCTATGTCCGCCCGATCGCCTGGCGCGGCTCGGAGATGATGGGCGTCTCGGCCCAGAACAACCGCATCAACTGCGCCGTCGCCATCTGGCAATGGCCGAGCTATTTCGATCCCGAGCAGCGGCTGAAGGGCATCCGTCTCGACGTCGCCGAATATCGCCGGCCCGACCCGCGCACCGCGCCCTCGAAGTCCAAGGCGGCCGGCCTCTACATGATCTGCACGCTTTCCAAGCACGCGGCCGAGGCCAAGGGCTATGCCGATGCGATGATGCTCGACTGGCGCGGCCAGGTCGCCGAAGCGACCGGCGCCAACATCTTCTTCGTCAAGGACGGCGCGCTGCACACGCCCAAGCCCGACTGCTTCCTCGACGGCATCACTCGCCGCACGGTCATCGACCTGGCGAAGCGCCGCGGCATCGAGGTCGTCGAGCGCGCGATCATGCCCGAGGAGCTCGATGGTTTCGAGCAGGCATTCCTGTGCGGCACGGCGGCGGAGGTGACGCCGGTGGCCGAGATCGGCCAGTGGAACTTCACCGTCGGCGACATCACCAGGACGCTGATGGACGACTACATGGCGGAAGTGCAGCCCAAGCGCGCCGCCGCCGAATAAGGATGCGCTCCGGCGCAAGCCGGCGATAAAATGACGGCCCGCGCCCGGCAGGGAGGCGGGCTGTTTGCTTTGGCGGGCCGGGATCGGGGAAGGGCATCCAGTCCGACGCGGCCCGCTGGCCAGAATTGTCCCCCGCTTTATCAATGGGGAAAACCTTTCTCCTTTGACTTTGATCATGTTTCGCCATTCCATCCGCTGGCCGGCTGCCGGAGCCGGTCTGTCCGAGAGGGAAATCAAGTGGACGCTCTTCTTCCAATCATCATTCAGGTCGTTTCGGGTGTCGTCGGCGGCCAGGCCGTCGGCGCGGCGATCAAGACGGCGGCGATGGGCCAGCTTCCCAAGCTGCTCAGCGGCGCGATCGGCGGCGTTGCCGGTGGCCAGATCCTCGGCGCGCTGCTCGGCGGCGGCGGCGTGGCTGCTGACGCCGCGACCGGCGGCGCGCTTGGCGGGCTGCTGGGCGACGTGCTCGGCGGCGCCGGCGGCGGCGCGATCCTGACCGGCATCGTCGGCGCCGTGCTCAAGAACAAGGGCTGATCCTTCGAAGGACGGCGAAGAAAGGGGCGGCTTAGCGGCCGCCCCGCTCGCGCAGGTCAGCGTCTTCCAAGCATGGTCAGGGCGTTTTCAATCGCGGCGCCGGAAGCGGTGTTGTCGAAAACACACCAGCTATCGGGCCCCAGCAGCTTCGAAAACGCGCCGATCTCGGCATCGGAATAGCTGGAGTAGTATACCTTCGGCTTGCCGTGCAAACGGACATAGCGAGGGGCCTGCCGGAAATCGGAAGCGGGCCAGACCAGCGCCGGATCGGCGAGCACCCGGTCGATCGAATATCGTTTCAGCAACGCGATCGCGTCGTCGGATTTCCAGCTTTCGTGCCGCACCTCGATCACGATCGGCCCTTGATCCAGGGTCCGCATCATATCGAAGGCCCCCTCGAAGATTCCCGGATCGAACCGCAACGACGGCGGCAACTGGCACAGCAGCGGCCCCCGCTTGCCACCCAGCGCCGAGATATCCTGAAGAAAGACCCCGAATGGTTCGCGGATGTCTTTCATCGCGCGCTGGTGCGTGATTTCCTTCGGAATCTTGACGGCGAACCGGAAACCGTCGGGCGTGGTTGCAGCCCATCGCTCGAACGTCGACGTCTTGTGGCGGCGATAGAAGGTCGAATTGACCTCCACGCCTTTGAAAACCGATGCATACCGCGCCAGCCCGCTTCCCTCCTCGGGAAAAGCGGTGGCGACGGGCTTTGGAATCGACCACGCTGCGGTGGCGATGATGGGCAAAATTCAACCCCCTTAGATGGCGAGGTGACTTTGCTGTAAGATCGGGCTTGCCGCGGCGTGGTGCAAGAGCGTGGCGG
>Ga0172382_10003988_pt1 | contig 22947 bp, 17 predicted proteins | sample Leawel138RmetaG_FD_122245 | JGI IMG/M metagenome (GOLD analysis project Ga0172382, IMG submission 122245) | Leachate microbial communities from a municipal landfill in Southern Ontario, Canada - Leachate well 138R metaG | ecosystem: Engineered > Solid waste > Landfill > Unclassified | place... | reverse complement strand
TGGTTGCCTGCTCCAACAAGCTCATGCGTATCGTCAATGCCATGATGCGATCCGGACAGCCTTGGAATGATCAATTGCATATACAAGCCGCTTGACCCGGAACACAGTTGCTCGGGGGGCAGCAAGACGAAGGCGCAGCGTGGGGGCCTTTCCTATCGTAGGGCCGTTCCCAAGATAAAAACCCCCACGCGTAGCCGCATAGCGGCGCAGTGTGGGGGCTTTTCATAGGCGAGAGACCCTTAGCCGCGTTTACTCGTGCGCCATCAACGCCTCCTCCATGGTCCAGCGCTTGACCGTGCCCGACTCCAGTCCGAACAAGTCCAGCACCCGTCCAATCGTGTGATCGACCATTTCCTCCAGGGATTGAGGTCGGGCATAAAAAGCGGGGACAGGGGGACAGATCACCGCACCGGCCTGGGTCGCCATCGCCATGCTGTGGATATGCCCCGCATGCAGCGGCGTTTCCCTCACCATCAGCACCAGGCGGCGGCGCTCCTTGAGCGTGACGTCCGCCGCCCGCGACAGCAAGGATGAGGTGCAGCCCGTTGCCACTTCAGACAAGGTCTTGATCGAGCAAGGCGCCACCACCATGCCGAGCGCCGGGAACGAACCGCTGGAGATCGACGCGCCAATATCGGCATTCGAGTGGCAGACGTCGGCCAAGGCCTGGACCTCATGCACTTTCATGTCGGTTTCATGAGCCAGCGTGACTTGCGCCGAGCGGCTCATCACCAGATGTGTCTCCACACCCATCCGGCGCAGCGCCTGCAACATCCGCACGCCATACACCACGCCGGAGGCGCCGCTGATGCCGACCACCAGACGGGGTCGGCCCCTGGCGCCCGGCGCTTTCCCTCGCACCAAGCTATCCATGCCTTGCTCCTATATACCAGCCAGGACCGCTTTGAACTTCTCGGCCACTTGCTGCCGCAGCTCGGGGCTGGCGCAGGCGACCGGCGGGAAGTCCTTCAGCATCTCAAAGGGACGGCAGGCATCGATGATGGCTCTTGAGTTGGTGCTGGTGCCGCGCGGAATGCGCGGATCCAGCGGCCCGCTCCAGGCTTTGCGAATGAACTCGATGTCTTCAACCGGATCGCAACGCGTGCACACGGCCCACATGACTTCAAACAAGTTGCTCGGATCAACGTCTTCATCCACCACTACCACGAAGCGCCCGAGGTAAGAGCCCGACTGGCAGTTGGCCGCCAGCATGGCCGCCTGCTTGGAGTGGCCGCCATAGGCCTGCTTGATGGAGATCACGTTCAGCATCCGCGCGCCGCCCGCTTCGTGGCACCACACGCCCTTGACACCGCTCAGCCCGGCCCGCTCGACCTCGTCCCAGATCATGCCGGCTTTCATCACGCACTTGGAGAACGAGAAATCCGACGGCGGCTTCAACGGCGTGGCCATGGTCAGGATCGGGTTGTTGCGGTAGTAGACGCGCTGGATCCGGATGACGGGCTGATTACTCTGACCGCCCGCGTAATAGCCGGTGAACTCGCCAAACGGACCTTCCGGCAAGGTATCGTCCGGGTACATTTCCCCCTCCAGCACGATCTCGCTGTGGGCTGGCATCGGCAAGCCGTGCACTTCGCTCAGGACCACGTCGAAAGGCAGGCCGCGGTGGCCGCCGGAGTAATCGTACTCGGACAAGCCGAAGCGCAGCTCGTTGCCGCCCGCCAGAAACAGCATCGGATCATGGCCGCAGGAAATCAGCACCGGGCAAGGCTTGCCCTGCTTGAAGTATTTATCCCGGATCTGCCTGCCCTGCTTGCCCGGCGAAGTCCACAGCCCCACCTTGTTGCGGGTGTGCGCCATGGAGCGGTACGTGCCGATATTGATCCAGTCCAGCTCCGGATCACGCATGATGACCAGGTCATCCGTGCCAATGTAGCGGCCGCCATCGCCTTCATGCAGGAAGGGAATCGGGAACTTGAAAATATCGACGTCATCGTCGCGATCGATGTTTTCCAGGATCGGGCCGGTTTCCACGATTCTGGGCGGGATCGGCTCATGCTTGCGCATTCTGTCCCGATACGCGCCCACGACGTCCATCGGTCCCGTCGGCACCGGAAAGCCCAGCGTCAGGGCCAGCCGCGCTGAAGAGTTCGTGCCGCCCGACAGCAAGCGGAATCCTGCCGGATAGCCGGGAATGTTGTCGAACAGGACAGCGGGCGGCTCCTTGCGGCTGGTCGAGTTGACGATTTCGGCCAGCGTGCCCACTTCCAGGTTCCAGTCCGCACCTGAGATATGCAGTACTTCGCCCGCCCGATCAGCGCGCTCCAGCAATTCACGCAAATCCGCGTGCGGCTGATCGTAATCGTTCCATTGCTTACTCATGTGCTCTCCTTAATCTGCACTAATGCCCGCCGCGCGGACGACCGGCGGCCAGCGTGTGACTTCATTTTCCAGTACGGCCGCCATGCGCTCCGGCGTTCCGCCCTGCGCCTTGATGCTCTGCTTGGCCAGGCTTTGCAGCATGGCTTCAGTGCGCAAGGCCTCATTGACCTTGCGATTCAAGTCCTTGATGATGTCTGCGGGCGTTCCAGCCGGTGCCATCAAGGCATACCAGACATCAACCTGAACCTTCGGATAGCCTTGCTCGCGGAACGTCGGTACCTCGGGCACCGTGCTTTCACGTTCGCCGCTCATGACGGCGATCGGCTTCAACTTGCCGCTTTTGATCAGCGTCATCACGGTATGGATCGGCGCAATCATGGCCGACACATGGCCGCCTGCCAGATCATTGACAGCTGCCCCGCCGCTTTTGAACGGCACGTGGAACAGATCAACCCCCGCTTCCTGCTTGAACAGCTCCATGGCCAAATGCTGAGGCGTCCCATTGCCTGCCGAGGCATAATTGATCTGCCCCGGCTTGGACTTGGCCAAGGCAATAAATGCCTTCAGGGAATCGGCCGGCACCTCATCATTGACCACCAGTACCATCGTGCCGGTTCCCAACAACGCAACGGGCTCAAAACTCTTGATGGGGTCATAGGGCAGCTTCTTATCAACCGCGGCATTGGTGGCAAACGTGGTTGCCGCCACCAGCAGCGAATGCCCGTCCGGCTTGGCGCGCGCCACATGATCAGCGCCAATATTGCCACTGGCCCCCGGCCGGTTTTCAACCACGGCCGACATCCCGTATTCATTGGAAAAATGCAGGCTCAGCGCCCGGGCCAGAATATCCGCCCCCACGCCAGGCGAGGAAGCAACCGTCATTGTCAGCGTGCCTTGCGCACTGCTGGCGGGTGTAAAACCAAACGCGGCCAGGGCCAGGGCAAGCGCGAACGCCTGCCTCAGAACGCGATCTCCCTGCTGCACACCTAATAAAGCGCGGAAGTCCATAATTTCTGTCTCCTTTCACTTGTTTTGTGAATTGTCGGAACATCATTACAGCTTCTCTTGATTTATTATTCCAACGATTTATTATCATCCATTGATTAGGTCAACCAATGAATGACATGAACGCTTCCCTGGGCAATCTATCGCTGAAACAGCTGCGCGCTTTCGTCTCGGTGGCGGAGGCCAATAGTTTCACGGCAGCCGCTTCCATGCTGAATCTGACGCAGTCGGCCGTCAGTTTGTTGATTCGCGAACTGGAGTCGGAGCTGGGCTTGAAGCTGCTTGACCGCACCACCCGCTCGGTTCGCATGACCGATGCCGGCGCGGAACTCTATCCGGTTGCAGCGCGCGTCTTGCAGGACCTGGGCGCCGCCGTGGCAGGGTCACGCGAGCTGACGGCCTTGAGGCGGGGCCGGGTCCGCTTTGCCTGTTCACCCTTGCAGTCTTCGCTGTTCCTGCCGCGTGCCATCAGCGCATTCACCGCACAATATCCCCATATTTCCATCGTGCTTCGCGACAGCCCGGGTGGAGAGATCGTGGATCTGGTTGCCAGCGGCGAAGTGGATCTGGCCCTGGGCGTGGCCACGGTGGATTCGCCGTTCATCAGCAGTGAAACACTGGCGAACGATGATCTGCTGCTGATTTATCCCCGCAGCTATCACTGGTCCGCCCGCAAGAAGCGCTCCTGGAAAGACCTGGCCCCGCATCCTTTCATCGCACTCGGCAAATACAACACCACGCGTTATCTGGTGGATCATCACGCCGCCCTGGCGGGCGTACGTCTTGAACCCAGCTATGAAGTCGCCTTTGTCTGGACCGCCATCGGGCTGGTGGCGGCTGACCTGGGCATTTCGCTGATACCCGGCTATGCGCGCTCCATCGTGCAGAAGTACCCGGAAGTGGCGATGCAAGCCTTTGAGGCACACCATATTCAGCGCCCGATTTCCTTATTGCAGCGCCGCCAGCGCACTTTGTCCCCGGCGGCCGCCACCTTTGCGGATTTTCTGCGGGATTTCGTTCAGAACGCCGAACCGATGACGGAACCGGAAGACCAACAGGTGTTGCGCCGCTGACCCGGCGAGAACACCCGCCGAGCAGTTTCCACACATCCTTCGCTGGTAATTCCCCTAGTACTAGACAGATCAACTACTCAGTATACTCACTAAAATTTGTCAGTACACTGAGCATAAAGTAGCGCATGATAACGGCGTGAAACCGCCATGAAGGCGCGCGCCCGGATTGCAAAAAGCCGCATAGCGGCACAACCCTAGCTTCATTGGAGGAAACACCATGAAATGGTTGCATATGGCGCTACTGGCGCTAGCGGCACTGACTGCGGGAACCGTCCAAGCCAAGCAGTTCAAGCTTTTGTCCGGATGGGATCCCACTTATCCGTACAGCCAGCAGATCGTCACGCCTTTCGTACAGGAAGTGGAAAAGCGCACTGAAGGCCGGATGACGTTCACCTTCAACGGCCCAGAAACGGTTTCGCCCTTCGAACAGCTCGAACCCGTCGGCGCGGGCGTATTCGATTTCCTTTTCACGCATGGCGCCTATCACTTCGGCACCACGCCATTGCTGACCGTGGCCGACGCGCTGGATGGCGACCTGGAGAAAGTGCGCGCATCCGGCATCATTGACCAGCTGGACAAGCACTATCAGAAATACGGAGTCAAACTCATCCTGCTGGCCATGACGCCCGAAGGCGGCTATCACATTTTCTCGCGCTTCCCGGTCTCGGCTGACGGTGACCTCAAGGGCCGCAAGATTCGGGGCAGCCCCACCTACGGCAGCATCATCGAGATGTTGGGCGGCGCGATGGTGGTGCTGCCCACCCCCCAGATCTACACCTCTCTGGACAAAGGCGTTATTGACGCCGCCGCCAACCCCGTCATGGGAGCGCTGGAATACCGCTGGTACGAAGTAGCCAAGTACTTGCTGCGTCCATCTTTCGGCGCGGTGTATTACCCGCTGTTCATGAACCTGAACGCTTGGAACAAGCTCGACAAGCGCGATCAGGACATCATGACGGAGGTGGCAAACGACGTTCAGGCCCGCTTCTATAGCCAGACCGTGAAACTGTGGGAGGAAGAAGAAAAAGAACTGATCTCCCGGGGCATGAGCATCACCACCATGGGCCCCGCTCAACAGCAAAAACTGAAGAAAGCCTGGACCGACGGGGTGTGGGGGCTGGCTGCGTCCAAGGATCCTGCTGCCACGAAAGCACTGCGCGAGTATGCGCGCAAGCATGGCCTGACGCCCTGAACGCCTCCACAACGCTGCCGGTTGGCCTGGACGCCTTGCCGCCCACTGAAGCGGCGGCAGCGTCCGGCGCTGGCTGGCTTCTTCCCATTGCCTTTCCAAAAGGTCTATCAAATGCACCAGAAAGACGGGAGCAAGAACAGGTTGGCCTCCTGGCTGGCAGCCCTGCATGACGGTCTGTCCAGACTGGGATTCGTCTTGGCGGGCTGCTGTTTGGCCCTCATCGTCTGTAGTTATTGCTACGAGGTGATGGCCCGCTATTTTTTCTCGGCGCCCACCTCCTGGGTCAGTTCGCTCGTGGCCTATATGCTGTGCGCCATGGTTTTTCTGGCCATGCCTGAACTGAGTCGGCAGCGGACCCACATCTTCATCAGTATCGTTCTAGACAAGATGGCCCCGGATGGCGCCACCAGGCTCCAACGAAGCACCATGGCGCTATCGGCGCTGGCCTGCCTGATGGGAGCGGCCTTCAGCTTTGATGCCACCTGGTCACAGTGGCAGCAGAACATCCTCACTGTCAATGAATGGCGTATCCCCAAATGGATGCTGTCCATCGTCATCCCCTACGGGCTGTTCTCCAGCAGTATCTATTTCCTGCGGCAGGCCCTGGAAGGCAGGCCTTACCGATCTACGGAGGGGCAGCAGCCATGACATGGTGGATGGTATTAACCAGCGGTTCATTATTCCTGTTCGTGCTGCTCTTTCTGGGCGTGCCGATCTTCGTCTCCTTCCTGATCCTCAACGTAGTCGGTGTGCTGGTATTGATCGGACCCGCCGGCTTTGGCATGTTCGCCAACAGCATCTATGCCACCGCGACCAACTCCGAACTGGCCGCGGTACCGCTGTTCATTCTGATGGGCGAACTGCTGTTCCGATCCGGCGCAATGGAAGTGCTGCTCGACTCACTTGACCGCCTGGTAGGCAAGATACGGGGTCGGCAATATGTGCTGTGCGTGGTGCTGTCCGCCATCATCGGGGCGCTGTCGGGCGCAGCCATGGCGGTGGCAGGCCTGCTCGGGCGTTCGCTCTACCCCACCATGCGGCGCCGTGGCTATGACGTACACCTGTCTACCGGCAGCATCCTGGGCGGAGCCAGTCTCGACCCCATCATTCCCCCCAGCGTACTGGCCATCATCATCGCGTCGCTGGCCAAAGTCTCCACGGGCCAGTTACTCATCGCCGGTTTTGCTCCCGGCATACTGCTGACAGTCATCTTCCTGGCGTACATCCTGATCCGGGTGCGGCTGAACCCCAAGCTGGCGCCGGACGTCGACAGCGAGCTGCGCGATCCAGCCACCCGGATCAGCGTCGTGAAGGCCCTGCTACGCATCATGCCTGTCAGCCTGATCTTCTTCATGGTCATCGGGCTGATTATCCTTGGCGTGGCCACGCCCACCGAAGCGGCAGCCACCGGCGTATTTGGAGCGGTGCTGCTGGCGGTGTACTACGGCGGATTGAACACCCGCATGCTGACCGAATCCATCTCGTCGGGCATCACGGTGGCGGGCCTGCTGTTGGCGGTGATGTCCTGCGCCACCATGTTCAGTCAGCTGCTGACGTTTTCGGGCGCTATCCGCGTGCTGGGCGAGTTCATTATTCAACTCGACCTGCCCGGACCGGTGATGCTGTTCATTCTGCTCTTCGTGCCCTTCATGCTGTTCATGGTGCTCGACCAGGTATCGGTGCTGATGGTGCTGATCCCCATCTACCTTCCCATCCTGGGCATCTACCAGTTTGATCCGATCTGGTTCTGGACGCTGATGCTGATCACGGCGACGGTGGGAGGCATCACGCCCCCCTTTGGCTACACGCTCTACGCGTTCAAGAGCGCCGCCCCCGACATCTCAGCCTCGGATCTGTTCAAGTCCGCCTGGCCGTTTGTATGGCTGATTTTGCTGGGTATGCTGGTCATGGCGATCTTCCCGCAAATCATCACGTTCCTGCCCAACTCCATGCGTTGATTTGTCATGACAAACTCCCCTCTCCTTGTGTCCTATAGCGAGCTTGTCCAGCGCTTTCGTCAAGGCACCGATACGCCGCGCGACTTGCTGGAGCGCTGCCTGAGCACCATCGAATCGCGCGACGATGAACTGCATGCCTTCGCTTGCTTGGCCGTCGCCCGCGCGCGGCTGGCGGCCGATGCCTCAACACAACGCTGGCGTTCGGGCAATCCGCGCTCCGAGATCGACGGCATGCCCGTGGGCATCAAGGATATTATCGAAACCCATGACATGCCCACCGGCATGGGCACGCCGCTCTATGATGGCTGGATGTCACGGCGCGATGCCGCCAGCGTACAGGCACTGCGCGCCGCCGGCGCCGTCATTGTGGGAAAGACGAAGACCACGGAGTTTGCCGGAAGCCATCCCTGCGACACCCGTAATCCGCACGCTCCTGGCCATACCGCTGGCGGCTCGAGCGCAGGCTCGGCGGCAGCGGTGGGCGCAGGCATGCTGCCCATTGCGCTGGGCACGCAGGTGGTAGGCTCAATACTTCGGCCTGCCAGTTTCTGTGGCGTGGTCGGCTATAAGCCCACGGAAGGCGGGATCCACCGCGGCGGCAGCCACGACTTCCAGAGCCATAGCTGCATCGGCCTGCTGGGCGCCACGCTGGACGACGTCTGGTTGACGGCCCGCGTGCTGGCCAGAATGGCGGGCGGCGATCCGGGCAAACACCCGCTGCACTTGCCGGACGGGACGCTGAATCCTGTACGGCCAAGCACGCTGACATGGCTGCGTACTCCAGGTTGGCCGGTTGCCAGCGAGGAAGCCCGCCAACAGTTGATGAACTTCCTGGGCAGACTGCGCAGCGCGGGGGTGAGGATCATCTCAGCGCACGAAGACGCCCAGGTGGCAGCCTTTGAATCACTGCTCGAAGCGTCCTTTGACGTCTGCACCGACATCGTCGCCTATGAATCGCGTTGGTTTGCACGCAACGCGCTAGAGCGCGATGCCCAGACCGTCAGCCCAACGCTTGCGCAGGTGCTGGCCCGCGCAGAAGCCCTGACGGCCGATGACTATGCGCAGTTGCTGGAACGGCGCCAAGCCTTGCGCAACGCCTACGACACGCTGGCAGCATCCCGGCGGGCACCCTTTTTGACCCTGTCGGCAACGGGCGCGGCCCCTCAAGGCATTCTTCACAGCGGCAACCCCATCTTCAACGTGCATGCCTCTTTGCTCGGCGTACCCGCCTTGAGCCTGCCTTTGCTGAGCGATCAATCCATGCCGCTGGGCGTGCAACTGATTGGAGCGCGCCATGATGATGCCACGCTGTTCTCCACTGCGGCCTTCCTCTCCTGCCTGTCGGCTTGAGTCAATGATGACACATCAAATTCTGCATGGTTATCTTCAGCCAGCCTACTTGTCAGTCAAACCGCAGGATTGCGCCGTCAACGTCAACGTGAATGCGTCATTGCCGTCACTGCCCCGGTAGTGATGCACAATGCTGACGCCCGCGTCGAGCAACGGTTTCAGATCACGCGAGCCGCAAGTGGATCGGGTGTCGGCGTCCAGAATGGCCGCTCGTTTTTGCTGGTCCAGGGTATCCGCGGTGTAATCGGGCAGCGTGAAGAACGAGGTGAAGATCTTGCCCGGTCCGGCCTGGGTTTCATCCAAGCGCAGCTCGCTGTTGACCATGCGCGGCAAACGGGCGTTGATGTCCCGCGCCACGATCTGGAGCTGCATTTCCACAAAGCCGTCGTTTTTTTCAAGCGCTTCATAACTCAGCTTTTTGCCCAGCCGAAAGCCGAACAGCACAAGCACAAGTGCGGCCGCCACGAGGATGATGCCAATGATTTTTTTCATATCGTCCTGAACAAGGTGTTCCAGAGTCAGCGAAAAAGCATCCCCCCCGGGGGATGCTTTGTGTCTTGGGAGCGGCGTGGCGAAAAAAAACCGCTCCCCGAAAGAAGCGGTTTTCAGCTCGGATTGAATCAGTTTATACCTGATCGTCTTCGGGCTTGCTCTGCGGCTCGGAAGCGGCGGCCACTTCGGCGGGCGAGAGGAAGATCTCGCTTTCGTCGAAGGTATGTGCCGTTTCGGTAAAGACCACATCGCGCTCGGCAGCCTCGGCGGCTTCCTTGTCTTTGCGGGCAACGTGGTAAGCCATGCCGGTTCCTGCCGGAATCAGACGGCCCACAATGACGTTTTCCTTCAGACCGCGAAGCTCGTCGCGCTTGCCCATGATGGCAGCTTCGGTCAGCACGCGCGTCGTTTCCTGGAAGGACGCCGCGGAGATGAACGAATCCGTGGACAGCGAGGCTTTGGTAATACCCAACAACACGTTGTCGTAGGTGGCGGGACGCTGGTTCTCCGCGTTCATACGATCGTTTTCGTTGAGCAGTTCCGCCCGCTCGACCTGCTCACCCGGGATGAACGAGGTGTCGCCGGCATCCACTACGTTGACGCGGCGCAGCATCTGGCGAACGATCACTTCAATGTGCTTGTCGTTGATCTTCACGCCTTGCAGACGGTAAACGTCCTGCACTTCGTCCACCACGTAGGTGGCCAGCTTCTCGATGCCTTTCAAGCGCAGGATGTCATGCGGATCGGCCGGGCCGTCCACAATCATCTCGCCCTTGTTCACCACTTGGCCGTCGTGCACCAGCACCTGCTTCTCTTTCAGAATCAGGAACTCGTGGCTGACGCCGTCCAGGTCCGTGATGACCAGACGCTGCTTGCCCTTGGTGTCCTTGCCGAACGATACCGTACCGGTCACTTCGGCCAACATGCCCGCATCTTTCGGCGAACGCGCTTCGAACAGCTCAGCCACGCGCGGCAGACCCCCGGTAATATCGCGGGTCTTCTGCGATTCCTGCGGAATACGCGCCAGCACTTCACCAACACCGACCTGCTGTCCGTCACGAACCGTGATCAGCGCACCGACCGGGAACGAGATGCTGACCGAGTGGTCTGTGCCAGCGATTTTGACTTCTTCGCCGTTCTCGTTGAGCAGCTTGACCTGGGGACGCTGACCCGCCTTGCCGCCACGCGTTTTCGGCGTGATGGCAACCAGCGTGGACAGGCCCGTGACTTCGTCAAGCTGGCGCGCCACGGTCACGCCTTCTTCCACGTTCTCGAACTTGATCGTACCGGTGTACTCGGTAATGATCGGACGCGTCAGCGGATCCCAGCTTGCCAGTTGCGCACCGGCCTTCACCACAGCGCCGTCGCTGTGCAGCAACACCGCGCCGTACGGCACCTTATGACGCTCACGTTCGCGGCCGTTGTCATCAACGATCAGGATTTCACCTGAACGGGAAATCGCGACCTGCGCGCCTTTGCCATTGCTGACATAGCGCATCGCGCTGGTGAAGCGAACCGTACCGTTGGACTTGGTCTCAACGCCGGATGCCAGCGCAGCACGTGAAGCGGCCCCCCCGATGTGGAAGGTACGCATGGTCAGCTGGGTACCCGGTTCACCGATGGACTGTGCGGCGATCACGCCGACGGCCTCACCGACGTTGACCGGGCTGCCACGGCCCAGGTCGCGGTCATAGCAGGCCGCGCACAAGCCATAGCGCGTTTCGCAAGTCAGCGCCGAACGGATCTTCACTTCATCAATGCCAAGGCGGTCAATGGTCTCAACCGCGTCTTCGTCCAGCAGCGTACCGGCTTCAAACACCGTTTCCTGCGTGTCCGGATTGACGATGTCCGTGGCGGCAGTCCGGCCCAGAATACGATCGCGCAGCGGTTCAATGACTTCACCGCCTTCAACCAGCGACTTCATGACGAAGCCCGCGCTGGTACCGCAATCATCTTCGGTGATGACCAGATCCTGGGTCACGTCCACCAGACGGCGCGTCAGGTAACCCGAGTTTGCCGTCTTCAGCGCGGTATCGGCCAGGCCTTTACGCGCGCCGTGCGTCGAGATGAAGTACTGCAGTACGTTCAGGCCTTCGCGGAAGTTTGCGGTAATGGGCGTCTCAATGATGGAGCCGTCCGGCTTGGCCATCAGGCCGCGCATGCCCGCCAACTGACGGATCTGTGCCGCCGAACCCCGTGCGCCCGAATCCGCCATCATGTAGATGGAGTTGAACGATTCTTGACGCGTTTCATTGCCGTGGCGGTCAACGACCGGCTCCGTGGACAGTTGCTCCATCATGGCCTTGCCGACGCGATCGCCCGCCTTGCCCCAGATGTCCACCACGTTGTTGTAGCGCTCTTGCGCCGTGACCAGACCCGACGAGTACTGCTTGTCGATTTCTTTCACTTCCTTGCTGGCTTCGGCCAGGATGCCTTCTTTTGCATCCGGGATCAGCATGTCGTGCATGCAGATCGAGATGCCGCCGCGCGTTGCCAGGCGGAAACCGGTTTGCATCAGGTTGTCGGCAAAGATCACCGTGGCGCGCAAACCGCAACGGCGGAAAGACATATTGATCAGGCGGGAGATCTCTTTCTTCTTCAAGGACTTGTTCAGTACGTTGAAGGACAGTCCTTTCGGCAGGATCTCGGACAGCATGGCGCGGCCGACCGTGGTTTCAAAACGGGTCGGGGTAGCCACCCACTCGCCGTTCTCGTCTTGCGACCATTCCGGCAAGCGGACGGTGATGCGGCTTTGCAGCTCAACCACCTTGTTCTCATAGGCGCGCAGCACCTCCGAGACGTCCGTGAAATGCAAGCCTTCGCCGCTGCCGTTGACGCGCTCGCGCGAGGCATAGTACAGGCCCAGCACGATATCTTGCGACGGCACGATGGACGGTTCGCCGTTGGCCGGGAACAGCACGTTGTTCGAGGCCAGCATCAGCGTGCGCGCTTCCAGCTGCGCTTCCAGCGACAGCGGAACGTGGACGGCCATCTGGTCACCGTCGAAGTCGGCGTTGAACGCCGCGCAGACGAGCGGATGCAGTTGGATGGCCTTGCCCTCGATCAGCACCGGCTCGAAAGCCTGGATGCCGAGGCGGTGCAAGGTGGGCGCGCGGTTCAGCATGATCGGATGCTCGCGGATCACCTCTTCGAGGATGTCCCACACCACCGGTTCCTGCGTTTCAACCAGTTTCTTGGCCGCCTTGATCGTGGTGGCCAGGCCCATCATTTCAAGCCGGTTGAAGATGAAGGGCTTGAACAGCTCCAGCGCCATCAGTTTCGGCAGGCCGCACTGGTGCAGCTTCAACTGCGGACCGACGGTAATCACCGAACGGCCGGAGTAGTCCACCCGCTTGCCGAGCAAGTTCTGGCGGAAACGGCCGCTCTTGCCCTTGATCATGTCAGCCAGCGACTTCAGCGGACGCTTGTTCGCGCCGGTCATGGCCTTGCCGCGACGGCCGTTGTCGAGCAGCGAGTCCACGGACTCCTGCAGCATGCGCTTTTCATTGCGAACGATGATTTCGGGCGCTTTCAACTCGAGCAAACGCTTCAGGCGGTTGTTCCGGTTGATCACGCGGCGATACAGATCATTCAGATCGGACGTGGCGAAGCGTCCGCCGTCGAGCGGCACCAGCGGGCGCAACTCGGGCGGCAGCACCGGCAGCACTTCCAGAATCATCCACTCGGCCTTGATGCCGGAGCGCTGGAAGCCCTCCAGCACTTTCAGGCGCTTGGAGATCTTCTTGATCTTGGCATCTGAGCTGGTGGCCTGGAGATCAGCGCGCAGCACTTCGATCTCACGGTCGATGTCAATGGTGCGCAGCAGTTCGCGCACGGCTTCCGCACCCATCACGGCGCGGAAATCATCGCCATACTCTTCCGTCTTGGCGAGGAAATCGTCCTCGGACATGATCTGGCCGCGCTTGAGCGGCGTCATGCCCGGTTCAATCACGCAATAGGCTTCAAAGTACAGCACGCGCTCGATGTCGCGCAGCGTCATGTCCAGGACCATGCCCAGACGCGACGGCAGCGACTTCAAGAACCAGATGTGGGCAACCGGGCTGGCCAGTTCAATATGCCCCATCCGTTCACGGCGCACTTTGGCCAGCGTGACTTCAACGCCACACTTCTCGCAGATGACGCCGCGGTGCTTCAACCGCTTGTATTTGCCGCACAAGCACTCGTAGTCCTTGACCGGACCAAAAATCTTGGCGCAAAACAGCCCGTCACGTTCAGGCTTGAACGTGCGGTAGTTGATCGTCTCGGGTTTTTTGACTTCCCCGAACGACCAGGACCGGATTTTTTCCGGCGACGCGATGCCAATGCGGATCGCGTCGAACTGTTCTTCTTGCGTTACTTGCTTGAACAGATCCAGCAGCGCTTTCATGGCGACTCCTATCAATTTTTACCGGTGCCGCGACGCGTCACCAGCGGAATTCCTACACCGACGAGCTGAGAAACCGCTCCTCCGACCTAGGGAGCAGCGGATCCGGCTTTGCCGGTCCGCCAGCTCCGCCCCCAGGGGGGCGCGCGTAAGCGCGTAGGTGGGGGGTCAATTCCTTTCGAGATCCATGTCGATCCCGAGCGACCGGATTTCCTTGACCAACACGTTGAACGATTCCGGCATGCCGGCATCGATCACATGGTCGCCCTTGACGATGTTTTCATACACTTTGGTACGGCCGTTCACGTCATCGGACTTCACGGTCAGCATTTCTTGCAGCACGTACGATGCGCCATAGGCTTCCAGCGCCCAGACCTCCATCTCCCCGAAACGCTGTCCGCCGAACTGGGCTTTACCGCCCAGCGGCTGTTGCGTCACGAGCGAGTACGGACCGGTGGAACGCGCGTGCATCTTGTCATCGACCAAGTGGTGCAGCTTCAGCATGTGCATGTAGCCGACGGTCACCGGACGCTCGAAGCGCTCACCGGTCTGGCCATCAAACAGATACGCCTGCGTCTTATCATCGGTCAATTGCAAGACCTCCGCCGTCTCATCCGGGTAGGCGAGATCCAGCATGGCGCGAATGTCACTCTCGGCCGCGCCGTCAAACACCGGCGTGGCAAAGGGCACGCCATTGCGCAGGTTGCGGGCCAGCTCAATGACTTCGTCTTCAGAGAGCTGATCCAGCGCCGCTTTGGCCCCAACTTTGTTATACACCTGATCCAGGAAGGTCCGGATCTTGCCGATTTCCACGCTGCGCGCTTCACGCAGCATTTCGTCGATGCGCGCACCCAGACCCTTGGCGGCCCAGCCCAAGTGGACTTCCAGCACCTGGCCCACGTTCATCCGCGACGGGACGCCCAGCGGGTTCAGCACAATATCCACCGGCGTGCCATCGGCCATGTACGGCATGTCTTCCACCGGGGTGATCTTCGACACGACGCCCTTGTTACCGTGGCGGCCCGCCATTTTGTCACCCGGCTGCAGGCGACGCTTGACGGCCAGGTAGACCTTGACCATTTTCAGCACGCCCGGCGGCAGCTCGTCGCCCTGCGTCAGCTTCTTGCGCTTTTCTTCAAAGGCCAGATCAAACTCGTGGCGCTTGTGCTCGATGGACTCCTTGGCCTGCTCCAGCGCATTCGCGCCTTCTTCGTCGGCCAGGCGGATATCGAACCACTGCCAGCGGTCGAGATCGGCCAGGTAGGCTTTCTCAATGGCCGCTCCTTTGGCCAGCTTGCGCGGACCGCCGTTGACGGTCTTGCCGATCAGGCTCTTTTCAACCCGATCGAACATATCGTTTTCAACGATGCGGAGCTGGTCATTCAGGTCCTGGCGATAGCGCTTGAGCTCGTCGTCGATGATGGATTGCGCACGCTTGTCGCGCACAATGCCTTCACGCGTGAACACCTGGACATCGATCACGGTGCCGACCATGCCGGACGGAACGCGCAGCGACGTGTCCTTCACATCAGACGCTTTTTCACCGAAGATCGCGCGCAGCAGTTTTTCTTCGGGCGTCAGCTGGGTTTCGCCTTTCGGCGTCACTTTACCGACCAGCACGTCACCGGCCTCGACTTCCGCACCGATGTACACGATGCCGGACTCGTCCAGACGGCCCAATTGCGCTTCGGACAGGTTGCTGATGTCGCGCGTGATTTCCTCGTGACCCAGCTTGGTGTCACGGGCAACCACGGTCAACTCCTCGATGTGGATCGAGGTGTAGCGGTCATCCGCCACCACCCGCTCGGACATCAGGATCGAATCCTCGAAGTTGTAGCCGTTCCACGGCATGAACGCGATCAGCATGTTCTGGCCCAGCGCCAGTTCACCCATATCCGTGGAGGCGCCGTCGGCGACGACGTCGCCGCGCGCCACCACATCACCCTGGGCAACCAGCGGACGCTGGTTGATGTTGGTGTTCTGGTTGGAGCGGGTGTATTTGATCAGGTTGTAAATATCTACCCCGACCTCGCCAGCCGCGTTTTCATCGTCATTCACACGAATCACGATACGCTCGGCATCCACGTAGTCCACCACGCCGCCGCGGCGGGCCTGGACAGTGGTGCCCGAGTCCACGGCCACCGTGCGCTCGATGCCGGTACCCACGACCGGCTTCTCCGGACGCAGACAAGGCACAGCCTGACGCTGCATGTTCGAGCCCATCAATGCGCGGTTGGCGTCATCGTGTTCCAGGAACGGAATCAGCGATGCTGCCACCGACACGATCTGCGACGGCGCCACGTCCATGTAGTGGACGTTTTCAGCGGACGTCATCAGCGTTTCGCCTTCCTGACGGCAGGCCACCAGCTCATCGGTGAAGCGGCCCGCGTCATCCAGCGCCGCGTTGGCCTGGGCGATCACGTAGCGGCCTTCTTCAATGGCCGACAGGTAATCGATCTGGTCCGTCACCTGGCTATCAACGACCTTGCGGTACGGTGTTTCGAGGAAGCCGTACTCGTTCAGGCGCGCATACAGCGCCAGCGAGTTGATCAGGCCGATGTTCGGGCCTTCCGGCGTTTCGATCGGACACACGCGGCCGTAGTGCGTCGGGTGCACGTCGCGCACCTCGAAGCCCGCGCGCTCACGCGTCAGACCGCCCGGTCCGAGTGCGGAAACACGGCGCTTGTGGGTGATTTCCGACAGCGGGTTGGTTTGGTCCATGAACTGCGACAACTGGCTGGAACCGAAGAACTCCTTGATGGCGGCGCTGATCGGCTTCGAGTTGATCAGGTCATGCGGCATCAGGTTCTCGGCTTCGGCCTGGCCCAGACGCTCCTTGACGGCGCGCTCCACGCGCACCAGACCGGCGCGGAACTGGTTCTCGGCCAATTCGCCAACGCAGCGGACGCGACGGTTGCCCAGGTGATCGATGTCATCGATTTCACCCCGGCCGTTGCGCAACTCGACCAGCACCTTGATGGTGTCAAGGATGTCTTCGTTGGTCAGCACCATGTTGTCCGAGCTGTCGGCTTCACGGCCCAGTCGGCTGTTGACCTTCATGCGGCCAACCCGCGACAGGTCATAGGTTTCATCGCTGAAGAACAGACGATGGAACAGGGCCTCGACCGCTTCTTCGGTGGGCGGCTCGCCAGGACGCATCATGCGGTAGATGGCAACACGCGCGGCCATCTGGTCCACGGTTTCATCCACGCGCAGGGTCTGCGAAATATAGGGACCGTGATCCAGATCGTTGGTGTAGAGCGTTTCAATGTCGCGCACACCGGCTTCGCGCAGGCGCGCCAGCACGGCGTCGGTCAGCTCTTCGTTGGCGTGGGCGACGATTTCGCCGGTTTCCTTGTCCACCACATTGCGGGCCAGCGCACGGCCCACCAGGAAATCTTCCGGCACCGACACCGACTCGGTGTTGGCGGCCGTCAGCTCACGGATGTGCTTGGCATTGATCCGCTTGTCCTTGCCGACGATCAGCTTGCCATCGCGGTCATTCAGGTCAAAGCGCGCAACCTCGCCCTTCCAGCGCTCGGCGACGAACTCCATCAACGCGCCGTCATCCATCAGCTGGAATTTGTCGAAGGCAAAGAATTGCGCCAGGATGTCTTCCGAGCTCATGCCGATGGCCTTGAGCAGAATGGTGACCGGCATCTTGCGGCGGCGGTCAACGCGGAAGAACAGGATATCTTTGGGATCGAACTCGAAATCGAGCCAGGATCCGCGGTAAGGAATCACCCGGGCGGAAAACAGCAATTTGCCCGAGCTGTGCGTTTTGCCGCGGTCGTGTTCGAAGAACACGCCGGGGGAACGGTGCAGCTGCGAAACAATCACGCGCTCCGTTCCGTTGATCACGAAAGAACCGGTGTCCGTCATGAGCGGAATTTCGCCCATGTAAACTTCCTGTTCTTTCATTTCTTTCACGGTAGGTTTGCTCGCTTCACGGTCGAGCAGCACCAGGCGAACCTTGGCGCGCAGCGGCGACGCGAAGGTCAACCCCCGCTGTTGACATTCCCGTACGTCAAAGACGGGTTCGCCCAGCGTATAGCTGACGAATTCCAGCCTTGCCATCTGATTGTGGCTGACAATAGGGAAAATCGAGGAGAAAGCGGCTTGCAGTCCTTCTGGCTTACGCTGCAATGCAGGAGTATCCTGTTGCAAGAAAGTTCGATAGGACTCGAGCTGAGTTGCCAACAGGTAAGGAACGGTTTGAACGTCCTCACCTTTGGCAAAGCTCTTGCGGATGCGCTTCTTTTCGGTGAACGAGTAGGGCATGAGCACTCCGACTCAGGTTGCATGAACCGCACAAGGCGGCCATAAAGACGACTTCGATAGCGGGTCGGGCAGCCAAAACTTCCAAGCCACCCTTTTCGCCGGGACCCCCCGGCACGGGTTTCGGGTTCGCGGGCGAGCTGTTCACCCGCGCACCCTAAATCCGTGAAACTTGTTCAATACGGCAGTCTTGAACGAGTCCGATAGGTATTCAACGCATCTACCAACGCGGCGTTTTTATAAACGCAAAAACCCGGAGGTCGGATTTACTCGACCCCCGGGTAGCAGCCAAGTCAAAATTATTTGATTTCGACTTTAGCACCAGCTTCTTCGAGCTTCTTCTGAGCTTCTTCAGCGTCAGCTTTGGCAACACCCTCTTTCACTGCTTTGGGGGCGCCGTCAACCAGGTCCTTGGCTTCTTTCAAGCCCAGGCCGGTCAGTTCGCGGACGACTTTAATGACGCTCACTTTGTTGGCGCCGACTTCTGCCAGGACCACGTCAAATTCAGTTTTTTCTTCAGCAGCAGCAGCGCCGCCAGCTGCGGGAGCAGCGGCAACGGCAACCGCGGCAGCAGCTGCGGAAACGCCGAATTTTTCTTCCAGATCGGTGATCAGTTCGGACAGTTCGAGGACGGTCAAGCCAGCGATGGCTTCGATGATTTCAGCTTTGCTAAGTGCCATTTTCTTTAAAACTCCAAAATTGGATACCAGGTAGGGATGTCGCTAATGTCTAGAAGTACCGGGGCTTTCCGTGAACCGTTCAAAGCGCGTTGCGCAGAGTAAAGAACGGTTCAATCCACCCCGAGACCAACGGCTTAAGCAGCCTGTTTGTCGCGAACGGCAGCCAGGCCGCGCACGAACTTGGTCGGCACTTCGTTGAGCGTACGCACAAACTGTGCAACCGGGGCTTGCATCGTGCCCAGCAGTTTTGCCAGCAGCTCTTCGCGAGAAGGCAGCGAAGCCAGCGCTTTCACGCCGTCAACGCCCATCAAGCTGTTCGGCAGGGCGCCGCCCTTCAGAACCAGCTTGTCATTGGACTTGGCAAAATCGGCCAGCACCTTGGCAGCCGCCACCGGATCAGCGCTGATACCATAGATCAGCGGACCGGTCAGCTGAGCAGACATGCCTTCAAAAGGCGTGCCAGCCACAGCGCGGCGGACCAGCGTGTTCTTCAACACGCGGAGGTAAACACCCGATTCACGCGCTTTTTTGCGCAGCTCGGTGACAGAAGCAACGTCCAGACCACGATACTCGGCGATAACAATCGATTGAGCACGGGTGATTTGCGCCGTGATTTCCTCGATTACTACCGTTTTCTCTTGACGATTGAGACTCACGGTTTGAACACTCCATCAAAAGACGCCAGGGAAAACCCCTTGCGTCAACCGAATGCGGCGAACCTGGTCGACTTCTTTGGATAAAGAATTCTTCCTGGGAGCGCCGTCTGCGCTGGATAGGGAACAACGCAAGGCTGTTTCCATGATTAAGTCTTCAGCGCAATCCCGTCAGAAACGTGATTGGCGGTTGACTCCAGCGGTCTTTGACAGCAGCGCCAGCGTTGAACCCGCTGGCGCAGCCCAAAGTTTTTTTAATACGTTTACTGGCCCAGCGTCAGCGAGGCTTGATCAACGCGGACACCGATACCCATCGTGGACGACACAGCCAGCTTGCGCAGGTACACGCCTTTGGCCGTGGCCGGACGCGCTTTGTTCAGTGCGTCAACCAGTGCGTTCAGGTTGGTTTCCAGCTGCTCGATCGAGAACGACGCGCGGCCGATCGTGGCGTGGATGATGCCAGCCTTGTCAGTCCGGTACTGGACCTGACCGGCTTTTGCGTTCTTGACCGCGGTGGCGACGTCCGGCGTGACCGTACCCACTTTCGGGTTCGGCATCAGGCCGCGCGGGCCGAGGATCTGGCCCAGTGCACCGACGATGCGCATCGTGTCCGGAGAAGCGATCACGATGTCAAAGTCAAGCTGACCGGCCTTGACTTGCTCAGCCAGGTCTTCCATGCCGACGATGTCAGCGCCGGCTTCTTTGGCGGCCTCGGCCTTGTCGCCCTGGGCGAACACGGCAACACGGACCGTTTTACCGGTACCGGCGGGCAACACGACGGAGCCACGGACCAATTGATCCGATTTCTTGGCATCAATGCCGAGCTGAACGGCCAGGTCGATGGACTCATCGAACTTGGCGGTTGCGGTCTCTTTGACCAGCGTCAGCGCGTCAGCGACGGGATAAACTTTGTTGCGATCGACCTTGGCGCGCAGCGCAGCGGTGCGTTTGGTAACACGTGCCATGCTCAGACTCCTTCAACCGTAATACCCATACTACGAGCGCTGCCAGCGATCGTACGTACAGCAGCGTCCATATCGGCCGCCGTCAGGTCACCCTGCTTGGTTTTCACGATTTCTTCGAGTTGGGCGCGCGTCAGCGAACCGACTTTGTCGGTATGCGGCTTGGCGGAACCTTTCTGCACACCAGCGGCTTTCTTGATCAGGATCGTCGCCGGGGGCGACTTCATGATGAAGGTGAAGCTCTTGTCTGCAAAGGCAGTGATCACAACCGGAATCGGCAGGCCGGGCTCAATACCCTGGGTCTTGGCGTTGAACGCCTTGCAGAATTCCATGATGTTCAGGCCCCGTTGACCCAGAGCCGGGCCAATCGGAGGCGACGGGTTGGCTTTACCAGCTGGCACTTGCAGCTTGATGAAGCCGACGATTTTCTTCGCCATGCTTTTTTCTCCAGTCGGGTACTAACGCCAATCGCGTTGGCTCCCCGAAGGTTATCCAGCCTAGGCTTGCCCTCAGGACAAGCCGATGAACCAGGCGGCTGTTTTTCTGGTTCCAGTCCTCAGGTTTTTTCGACCTGGGAGAAATCCAGCTCGACCGGGGTGGAACGACCGAAGATCGTGACCGACACCCGCAGTTTGCTTTTTTCGTAGTTGACTTCTTCGACGTTGCCGTTGAAATCGGTAAACGGACCTTCTTTGATGCGGATCATTTCGCCCACATCGAACAGCGTCTTGGGACGCGGTTTCTCAACGCCCTCTTCCATCTGGGAGAGGATGTCGTCGACTTCCCGCTGGGAAATCGGGGCGGGACGGTTGCCCGAGCCGCCAACAAAGCCAGTGACTTTGTTCGTGTTTTTGACCAAGTGCCAGGTTTCGTCTGTGAGATCCATCTCAACCAGCACGTAACCCGGGAAGAAACGGCGCTCAGTGATGGCTTTGCGGCCACCACGGACCTCCACCACTTCTTCAGTGGGCACCAGGATCTGGCCAAAGGAGGTATCCAGACCCGCGCGCTCAATACGCTCTTTCAGCGACTTCTGAACGCTTTTTTCCATGCCGGAATAGACATGGACAACGTACCAACGCTTGCTCATCTCATTCTTCCGCTTAGTTATTTCCATCCAAGAATGAGGCTGTAGAGCACCCACTCAATGGATTTGTCGGCCAGCCAAAGGAACACCGCCATCACCACGGTAAAGGCGAAAACGATGCCGGTGGTCTGAACCGTTTCTTTGCGCGAGGGCCAGATGACGCGCTTGGTTTCCTGAACGGAGTCTTTGCTGAACGAAATCAGCCGACGCCCCGGCTCGCTCGTCCAGGCAATCAACAGCCCGAGAACGAGACCCGCCAGCACCACCCCGACACGCGCGATCGTGGGGCTGCTGGCAAGCACATAAAAGCCCGCCAAGCCAGCAATAAACACGAGCAGAGCCAAAGCAAGCTTCAGGCGATCGGCAGCGCTTGTAACGGTTTCTACGTTTGGGTTAGACATCTTTTGGTCCGGGCTGCATTTTCAGAAATGCGAGCGGTGCATACAAAAACACCCGGCTATCATGGACTGGGCGACTCATGTTGGAGCCGAGTGTTCCACGAGCTCCGGGAGAGGTGGCAGGGGAAGAGGGAATCGAACCCGCAACCTTCGGTTTTGGAGACCGACGCTCTGCCAATTGAGCTATTCCCCTAAAATCTGACGTGACACGTACAGCGTCACAACATTGTAACTGCAATACTGCTTTGCTTGCAAGGTTGGCGGGGCAAACCGTGCCCCGCTGCAACGCTTGTGCCCGAAGGCTTGGCCTTAGGCGAGGATTTTGGCAACGACGCCAGCACCCACGGTACGGCCACCTTCACGGATGGCGAAACGCAGGCCTTCTTCCATCGCGATCGGCGCCAGCAGGTTCACAGTCATCGAGACGTTGTCACCCGGCAGAACCATTTCCTTGTCCGCAGGCAGATCGATCGTGCCCGTCACGTCCGTCGTACGGAAGTAGAACTGCGGACGATAGCCGTTGAAGAACGGCGTATGGCGGCCACCCTCGTCTTTCGACAGAATGTACACCTCGGCCGTGAAGTTCGTGTGCGGCTTGATCGAGCCCGGCTTGGCCAACACCTGGCCACGCTCAACGTCTTCACGCTTCGTGCCGCGCAGCAGGATACCGACGTTATCACCGGCCTCACCCTGATCCAGCAGCTTGCGGAACATCTCAACGCCCGTGCAAGTCGTCTTGACCGTGTCCTTGATACCAACGATCTCGATCTCTTCACCAACCTTGACAATCCCACGCTCGATACGGCCCGTCACCACCGTGCCACGACCCGAGATCGAGAACACGTCTTCAACAGGCATCAGGAACGTGCCATCAACCGCGCGCTCAGGCGTCGGGATGTAGTTGTCCAGCGCGTCAGCCAGCTGCAAAATGGCTTGCTTGCCCAACGGGCCTTCATCGCCATCCAGCGCCAAACGAGCCGAACCCTTGATGATCGGCGTGTCATCGCCCGGGAATTCGTACTTGCTCAACAGCTCGCGAACTTCCATCTCCACCAGCTCAAGCAGCTCCTCGTCATCAACCAGGTCAGCCTTGTT
>Ga0172382_10003987_pt1 | contig 22954 bp, 21 predicted proteins | sample Leawel138RmetaG_FD_122245 | JGI IMG/M metagenome (GOLD analysis project Ga0172382, IMG submission 122245) | Leachate microbial communities from a municipal landfill in Southern Ontario, Canada - Leachate well 138R metaG | ecosystem: Engineered > Solid waste > Landfill > Unclassified | place... | reverse complement strand
TTTGAACATACTTTTGCAAAAACTAAAAGAAGTATCCCTATCTGTTTTACCTGTTACAGCTTTAGTTGTTGTATTGAGGTTTACAGTAATCCCCATAGAAACAAATATGTTTATAAGATTTTTAATAGGTGCCGTATGTGTTACTTTGGGTTTGGGAATTTTTCTCTTTGGTGCTCATATAGGCATTGTAGAAATCGGAGGTCTTATGGGTGAAACCATATTTAAGACAAATAAAATGTACTTAGTGGGAATCCTTGGCTTCATACTGGGTTTTCTTATAAATGCGGCAGAACCTGACTTACAGATATTGGCCAGACAGGTAGGTTTAGCAACAGGCGGTGTTGTACCGGGTTTCCTTTTTTTAATTGTTGTTTCCATAGGTGTGGGATTTTTGGTAGCAATAGGTCTGATAAGAATTATTAAAGGTTTTCCTCTTAATAAAATATTTACTTTTTCATACTTTATAATACTTATCCTCGGCCTGTGGGCTTCGGAAGAATTTCTCGCCTTTTCAGTAGATGCGTCCGGAGCCACGACCGGATCTATGACAACTCCCTTTATACTTGCCTTGGGTTATGGAGTATCCCGTCTAAAAGGCGGTAAAACAACAGAGGAAGACAGCTTTGGCATGGTTGGTCTTGCATCTGCCGGTCCAATAATCGCAATATTAGCCATGGGAATAATTAAAAAACTAAAGCATATGGAAGTTTATATGGAGTCTTTTACACCGAACGTAGGCATTTTAGGGCCTTATATGGAAGCAATTCCCCAGTTTTTTAAGGAATCCATATATACTATATTGCCTTTGCTCACTTTATTTTTGATTTTTGATAAATATAGATTTAAACTTAGTAAAAAGCATAAGAATTCTATTTTAAAAGGATTGTTATTTTCTTTTATCGGCCTTACTTTATTTTTGGTAGGGGTTAATGCCGGGTTTATGGAGGTAGGAAGAGTATTGGGTGAAAATATTGCAAAACTCCATCCTTGGGCTTTACCTGTTATCGGTTTTTTATTAGGAATGGTAATTGTTTTAGCCGAACCTGCAGTATACGTGCTCACTGAGCAGGTGGAAGAAGTCACAGCAGGACATATAAAAAGAAAGGTAATTTTAATCACTTTGTCCATAGGTATTGCTTTTGCTGTATGTGCTTCCATGCTCAGAATCATGATACCGGCTCTGAAGCTTTGGCATTTTCTATTACCGGGATTTGCTTTTGCTGCTTTTCTCTCCTATAGGGTGCCCCCCATATTTGTAGGTATTGCTTATGATTCCGGAGGAGTAGCCTCGGGACCTATGACAGCTACTTTTATTTTGGCTTTTGCCCAAGGGGCTGCTAATGCCATACCATCGGCTAATGTGCTGATAGACGGTTTTGGTGTTATCGCTATGGTAGCTATGACCCCTTTGGTAGCAATACAGCTTTTAGGAATACTGTTTAAAATTAAAGCCGGTAAAAAGGAGGTTTTAAAACATGAAACAAATTAAGAAAAATTATACGCTTTTCAGTTGTATTTTAGACTTTGGAAAGGGCAGTAAAGCATTGGAGTTATCGAAGAATTTTGGATGCTACGAAGGTACTATTTTTCTCGGCAAAGGCACGGTAAGCACTGATTGGCTAAATGTTTTAGGTGCTTTGGATATCAGAAAAGAAATATTTATAACTATTATCGATGAAGAAAAAGAAGATGCGTTTTACGAGGCAATAACAAAACAGTTTAATCTAGACAAGCCCGGCCATGGTATTGCTTTTTCAATGCCATTAAAATATTGTATAAAATTAAACAATTTGAAATATGAATCAAACAAAGAAATGAGAGGTGCTAATAAAATGAATTATGAATGTATCTTTACTATTGTTGACAAAGGATTATCCGAAGATGTATTGGAAGCAGCAGAATCTGAAGGTTCAACAGGAGGAACGGTAATCCACGGCAGAGGCACAGGTACACAGGAAAAAGCAGTACTGTTTAATATTAAAATAGAACCGGAAAAAGACATAGTCATGATATTGTCAAAAACCGAAAAAACGGAATCTATTGTTGATGCTATAGAAAAAAGATTGAATATTAGTAAACCCGGTTGCGGGATTATATTCGTCATGGAGGTAAATAAGGCTATTGGTTTATATAAAGATTAGCATTTCACACTATGGAGCTTGCATTTACTACCATATTTCTTCCCAATTCCTTCGCTTTATACATAGCTCGATCAGCTAAGTTTATAAGGTCTTGAGGTTCATTACTTTTACTTGGAATCACTGCAGCAACACCTAAACTTACTGTAATAACAGAGTCTATTCCTTTATTCTCTATACCCAAATCTTCTATACTTTTCCTTATTTCTTCAGCTATTATCGTAGCTCCTTCTTCTGTTGTATTATATAATAAAACCACAAACTCCTCACCGCCAAAACGTGCAATAAAATCTCCGGGGCGCTTTAAAGAATTTTTTATTACTTTAGCAACAATCTTTAAACATTCGTCACCTGTTAAATGTCCATAGGTATCATTAAATATCTTAAATTTATCTATATCTATCATTATTAATGCCAAAGGCTGCTTCTCCCTTTTGCTAATTCCCCACTCTTTGGTAAATGTTTCGTCAAAACACCTTCTATTGGGTATACTTGTAAGCCCGTCAATAGCTGAAATTTTTTCTAACTCTTCATTTACCCTTCGAAGCTTCTCATTGGCATCGTTAAGTTCACGTGTTCTTTTAACAACACTTTGCTCCAAACTTTTATTAAGTTTTTTAAAACTCATTATCCAGTATATGGTAAGCGATAGGAAAATAATCAAAACAAAAATGATTCCGTACAATACTGTATTCCTGATTCCCTCTTCTGTATAATAAACTACTTTTTTCCCTTGCCATTTATCGATTATCTCAGTCATTGAACCATCAGATTTTATCTTTTTTAGTCCGGTATTTATTTTATTAAGTAATTCTTCATTACCTTTTTTTACAGCTATTCTGGAATATCTTATTTCAATAGGGTCTTCCGCTATTACAATACCCTTTATCCTGTTTTTAGCAAGTTCATACTCTCCTACCCATTTATCCACAACAATTGCATCAAGATCCCCGGACTCAATCATTTCAAAACCGGTATACCAATTCTTTATGGTAACAATATTGATTCCATAATAACTCTTTAACAAATGATAAGGATAACCTCCGACTTCTACTCCTACTTCTTTATCTTTTAAGTCTGCAACATTATTTATATAGTTATTTCCACTTTTTTTAAATATGCAAAATTCTGACTTCAGTATAATGTCAGAGAAGTCAAATACTTCTTCCCTTTCCGGGCTTGGGTTGATATGAATAATCGCATCGGCTTCTCCCAGTTCCACTTTCTTTTGCGCTTCTTCCCAATTCATTGCCTTAATTTCAACATTACATCCTGCTTTTTTACATAATGCCTTAGTTATATCAACCATTACACCCTTTGCTACGCCATTTTCTTCATAAACTACAGGGGCAACGTTTTTATTCCCTAAAAATAAAAAAGAGTCCCCGCAATCATTATCAGAATATACAAAACAAATAGATAGGTATGATAATAATATGGTTATTATTAGAATAAGCACTGCTATTTTGCTTTTATTAATTTTACCTATCATACCATCTCACTCCGATATATTCTTACATTTCTAAATTGAGCATAGAATCTCTACATAACATTACCAAAAATGGTCTTTACATTCATCTTTTATTAATTTTTAATGATATTGCAGAATTATTATAATCCTTGTATAATTCGTTAATCAACTTAAATATCCTTTATATTCAGAAAAATATATTTGGTGTAAGTAAAATATTAGCTTTAAATAAATACTTCACAATTCCTTATTAAAACTTTTTTACCCCTCCAACTAAAAGAACGATCTCCATATTTCTTATTAAAATCTTTATGAGATATATTGGTTATTTCATCACAATCAATATTATAAATAAGATTTGTTTTGAATTCTTCAATTGGCGTTTTATCTATATTTTTATTATGCGGGCATACATCTTGGCATGTATCGCAACCCCACACTAGGTGATTTCTCCTCAATATCCCAATCTCACTTAATTTTAATTCACCTTTTTTCTGAGTTAAATAAGATTTACATTTCAAAGGATTTATTGTGCCATCGCCTGTAATACATTGGCCTAGGCAATTATCCATGCATTTATAGCATTTCATACATGTTCTATCATCGGGCTTATCAGGTTCAAAGGGATAATTACTTAATATATATCCTATAAATACGTAAGAGCCATATTTATCATTAATAATGTGACCATTTATGCCTCGAAAACCTAAGCCCGCTTTATAAGCCAAATACCTGTCACTTAATGGGCCTGTATCTATATAAGCCTTATATTCAAAGTTTTTTAAATTATCTTTTAAGTATTGGCCTATTATTTCAAGCTTTTTTTTGATTATAATATGATAATCAGTAGAATATACATATTTTGATAAATTAGCCTCCTCGAACGTCCCAACATAGTAAGGAAAAAGACATACAATTATAGATTTGATGTTGGACATTGTTAAGGTCGGATTTATTCTTTTTTCAAATTCTTTTTCTTCAAAACCGGTTAAATGGCCTTTTTCGATTTGCTTCTTCCACACATCGCCAAAATCTTCATAGGGTCCAAGATTCGCTATCCCCACATACTCAATATTATTGGCTTTACAAAACTCGATAAGTTCTTTTTTCATCTGAACTTCTCCACTTTTTATATTTACCCTACCATACCAAAATTCTTAATTAATAGCAAATAATTCGCTCTAAGTATACAGTAGATTTGTCACTCGGAGCGAAGTAAAGAACTTATTATCTGTCGGAAAGATCCTTCGGCTAAAGCCTCAGGATGACAAATTGTATAGCCTCAGGATGACAAATTGTATAGCCTCAGGATGACATGTAAGTAGAAAAGGCCTCGGGATAATAGTTTCAAATCGGCAAAGATATTCTCTGCTTATTTCCTTATAAAATATCCTATGGCAAAACCAATACCTAAAGTTGCTATAGTATAGATAATAACCGGCACTATCAATGCCTTTGATAGCTTCCCTGCTAAAAAAACTGCTGTGGGACCATCTGCCCCGCCTATTATTCCAATAGAACTTGCTTTGCCATTACTGATATTTTCCTCAGGTTCATTTATTTCTTCTTCCGTTGCCGAGCTTTCTTCTAATTCACTGCCATCAAATATTACCTCATCACCGGAATAAACGGTATTTGTACTCCCATCAAAAGCAAATTCCGTCATCTCTCCATCGCTATTTATAAAGGCTTTAATTGCAGCGGCTTCCATCATTAAATAAATACTTGCATCCTTTGGCAAAATTAAAGACAAATTCTTATAATCTAAACTATCAACCTTATATGCTCCCCAAGCAATTTTATATCCCCTTCATGTTTTTTCCAAAGATACGAGAGCATAATCGCCTACTGCCGGCTCCATTCGTTCACTATTACCTTCAATCTTATTAAAAGAATATTCATAAGGCACCAAAATATCCACATTTTCTAATTTATGCTGCTCCTTTGGTGCGTTTGCATTTAGGTCTTTTGTGGATATAATTCTTTTTTCTACTCGCAAACTGATATACTTATCGTCTATATGAACTATCTCACCTAAGACTAAAGCATCGTGGTCATTATGCATAAACCGATAAAGTGCGTCCGCTGCATATACATTGCTCCATAGAATCATTATTAAAATTAATGTTATAATTATTATATTTTTAGCCTTCATACAACCACTCCTTTCTTTTATTTATTCTTTTATATTCGGCTTAATATGTTAATATAACCTGCTTTTTCAGCCATGAGCATACCCCAATACTATTCCTATTATAATTCGCCATTTATTTAATAAATCCTTTTATGTAACAGTTGGAACTTTCGAGGAATAAGACTCTTCGCTATCGCTCAGAGTGACATTTTCATCACACTTGTCATACTGAAGGAACATAGTGACTGAAGTATCTTGTCTCTTAACGATCAAATCAAATAAAATATGCTTCTATCAGTTGGAAAGGTTCAATTCTCATAATAATCAGGATTTTAATCTCTTAAAGATTACCGCTTGCCACAATTAGTAAGTAACTTTATAATGAGATTAGTATAAAAGTGAGTGAGATGCATAAATCTAATATAATTCTAATCAAATTTTAATCTTTATTATATTTGTTTTAAATGTTGTGTTGCTATAATTAAGCCATATTAAATAACAGGAGGTTATATTATGGTAACGTTAGATCAAGTAGAAAAACTACGTCAAAGAGCAAATGTCTCGTATGATGAGGCAAAAACAGCTTTGGAAGAGACTAATGGCGATATTCTCGAAGCTATCATTAACCTTGAAAAAAAAGATCGCGTTGAGGCACCCCAAGGTGGAGGATATTATAATTCAAAAGAGTCTTTTCATAACAAAAAAAAGGATGACAGTGAAGCAAGGAAAAGATTTGAGCAAAGACATGAAAGAAGACATCATTTTAGAGAAACAATCCATGATTTTGCAAGATGGGTCAGGAAAATGATAGGTAAAGGCAACAGGAATCATTTTGAAGTTGATAAAAATGGAAACAATGCTATTTCAGTCCCTGTCACCATATTAGTAATCGGGTTGTGTTTCGCATTCTGGATCATAGTCCCTCTTTTGGTACTGGGTCTGTTCTTAGGTTATAGATATTCCTTTGCAGGACCGGATTTAGGCAAAGACGGAATAAATCGTGCAATGGATTCAGCTGCCAAAGTTGCAGAGAACTTAAAGAAAGAAGTTAAAGGTGAAAATTCAAATGAGGAGAATTCTGATAATTGAAGACGAAGAAAAATTGGCACGTTTTGTTGAACTGGAGCTTAGGTATGAAGGATATGAAGTAGATAAAGCTTTCAACGGAAGGGATGGGTTGGAATTGGCCAAAACCCGGCCCTTTGACCTTATACTTTTGGATATAATGCTGCCGGGATTAAACGGTATTGAAGTCTTAAGAAGGATTCGGCAGTTTTCTCAAGTGCCTGTCATTTTACTTACTGCGCGGGATGCCGTAGTAGATAAAGTAGCAGGGCTTGATGGCGGAGCCGATGATTACATAACAAAGCCCTTTGCCATAGAAGAATTGCTGGCTAGAATTAGAACAGCATTTAGAAAGAATAATTACAGTAATCAATCCGTAGAAAAAAACAATCTTATTATTGGTGATTTACAATTAGACCCTTTAAAAAGAGATGTACAAGTAAAGGGTAATCCTGTATATCTAACAAAAAGAGAATTTGATTTATTACATTATTTATTAGAAAATAAAAATATAGTCCTTGACAGGGAAACAATTCTTGAAAAAATTTGGGGTTATGACTTCTCCGGTGAAACCAATGCCGTTGATGTTTATATAAGATACCTAAGGACAAAAATCGAAGAGCCTTTTGATTTAAAAATCATACAGACTATAAGAGGAGTAGGGTATGTAATTAAAGATGAGTAAGAAAAATGAATCTTCAGCTAATTTGACTTCCAGAATACGTTCATCTCTTGTATTAAAATTAAACTTTCATATGATAAGCAGATTGATTTCCGGATTTTTGCTAATTAATACGTTCATTGTTTTGATGGTTTTTTTTGTTGTTATATGGAAAGCTGAAGAAGGTGCTAAAAACATTATTGAAGTATTAAAAGAAAATCCGGCGGCCATAGAAACTATTTCCCGGGAAAAATATGAAATTTCGACGGTAAAAGAACTTTCAAAAGGTATAAAGATATCTAATAGTCTTAAAAAAAGGCTCCCCATAGATATATATGGTATAAAAAGAAATATAAAATTGCCGGATAACCACAGGGAAATGAAATTCTTGGAGAAAACCTACATGACAAAATATATCATGGAATTTCCTCTACACCATACCAATTATCAAATAATATACCCTATAGGCCCTGATTTAAAACTCTTTGTCCGTTTTTTTACCTTTCTCTTAATCTTTGAATTATTATTTATTTTAATCAGTTTAAGAAAAGGGTATAAAAATATTAGAAAGACTCTTCAACCTATTGCTGAACTCGCTAAAACAGCACAAAGTTTAAATGCTGAAGTATCTGCATTAGGCGGCACACAATTAAAAGATTTGGCAGGGGTTATAAGCAATATAGATGCTAATAGACTGGATAGCTATATATCAATCGACAGTTCCCAAGATGAACTCAAAGATTTGGCTTTTGCAATAAATGGTATGCTGAATCGAATTAATGATTCGTATCAGTCTCAAGTCAGGTTTGTTTCCGATGCTTCCCATGAACTGAGAACACCTATCTCCGTCATCCAGGGCTATGCCAATCTATTAGATAGATGGGGCAAAAACGATGAAAAAGCCCTACAGGAGTCTATTGATGCTATAAAGTCCGAAGCCGGAAGTATGAAGGATTTAGTTGAGCAGCTTCTTTTTTTAGCCCGAGGGGACAATGAAACAATTCAACTTCATAGGGAAGTATTTGATTGTTGCGAAACAATGGATGAAATAATCCGTGAAACCCAGATGATTGATAAGGGGCATGTATTTGAAGTTGAACTGGATAAACCTGCTTATATCAATGCGGATAAGCAGCTTCTAAAACAGGCGATAAGAATTCTTGTAGACAACAGCATAAAATTTACTCCTGTCGGCGATAAGATTATCCTAAGGGTAAATAAAAAAGAAAAAAATGTGTATGTAGTGGTTCAAGACAGTGGAATTGGTATAGATTCAGAAAATTTACCAAAAATATTTGATAGGTTTTATCGCTCAGATGAATCCCGGGCAAGAAAAACCGGTGGTTCCGGTCTTGGTTTGTCTATAGCCAGATGGATTATTGAACGACATGGCGCCTATTTTGAGATATTGAGCAGGGTGGATATAGGTACACGCATAACTATTGTTTTTTCTGAAGCAAAAGAAATAAAAAGTGATAAATCTCCCGAAAAATAATGTTTATATTGCCCCTTTAAAACTATAATGATATACTAGCATTAAGTATTAGCACCAGGTGCTAAATTATAGGAGTAAAGTATGGAAACAAAAGAATTGATTATAGCAAATATTAAGGTTCCGGTGCCAATTATTCAAGGCGGAATGGCCGTTAGAATATCTACAGCACCGTTGGCTGGTGCTGTTGCAAATGAAGGCGGTATAGGTATTATTGCAGGCACAGGCATGACAGTAAAGGAACTAATTGCAGAAATTCGTAAAGCAAGAGCTATTACAAAAGGCACATTAGGTGTAAATGTACTTTTTGCTGTAAGAAACTTTGCTGATTTAGTAAAGGCCGCTATCGAAGAAGGTATTGATCTTATCATTTCCGGTGCCGGCTTTTCCAGAGATATGTTCTCTTGGGGCAAAAAATACGGAACCCCAATAGTTCCCATTGTTTCATCAGCAAAGCTGGCAATGTTAGCGGAAAAACTTGGAGCTGCGGCTGTAGTGGTTGAAGGTAAAGAAGCCGGAGGCCACCTTGGCACGGATAGACCCCTGAAAGATATCCTTAAAGAAGTTTTAAAAAGTATTAAAATACCTGTCATTGCCGCCGGTGGAATAATAAGCGGACAAGATATTGGGGAAGTTATGAAAATAGGTGCCGTAGGGGTACAAATGGGAACTATTTTTGCAGCCAGTGAAGAATCAAACGCTTCTGCAGAAATGAAGCAAATATATTTACGTGCAAAAGAACAAGATGTGGCGATTATTAAAAGTCCGGTAGGGTTTCCGGGACGTGTTATTAAAAACGATTTCTATAAAGCTTTAATAAAAAAAGATTTATCTAATATCCACCCATGTTCCGCTTGCTTAAAACGATGCAGCAAAGATTTCTGCATTATGGATGCATTACTCAATGCATGCAAAACCGGCAATCCCGATAAAGCTCTCGTTTTTGCCGGTGAAAAAGTCTACAATATAAGAGAAATATTACCTGTAAGTACTATATTTAAAACTTTATTAAATGAATTAACCAATAAATAATTATTTTGTCGTATGATAAGCCACTCCAATAGTACCCGGTCCGACATGTAAGCCAACCACAGGGCCTATGGGGTATACAGGAACTTCTTTGTTAGTTCTGCTCTTAATAAAATCAGCTAACTCCTTGCCTTCAGATTCGCAATTAATATGATGTACAACAACTTGACTTAATCCCTTATCTTTTATTTCCTCTAAAAAAAACTCAATTATCCTTTCAACAGCTTTCTTTTTTGTCCTAACCTTGTCAAATACTGTAGTCATTCCGTCAGATACTGTAAGTATAGGTCTTATTTTAAGAATACTGCCCAAAAGCGCAGATGCAGTTCCTATTCTTCCACCTTTTTTAAGATATGTAAGAGTCTCGGGAACAAAAAGGAATCTACTTCTTTCAATTACATTATGAATGGAATCAATCACACATTTTAAGGGTTTTTCCGCTTTCGCCGCTACTGCTCCGGCCAAAACTGCAAACCCCATTTCCATGGAGTTGGATTTGGAATCTATAATTTCAATAATTGCATCCGGATACTTTTTTATAACCATTTCCTTGGCTTTAAGAGCTGTTGAATATGTACCGCTCATAAGAGATGATATAAATACACCTACCACACTATGCCCAACAGACACTATATTTTCAAAGCAGTCTATCAAAGTATTTAATGTTACTTGTGAAGAAGTTGGCAAATCTTTACTTTTTGAAAGTCTTTCATAAAAGTAATTATAGTCCATTTCTTCTTCCAAATAGGTATCCAAGCCAAAATTTACACTCAAGGATACAACACTGATATTTTGTTTCTCCCTAACATCCTTCGGTATATAACCGGTACTGTCGGTTACAATTTTTATACCCATAATATGCTCCTTCCTTGTTCTATTGCCATCTTATTTCACAAGTTTATTAATCTTGCAATTGTAAACATTATATAGGTCATTTCATGAATTTTCAACATGATTCCCATAAGCTTAAATTATAGTATTCGATACGTAGTAGTATTCTTACCTAATTCTTTAGCTCTATATAATTGTTTATCCGCAGCTTTTATAAGCGATTTAACATTCGTACCGTCTTGCGGATAAGCTGCCAAACCAATTGATATTGTAAAATGCGGAGAACCAGTTGCCCCTACACGCTTTCTAAATCGCTCGGCTATCATATATGCATGGCTGATTTCTACATCAGGCAAAACAATTATAAATTCATCACCGCCATAGCGGCCTATCAGATCAAACTCACGAATGCTGCCTTTACCGATAGTAGCCAAATGCTTAATACATTTATCTCCAACTATATGTCCCATAGTATCATTAATATTTTTAAAGTCATCAATATCAAAAATCATTATGGAAAATATTGATTCCGAATTTTTGTAAATCAACATTTCCATAGAATCAATGATAGCTTTTTTATTCATTACCTGAGAAAGATGATCTATCTTTGAAATATCTAATAGTCTCTTATTAGCATTTTCAATTTCGATTACTCTCTTTTTAACTTCTTTCTCAATTGACCAATTTATATCTGATAATATTTTATCTGTATCTTTTATTTTATCAAATTGTCTTTTCATTAACATTAAGTAAAAATAAAATAGTAAAAAAGCATATGCCCCCAGCTTCAAAAAAGCAGCTGTCCACAAGGAACTTTTACTGCCGGAAAAATAGGAATTTAATAGAATAGATGATAGCAAGGTAACAGCCCATAGACTTATGTATCTCTCTTCTGCTTTTTCTTTAATTAATTTATACAAAATCAACCCGACTGCGGCTACAGAAATATAGTTTAATATAGAAGAATTTAGAAAACAATTACTTGCCAAAGGATATTTATAGCTTACCATAACAGTAACAATAGGGATAATAAATATTATATAACTATAATGCTTTAATTTGCTTTTATCAGGCTTTAAAATAAGTGACAACGCTATAAGCAGCAGTAATATAGGCTCAATTAATATTAAAAGCATATAAGATATTTCATAATCATTAATAAATGCCGAAATTATAATAAAAAATAGTGTAGAGAAAAATGAATAACCTATTAACCTAACTTTTACATCTTGACTTTTATGCCATAATGTAATAAGGAATATAAAAAAAGAAAAACATATTGTTATTATAAACATAAAAAAATGCGCACTATTTTTTAATTCGATTAAAACAAAATCCTGCATTTTTACTCTTCCTTTGATTTTATAATAAAATTATTGACATCTATTTATAACATATTACCACATTCTTCTAAATATATATAGCTAAATATGAAACCAAATCTAAAAGCTTTAATAAATAATTTAACCTTGTTCCAATATAAATTTATCGATTAAGGCTTATTTTAAACTTTTACTATTGCATTGTTAAATACGGGAAAAAAGAGTAGAATGGTAATAAAAGCGAGCGAGGTGACTAGCATGAAATTTTGCTGGACAACAATAATGGTGAAAGATATGGATGAATCACTTAAATTTTATCAAGATATAGTGGGTTTGTCTATTGATAGACGTTTTAAGGCAGGCTCCGGAGTTGAAATAGTATTCCTAGGTAATGGCGAAACAAAAGTTGAACTTATTGATAACAAGGAAGTAAAAGACGTAACTATTGGCCAAGATATTTCTTTAGGATTTGAAACTGACTCCTTGGATAAAATGATGGATTTGGTGAGGGAGAAAGGTTTGGAAATACATAGCGGTCCATTTCAACCAAACCCTTATACAAGATTTTTCTACGTTTTAGATCCCAATGGTCTAAAAATCCAATTTGTCGAACAAAAATAACTATAGGGAGGCACATCCTCCCTATAGTTATTTTTTCCACTTTGCCAAAGCATCTGCAAGGGCCGTATTCATAGGCTCTTTCTTACTTTTATTTTGATTTTTGAGATACTCCGTTACTTCTTTTTTTGATATTCTGGCATCTTCTTTCTTTCTTCTTTCATTGTAAACGGAAAGCCTTTCTCTATATCCGCAGCTGCACACAAATATTTGTCCCTCTCCCTCTCCATGCAGTTCCAGCTTTTTACGACAACTAGGACATCGTGCATTTGTTATTTGGGAAAGGTTTTCCCTATAGCCGCATTTTCTGTCCTGACAAATAAGCATCTTGCCTTTTTTACCATTGACTTCCAGCATATATTTCCCACAGGTAGGACATTTCGTCCTTGTTATATTATCATGTTTAAACTTTTCCTCACTATTTTTAATTTCTCTTACAACAGTTTTTGCATAATTTCTCATATTATCAAGGAATATTTCCTTTTTAAGCTCCCCCTTGGATATGGAATTTAACTTTTGCTCCCATTCAGCAGTAAGAGCCGGTGACCTCAAATCCTCCGGTACCAATTGCAAAAGCTGTCTGCCCTTGGAAGTTATATTTATCTCCTTGCCCTTTTTCTCTAACAAAAATGTATTAAAAAGCTTTTCGATTATATCTGCTCTTGTGGCAACAGTGCCGATACCACCCGCTTCACCAATGGTCTTTATCAATTCCTTACTCTCGCCTGCCATATACTTTTTCGGGTTTTCCATGGCACTTAGGAGAGTAGCCTCATTAAAGGAACCCGGAGGTCTTGTTTGCCCCTTTGTCTGATCCAACGAGGTTATAGTCAGCTTTTCTCCCTTTTCAATTTTAGGCAGCAATTGATCTTTTATATCGTCTTTGGCTTCGTCATCATCTTCACTGATTAATCTGCTGCTATATATCTCTTTCCAACCGTTTTTGATAACGGTTTTGCCTTTGGCTATAAAGATTTCTTCACCAATTCCAGCTTTTATCGTTGTTTCTTCATATTCAAAAGGGGGATATAGTACTGCCAAAAATCGTTTTACCACCAAATCATATATTTTTCTTTCCCTATCGTTTAAGTTGTTTATATTGACTCTTTGCTCTGTAGGTATTATGGCATGGTGATCAGAAACCTTGCTGTCATCTACAAAGGTTTTGTTTCCTTTTATGGGACTTTTCAAATTTTTTTCTGCCGCTGCCGAATATGCACCTGCCCCGCAGGCTTTTACCCTTTCAGGAAGAGTCTCCACTATATCCGCAGACAGATACCTTGAATCCGTTCTGGGGTACGTGAGGAGCTTGTGATATTCATATAGACTTTGCATTATTGATAAAGTTTCCTTTGCAGAAAAATTATAAAGCTTATTCCCGTCTCTTTGCAACTCCGTCAAATCATATAGCCCCGGTGAGAAGCTCTTTTTATAAGCCTTGCTCACCTCTATAACAATTCCATCTTTCCCCTGCAAAGAAGCAATGAGCCTATCACATTTATCTTTATCAAAGGTCCTCGTCTCCTTTGATTTATTATCCTGCCAAGTAAGTTTAACACCTTTAGCAATGGCACTGATACCGTAGAATTCTCTTGATTTGAAATTTTGTATTTCCTTTTCTCGTTGTGCCACCATAGCAAGGGTAGGTGTCTGAACTCTGCCGCAGGACAATTGAGCATTAAATTTACAAGTCAACGCTCTTGTTGCATTTATGCCGACAATCCAATCCGCTTCCGCTCTTGCTACAGCCGAAGCATATAGATTTTCATACTCCTTGCCGCTTCTAAGCTTTGCAAATCCTTCTTTTATTGCCTTATCCGTCACGGATGAAATCCAAAGTCTTTTGATAGGCTTCCTTATCTGTGCCTTTTCTATAATCCACCTTGCCACCAATTCACCCTCCCGTCCTGCATCGGTAGCAATGATTACCTCACTTACATCATTTCTGCTCATCTGTTGCCTGACAATAGAATATTGTTTGGATGTCTCCTTTATTACAACTAGCTTAAGCTCCTTAGGCAGCATAGGCAAATCCTCCAGTCTCCATGATGCATACTTTTTCCCATATATCTCCGGCGTTGCCAATGTAACTAAATGCCCTAAAGCCCAAGTTACAATATAATTCCTACCTTCAAAAAATCCGTTATCCTTCTTGTTACAATTCAAAACCTTGGCGATATCTCTTCCTACGGAAGGCTTCTCTGCCAACACTAATGCCTTACCCATTTAAACACCTCTTTTATACTCCTATCTTTACAATCTCTCATAGAAACAGCCTTCTATACAATGTTAACTACATAATATCAGAAGGCTGTCATTAGTTCAATATTAGGAAAACCCTTTAACCGGCATATCTATCCTTATTCAACCTTGGTGAAATAATCGTATGCCGTATTTACATCTTTGTCACCCCGACCGGAAAGGTTTATTACCACAATCTCCTCTTTATTCATTTTAGGTACTATCGAAGCAGCATAACCTAATGCATGGGAACTCTCTATAGCAGGTATTATACCCTCTGTTTTCGAAAGAAGCTTAAAACCGGCCATAGCCTCATCATCTGTAACTGATACATATTTAACCCGGCCTATATCTTTTAAATGTGCATGCTCCGGCCCCACGCCGGGGTAATCAAGCCCTGCAGAGATTGAATAGGCGGGTTTGATATTACCTTCATCATCTGTCATCATATAAGTCTTCATACCGTGAATTATGCCAACTTTTTCATCCTCAAAAGCAGAGGCATGAAAACCCGTTTTTATACCTTTACCCCCAGCCTCAACACCTATAATTTTAATATCTTCGTGTTTTAAAAAGTCATAAAATAACCCTATAGCATTACTTCCCCCGCCAACACATCCAATAAGATAATCCGGCAGTCTGCCTTCTAATTCCATAATCTGCGATTTTGTCTCCTCACCGATAACTTTTTGAAATTCCCTGACCATTAAAGGGTATGGATGAGGACCAACTACAGAACCCACGACATAAAAGGTATCGTCAGCCCTATTAACATACTCTTCAAATGCCATATCTACCGCATCCTTTAGTGTAGATGTACCTGATGTTACCTCCTGTACTTTTGCCCCCAGCATTTCCATTTTAAATACATTTAGCTCTTGTCTGCGCATATCCTCTGCTCCCATAAATATAGTGCATTCCATATTGAATAAAGCAGCACCCGTCGCTGTTGCGACACCATGTTGTCCGGCACCTGTCTCGGCAATAACCCTTTTTTTACCCATATGCTTTGCTAAAAGAATCTGTCCAATAACATTGTTTATTTTATGAGCTCCAGTATGGTTTAGATCCTCCCTTTTTAAATAAATTTTTGCACCGCCTAAGAGTTTTGTTAGTCTATCTGCATGATAAAGTAATGATGGCCTACCTACATATTCCTTTAGATATTTTTTATATTCATATTTAAATTCTTCTCCGTAACAATAATCCTTAAAAGCTTTTTCCAGTTTAGTTAAAGTTTCGGCAAGTGCCTCCGGTACGTATTGACCTCCATAATTTCCAAAATTTTTATTCATTTAATTGTCCTCTCTTTCTTTTAACATAATATTTTTATATACCCATATCGACTTTGAATCAAATTGCCACATCATTGTACCGCCTCCTTGTAAAAATAATAATAGCCTGTTCATCCACTTTTGGGACGAAAACAGGCCTATTCCGCGGTACCACCCAATTTAGACTGAAGTAAATAAAAAAGCATTCCATCCCCATCAGGACGAAATGCTTAAATCTCGCTATGCCACCTAATTTACTTCAAAATCTCATCTTTTCGGATACGAAGTATAATACTCGATATCTTACCCCTATAACGTGAGGACACGGCATCGGATACTCCAAAACATCGTTTCACCTAGCATCTCATGAACCCATTCCTTATAGTTAAAATGCTCCGGACCTTTCACCAAACGCCGGTTCGCTATGCCACTTTTCTATAAGTACTCTTTCAATCATTGATTTTTTATCTGAATTTTATTATACTAGTTAAAATTTAGTTTGTAAAGTATAAATATATACAATGTCTGAACTGCAACCTTATGTTATACTTAGTCTTGTTTTATATAAAACTGTAGTGGTAGCTCATGGCCGGCAAATAGCAAAGGAGATAATGAATAGGAATAACTCCCCGCCTTAGTTACTACGATATAATCTCCGATATCGGCCTTTGGAACTAACAGGTCTTTTACCATTATATCCGTTGCAGTACAAAGACTTCCCACAATGCTAACCTTCTCAAAAATATTTGCATCACCCTCCGGGATTAAAAATTCAAAAGCATCCTTCACAGTATATAGAGGCTCTATGGATTTCTTTATCTCCATCTCCGGTATATTTGATGCTAAAAGTTCTGCAATGGAAGGTCTCAAAAAGCCGTTAAGTCCCTTTTCCACTATCAAATACTTTGTTCCCATGGATTCCTTTATATCGGTTATGGGAGTTACGTAATATCCTGCCTCACATATTACAAATCTCCCTGTTTCTATAATAAAACGTGCCTTTAGCTTATTCTTACATTTTTCAATTAAATCATTGCATTTATAGCCCAGTGTTTTTATATCCAACGGTGCATCGTTTGTGAGTGAGTAAACCAATCCCAAACCGCCGCCGAAATTTATAAAATCTATATCCCAATTTAGTTTATCTTTACAATATTCGGCAAGCTTAAAAATGTTCTCATAATACTGATAAAGCTTCATATAATCAAGAACTTGACTTTTTATATGAATATGGAGCCCTGCAATCTTTATATTTGTCAGACTTTTAAAGAATTCTCTATGGTTAATAAGAGTGCTTTCATCTACTCCGAATTTACTGCTTATACCCTTTTCCCCATCCATATTAAAATCAGGGTTTACTCTTAACCCTACTTTTATATTTGTATTCAAATTCTTTGCAATACTATTTATCAGTATTAGCTCATTATAACTGTCAGCAATTATTATTGCCTTATCTATAGTTCTCTCAATATCCTTACGAGTTTTCCCCGGAGTCGAGTATAATATTTTTTCATAAGGCAAGCCTGCCTCATGACTTATAAATACCTCTTTCGCCGATGCGGCATCAGCACCTAACCCTTTAGACACTACATAGTCCACAATAGGTTGAAAAGGGTTTGTCTTTATAGAATACAAAAATTCAAACTGAGGGAAATTGTCTAATAATATATCTATTTGCCTTTTAATAATACCTTCGAAATATACATAAAAAGATGTTTCATGCTTTGCCATCAATCCTTTGATATTTTTTAATTTTTTATCCATTAATATATGCCGCCTCCCTATTTCCTCTCGGAAAGAGGTAATCCACCTACTCCTATACTTTCGCTTTCATACTCATTAATATAAATAGTAAAAGCCTGTTCCGGTATTCCTGTTACTTCATTCATGGTCTTTGTAAGCTTCTCTATCATTTCCTTTTTCTTTTCTTTGGTTTGCTTAGTTATCTCGACTTTTATAACCGGCATCATTAACCCTCCTTATTTTAGATAAATTCAATCCTATTCTACCATATTTTCAGGCACTTTAAATCTATATTCTGCTTTTTAGAAATTATATTGCTAGGTATAGATGATAAGCTTTACAAATGAAACAAAGCAGGCAGCCCTTTGTTAAGATTCTATTACAAATAACATGTTCTGATGACATGTTTAGACAAAAAGTTTATAATCATATTAACTATTGTTAAGTTGAAAGGGGCATTAGTGCATGAAAAAACATATTAAACTACTTATTTTAACCGCAATCATTGTAGCTTTACTACCCCTAAAGGTCGGTTCCAGTAGAGAAGAATTTGATAAAGAGGCTTCATTTGGTGAGCCTATTGTAAAAAAGGATATGAGAGGCGTCTGGGTGGCAACAGTATTAAATATTGATTATCCTGCAAAGCCTGCGACAGACTCGGAAATTTTAAAAAAAGAAGCATTGAAAATCCTTGATAACGTAAAGGATTTAAATCTAAATGCAGTGTTTCTGCAAGTACGTCCATCGGGAGATGCATTTTATAAATCTGACTACTACCCTTGGTCAAAATACTTAACGGGAGAGCAAGGTCTGGCACCTGAAAATGACTTTGATCCTCTTGCATTTTGGATTGAAGAAGCCCACAAAAGAGATATTGAGCTTCATGCTTGGATAAATCCTTATAGGGTTACAAAAAAATCCTTCGGTGAACCGGAGCATAACTTTGCAGCATTAGACCCTGCAAATATAGCTGTAATAAACCCAAGCTGGGTTGTCAAGCATAGTGACGGTAACCTGTATCTCAATCCCGGTATCCCTCAGGTAAGAAATTATATTATTGCCGGAGCTGTTGAAATTATAAAAAACTATAATGTAGACGGCATACATATGGATGATTACTTTTATCCCGGCAAAGAGTTCAATGATAAAGAAGAATATATAAAGTACGGTAACGGAGGTTTTGGCTGCATAGAAGAATGGCGCAGAGAATGTGTAAATCTGTTGGTAAGCGGTTTAGCAAAAGCCATAAAGGAGAACTCGGAAAACGTAAGCTTCGGCATCAGTCCTTTTGGTATATGGGCTAATGAAGGTTCCCATATGCTTGGAAGCGATACCCGCGGTGCACAAAGCTATTACGACCACTATGCCGATACAAGAAAATGGGTAAAAGATGAGATTATAGACTATATTGCACCCCAGATATATTGGCATATAGGTTTTGAAATAGCGGATTATGAAAAGCTGTCTAAATGGTGGGCTGATGTAGTGAAAGATACTAATGTAAGCCTATATATCGGACAGGCAGTTTATAGATTGCAATATGAAAATCCCAATAAACCGTGGTTTGGTCCCGGTGAAGTAAAAAAGCAATTGGAAATGAATAAACGGTTGCCTGAAATAAAAGGCAGTATCTTTTATAATTATAATTCTATCGATAAAGATTCTGGATTATTTTTAATGTTACAGGATTATTATAGTAGAATAAATAGTGTAGAGTAACTGAAAACCCGCATAATGCGGGTTTATCTATTTCATGGTACTTAATTCTTATATAATTCATAGCTTTACCCCTTCCAAATCCAAAAGCCATTGTTTAACAGGCAACCCACCGCCAAATCCCACTAAGGCACCTCCGGCACCTATAACCCTATGTCACGGTACAAAGAGAGCTATGGGATTTTTATTATTTGCCCCGCCCACTGCTCGAGGGGCTTTCGGCTTTCCTATCGAAGCTGCTATTTGCCCGTAAGTTTTTGTTTTACCATAAGGTATAGTGGTAAGAGCATTCCAAACGCTTTTTTGAAAAGAAGTCCCTATAAAATGCATGGGTACATCAAGTATTCTGCCTTTTCTCTTGAAATAATCAATTAACTGCTTTTTAGCCAAGTCTAAAATATTATTGCTTCCTTCTTTTAGGGCATAATCCGGTAAATGCTTTGTCACCCATTTTATCATCTCATCCTCTTTTCCTCCCGGAGTGCTGCAATATACCAGTCCCTCATCAATAGCCGCCAAGTAAACTAGGCCCTTTTCAGAATCGACTTTATCCCAATAGCATACCACTCTACTCAACCCCTTTTCCTTCACATTATTTTATATATCTAAAGTGATTATCCCAATCTTTGATAATATTTGTAAAACTTATTTATCTAAAAATAATTTCTTTATCATAAGTGCGAAATAGAGATTAAATCTTATTTTTGAGTCGTTTATATCTTTTCCTAATATGTTACCGATCTTTTTTAATCTATAGGAAAGGGTATTTGGATGAACATAGAGTATCTTTGATGTCTGAGCCACGCTGCAGTTGTTTTGTAAATAAGTTTCTAATACAATACATAAATCATCTTGATTATCGCTGTCATGCTCCATAAGAACACCTATTGAGTCATTACAAAAATCTATTATCTCTTTTCTGTCCATCATGAAAAGCAACCTATAAATACCCAATTCACTATATAAAAAAGTTTGATTGGAACCCATAAAAACTTGGCCTATTTCCAATGCTTTTTTAGCTTCTTCATAGCTTTTCCTTAGACTGGCCAATTGATAATATATATTTCCAACACCAATACAATACTTGGCATGGGGAAACTCTTTCAATATTTTATCCCCTATCCTATTACATACTTTCTTTATATCTATTATTGCATCTTTTTTATCTTTATCAATGGGGAAGTGATAGAGTATTGCGTATCTATTATGTTCATCATTTATAAAGGCTTTGGGATCCTTATCTCGGATATATGATTCTATTATATCTAAAATTCTATTATTTGAAGCCCGATAAAAAACACGCTTATTAACGGGAATATTATCTATACCGCTGATATCAATGAGTATTGCTACTGCCGGGCTTGTCACATCAAAGCTTATGAATTTGTATTTGCTTGACTCGATATCACCATTATTTATCTTACCTTGTATAAGGTCATCCAGAAAGTCCCTTTTTAGTCTTTTTTCTGTTTCAAAGGCAACCTGCTCTTTCATCATTTCCAAGGCAATGGTTGTAGCGCCATGCTCCAATGCAATTATATCAACTTGATTGGCTGTTTTAAAAAAATTTACCAAAGTTAAAAATCCATAGACCAGTCTATTAGCCACTATGGGAATGGTTATTTGTGATAAATTCTTATATTTACCATTAAAGTCCGCCATGTTTAAATTCATAGTAGACTTATCGGCGCTTTTAAGGGTATTTATATAGTATTCCGTTGCCATAAATTTGTCTTTGTATTCCTGAGATAATCTGTAAGCCAGAAAGTCGTCAACAGATTCATCATTATAATCGGGACAACTGACAGCAAGGCTGCTAAGGGCTGCATCTTCGACTATAATAACATTGTTAACAAGCTGGGTCATAACCTTAGCAATATAAGGCAGCCCATGGCTTAGTAAGACTATTTCCGTCAGTTTATTGTGAATCTCTTCCGTACGTTTTATTATCTGCCCTTGATTATCATTGATAGTATTCATTATGCTTTCCATAATTGCAGGCCATGTTGTATCAAAAGGAAGTTCAATAAGACAAAAGGAGCTGTCGTCAGCCAGTTTTGTCATCCTTTCAGGAGTCTTACCAAGAAATCTATCCGGTTTAATTGCCAATGCCGATGCACCGCCATTAATAAGAGCGGTCATCCATGTTTTTTGGGATTCTTCATTATCTTTGATGAAATAACCGGTGGTTACCACCAGTTCTCCTCCCTTTAGCCAATCAGCAGCGTCAGGTACTTCAGCAACGGTAACACTGCTGACTTCTTTATCTATACCTTGCCGCCCGCCGACAATCTTCGCTTCTTTAAATGTTGGGAGTTCCATAATATCCTTGATAGTTATTTGCATATTACCACCTTATCGTAAAATTCCAAATAATTCTCCTCTTTCATCTATAGAATAGTATCAAATACTGCTTGTGTCAAATAGCCGTTAATAATAAAGTTAATTTTTTTGTTATTAAAGATTATTATTCTACCACGATTGCTGAGCTTACAAGCCTAACGGCCTATGGCTCTATCCTTTTTTCAACATAATCTAAAGCAAATATTAATAATCTACAGTGAAAAATATTAAAATCTATACTACTCTAATACAATCATGTGTAAACAGTACGAGACCACTGATAAATCATGTCTTTCGGAAAATGTCATTCTGAACGCAGTGAAGAATCTTATTTTTCCAACACATTAAGATTCTTCGCTAACGCTCAGGATGGCAATAAAGTTGTTTTTTCAGTGGTTTCGGACAGTACTTTATTGTTCTATTTTATTTTGCTTAACATGTTCATAATATCATCGTCTATAGCCGGAGGTGCCCAGTCGATATTTATTACATCAGCTTCCTGAATTTTTAGAGATTCATAGAAGCTTTCCAAGCCTACATTGATAACCTGTACTTCTCTAAGCAAATTGTTTTCTGTCATCCAAATTCTCCTCCTTATTTGCATGTCCTCGGATTTTTAAACATTTTAGTCTCTGCCGTATTTTTCAAAATAGCTTCTTAGGGCATCTTTAAATACGTTGATATCGGGTCTTACAATACCTGCCCCAATCTGGCCCACACCGGCATTTTTATGTGCCACTCCCGTGTGTATAACGCGTACTGTGTTTGTTTCCAATATTTTAAGGAGGTCTATTCCTACAGGTAAGTTTTTAAAATCAATAGCCGGTATACTAAATAGAGGATTTTCTTTAGTAGTTATCTCATACATTTCAAAGG
>Ga0172382_10003986_pt1 | contig 22957 bp, 20 predicted proteins | sample Leawel138RmetaG_FD_122245 | JGI IMG/M metagenome (GOLD analysis project Ga0172382, IMG submission 122245) | Leachate microbial communities from a municipal landfill in Southern Ontario, Canada - Leachate well 138R metaG | ecosystem: Engineered > Solid waste > Landfill > Unclassified | place... | reverse complement strand
GGACATGCTGACTATGTTAAAAACATGATTACCGGTGCTGCTCAGATGGACGGTGCTATCCTCGTTGTATCTGCTGCTGACGGCCCGATGCCTCAGACTCGTGAACACATCCTTCTCGCAAGACAGGTTGGCGTTCCTTATATCGTTGTATTCATGAACAAGGTTGACCAGGTTGACGACCCCGAACTTCTCGAGCTCGTTGAAATGGAAATCCGTGACCTTCTTTCAGAGTATGAGTTCCCCGGTGACGATACACCTATCGTTAAGGGTTCTGCTCTCGTAGCTCTTGAATCTTCTTCAACAGACATCAATGCACCTGAATATGCTCCTATCGTTGAGCTTATGAATGCAGTTGACGAATATATTCCTTCTCCTGAAAGACAGACAGACAAACCTTTCCTTATGCCTGTCGAAGACGTATTCTCTATCACAGGCCGTGGTACAGTTGCTACAGGTAGAGTTGAAAGAGGCGTTCTTAAAGTTTCTGAAGAAGTTGAAATTATTGGTCTTGCTGAAGAAAACAGAAAAGTTGTTGTTACAGGTATTGAAATGTTCAGAAAGCTTCTTGACGAAGCTCAGGCTGGTGACAACATCGGTGCTCTTCTCCGTGGTGTTGATAAGAAAGAAATCGAAAGAGGACAGGTTCTTGCTAAACCCGGTTCTATTCACCCACACACAAAATTCAAAGGTCAGGTTTATATTCTGAAAAAAGAAGAAGGCGGCCGTCATACACCGTTCTTCAACAACTACAGACCGCAGTTCTATTTCAGAACAACTGACGTTACAGGCGTTATCGAACTTCCTGCAGGCACAGAAATGTGTATGCCTGGCGACAACGTTGAAATTTCAGTTGAACTTATTACTTCTATCGCTATTGAAGAAGGTCTCCGTTTCGCTATTCGTGAAGGTGGCCGTACAGTAGGTTCCGGTATCGTAACATCTATCAATAACTAATTTTTAGTTACAAATTTAAAGCAGACAGCTAAGCTGTCTGCTTTTTTGTTAATAAGGCTTTACAAATTATTCTGGTTAATGTATAATTTACCTGTTGAAACTAATAAATTTATCGTTGAAAGTCTTATATAGAAAAGAGAGGGTAAGTATGAACAAAGACATAATAAAAATAACAAAGTACGATGTTCTTGACAAGCTTCCTGACCCGTTTATATTTGAAAATGGGGATAGGGTAAACACCAAAGAAGACTGGAACAAAAGAAAAAAAGAAATTTACAATACTGCTGTAGAATTTCAGTATGGCACAATGCCGCCTAACCCTGAGTTTCTTGAAATAGAGGAATTATTTATAAGCGGGAAAAGAAAAAATTACCGCATAATTACAGGTACAAAAGAAAACCCTGTTATTTTTTCTATGTATGTTTTTTTACCAAATAAAGATGGTAAATTCCCCGTAATTATAGATGGTGATATGTGTTTTAATTATGCATTTAGTGAAAGCTTTATAAAAACAATTACTGAAAATGATATTGCATACGTTCTTTTTGACAGAACAGAACTCGCACCTGACAGATATAATGATGGAAAAAGAATTGGTCAGATGTATAAAACATATCCTGAGTATACTTTCGGAGCCTTGGGAGCATGGGCATGGGGTTATTCAAGATGCGTTGATGCCTTGGAAAAGCTTGATATTACCGATTTAAGTCTTATTAGTTTTACAGGTCATTCGCGTGGTGGAAAAACAGCGTTGCTAGCCGGAGTGCTTGATGAAAGGGCGGCAATTGTAAATCCTAACGCAACTTGTGCAGGCTCCGGCTCCTGTTACAGATTGCATATTGAAGCAGAAACTGAAGACGGTGATATAGCTCGAAGTGAAACATTAAATGACTTAGCTACGAATTTTCCCTTCTGGATAGGACCCGAAATGTTGAAATATAAAGAAAGGGAAAAGGAATTACCCTTTGACTGTCACTTTTTGAAGGCTATGGTTGCTCCGAGGATACTCTTTTTATCAGAGGCTGCTAGTGATATATGGTCAAATCCCGTGGGCTCGTGGCAAACAACTATGGCAGCGACGGAAGTTTATAAGTTTTTAAATGCTGAGGAAAATGTATATTGGTATTTCAGACCCGGTTATCACTATCATGATATCAAAGATTTAAAAATGCTTATAAGTATTATAAGAAACAGATTCTACGGTGATGAAATTACAGAAGAGTTTTTCAAAACCCCGTTTGAAGAACCGGATTTAATGTTTGATTTTAAAAACCCAAAAGGACTTTAAAAAGAAGGAAGAGGTGCAATTCTTTGCACCTCTTTTTTATCTTTATTTTTCTTTTGGTTTAAATATTACCGCAAAAATATAACCGAACAAAATTGCAGCCGTAATTCCGCCTGCTGACGCAGCAAGGCCACCTGTGAAAATGCCTAAAATTCCTTTTTCATCAACCGCATTTAATACACCTGTTGCAAGTGTATAACCGAAACCCGTCAGCGGTACACTTGCGCCCGCTCCTGCAAGCTTGATAAGTGGTTCGTACAGACCGAAAAATGTTGCGAAAACACCGATGCAAACAAATAAAACAAGTATTCTTGCCGGAGTAAGCTTTGTAAAATCAACAAGAACCTGACCGATAGCACAAATAATACCGCCGATGACAAATGCCCATACAAAATTCATATTCTCATCTCCTTTCAAAACGAACTGCGTGAGCGATAGCGGGAATGCTTTCTCCCTGGAAGCAGGATTCACAGTTTAAAAGTGCACCTGTAGCTATAAAAAGGAGTTTATTCATCTTACCTTCTTCCATGTCTTTTAAAAGTTTTCCGCATAATACTGACGCTCCGCAACCACATCCGCTGCCGCCTGCGTGAACATCCTGTGATTTTAATGAATAAATAAGGAGTCCGCAATCGTTATATACATCTTTAATATCAATTTCGTTTTCCAGCAAATCAAACAGTAGGTTTTTACCGACATTACCGAGGTCACCTGTTACGATTAAATCGTAATCGCTCGGACTAAATCCTGTATCATTAAAATGAGCTCTGATTGTGTCAGCAGCTGCAGGCGCCATCGCGGCTCCCATATTATTGGGGTCTGTAACCGCAAAGTCTATAACTTTTCCCGTTGTAATGTGCGTAACATGAACAGGAGACGAATTGTCTGACGAAAGAATAATTGCGCCGCTGCCTGTTACCGTTCGCTGAGCGGTCGGAGTTCGTTGACCGCCATATTCCAGCGGCATTCGAAATTGTTTTTCAGACGAGCAAAAGTGACTTGAAGTCGCTGCAAGTGCATTTTTTGCAAAACCGCCGTCGACTGACATTGCCGCAAGTGACAGGCTTTCTGCCATTGTGGAGCAAGCTCCGTATAGTCCGAAAAAGGGCACATCCGTTTCACGAGCGGCAAAATGACTGCTGAAACATTGATTTATCAGGTCACCTGCAAATATATAGTCAATATCATTTTCGCTAAGATTTGATTTTTTTATTACTTCCTGTATAGCAGTTTGCAAAAATTTGCTTTCAGCTTTTTCCCACGAATCCTCGCCAAACATCATATCTTTTTCTATTCGGTCAAAGTAGCTCCCGAGCGGACCTTCCGATTCTTTTTTAGATACAATTGAATAATAGCTTTTAACCGACGGAGGATTTTCAAAACAAATAGTTTGCTTTCCTATTCTTTTTTCCATTTTATCACCTTCAAAAAAAATTTGATGTTTATAGTATAAACACTTTTTGAAAAGATAAACGAAAATATAAAATTAAGCAGATGCGATTTGCGCATCTGCTTTAGCTGTTAAAATATTTCTTCCAAATTCTCAAAATCAATTTCTTTTGGCAAAATTCCATTCTTGACCGAGTAGGCTGCAGCAGCTCCCGCTGCTTCTCCGATTACTGTAGCATTACCCGTTACACGATAGCTTGAATGTGCATAAAAGTCACCGCTGATACATCTTCCTGCCATCATTAGATTATCGACATCTCTTGAAATAAGTGCCCTGAGCGGTATGTCATATTCCTTTACGCCTCCGCTGTGAGAATAGGAGGTTGATTCTTCCTTATTTATAGAGTGGATATCCATACCGAACCTTGCTTTACAGATACAATCACTATGGCGTCTGCCTGATACAAGGTCGTCTCTTGTTATTTCATAAAGCCCCTTGATTCGCCTGCATTCTCTGACACCGATATAAGCCGAAGTCTGAACCAATTCAATATTTTGCCATAAACCGCCTAAACTCCTGAGTGAATCTATTAAATGGTTGATTTCCTCTCTTGCATGAATTGTTGCCTGCGTCAAATCCTCTGCACTATTTCCCTGATAACCGTATTCATGATTTGCCATTAAAATATAAGTATCATTCTGAATATAGAAAAGTGCAGGATCGCCGTAAGAAGGTGTATAACCGGTTTTTTTAATTGCTTCTAAAAGTTTTTGTTTCGGAGTTTTTCCGTGCTGATATATAAGTCCGTTATCAAGTTCGGTTATTTCGTCATACGGAACACCGCAAATCATTGCAATCAGGCTCATAGGCTGCGTTCTTCCGGAACCTTGCATTCCGATTTCATAGCTGCATCCGCTATGATAGCCTAAATCACCATCTCCCGTCGCATCAATAAATAATCTTCCGAAGAATTCCTCTCGTCCTGCTTTTGAGATTCCTACAACGGATTTTATCATATTATCTTTTTTTATTACACTTTCCAAAAAAGTATAATATTGAATATGTATGTTTTCTTTCAGGCACATTTTTTCTAAAAGGAATTTAATAGCTTCGGGCTCGCCCAGAAAATAACCACGTTCGGTATATCTGCCACTATTTGTGGCAATCATTAGGTCAGCAAATTCTTTTATCAAACCATTTTTATTGTGGATATCATGTATAACCGGCATAAGTCCGGACGTCCAAATTCCGCCAAGACAATTCTGTTGTTCAATTATAAGTACTTCACAGCCTTTTCTTGCTGCTGCTATGGCAGCACATACACCGGCAGGTCCGCCACCGCATACAATTACATCATAAGTTTTGTTATTCATTTCAAAACTCTCCTCTAAAAAATTAATTTCAAGGGACTTTTATTGCCTGTATTATCCATTATACTATTTGGATAGTTATATTGTCAAGTTTGCTGGGTGTTGACAACATCAGAGGAGATTCAGGCTCTTTTTTTAATATTTAATATGTATAGTATATACAATTTTTGAAAAGAATAATCAACGAAAACTTAAAATCGGAGGAAGTAAAAATGAGAAAATCTATATTTATATTTATGTTAATTATGTCTTTTATGTTTACAGGTTGCGGAAACAATCCTGCAAAAGAAAAGCCTGAAGAGGGCGGGGAAATAAAAATAGGTGTGCTCATATACAAATATGATGACACTTATATTTCAACTGTAAGACAGGCTCTTGAAAAAAAGGCGAAAGGGAAAGCACAGCTTTATTTAAATGACGGTAAGGGTGACCAGGGAACACAAAACGACCAGGTTGACCTCCTTTTGCAAAAGGGTGTTGATGTTCTGCTTGTAAATATGGTAGACATTGGCGCGGCTTCAACTGTCGTAAGCAAGGCGAAGGCTGCCGGTGTGCCTGTTATATTCTTTAACCGTGAGCCTGACACAAATGTTATAAAAAGCTATGACAAGGCACGATTTGTGGGAACAAATGCAAAGGATGCAGGCATAATTCAAGGTAAAATTGTTGCGGACTTATGGAAAACAGGTAAATATGACTCAAACGGTGACGGAGTTATGCAATATGTAATGTTCAAGGGCGAGCCTGATAACCCTGAGGCAGTTGCGAGAACCGAATATTCTGTGAGCACAGTTAAAGAAAACGGAATTTCCGTTGAACAGCTTGAGCTTCAGGTTGCAAACTGGGATACCGAGCAGGCAAACAGAGCAATGGAAGCATGGATTACAAAGTACGGCAATAAAATTGAATGTGTAATTGCAAACAATGACGGTATGGCACAGGGCGCAATTGCTGCTCTCCAGGCGGCAGGATATAATAAGGGTGACGAATCGAAGTTTATTCCTGTTGTAGGTGTTGACGCAACTGACGCCGCAAAAGAACTTATTTCAAAAAAATATATGTCTGGTACCGTTGTTCAGGACGGTGACGCAATGGCGGAAGCACTCTTGAAACTTGCTCTAAATGTTGCAGAAAAAAGAGAATTTCTTACTGAAACAGATTACGAATATGATGATACAGGAATTGCTGTAAGAATACCATATAAGCCGTATACAGGCCAATAAAATCTTGAAAGCGGTGAGCCCTAATGCAATCAGAAGATTATGTTTTGAAAATGGAGGGAATTTCAAAGGAGTTTCCCGGAGTTAAGGCGCTTGACAATGTAAAATTTAACCTGAAAAAAGGGAGCGTTCACGCACTGATAGGCGAAAACGGTGCAGGGAAATCGACTCTTATGAAATGTCTTTTCGGTGTAAATAAGGAAGACAGGGGAGAAATATATATAGACGGAAAAAAGATAAATTTTGATAACCCTGCGCAGGCACTGAAAAATGGTGTTGCGATGGTTCACCAGGAACTAAATCAAGTACTGCAAAGAGATGTGATGGACAACATCTGGCTTGGCAGATACCCGAAAAAAGGTATCAGGGTGGACCGCAAAAAAATGCTAAAAGATACGGAAGGCATTTTCAAGGAGCTTGAAATTAGCGTTGACCCGAGAATAAAAATGGGCAGGCTTTCCGTATCGCAAAGGCAGATGGTTGAAATTGCAAAAGCTGTTTCATATGATGCAAAGATTTTGGTTCTTGATGAGCCGACATCTTCGCTGAATGAGGAAGAGGTTAAACATCTTTTCAAAATTATAAGAAAACTCAAAGAAAAAAAATTGCGGTGTAATTTATATTTCTCATAAAATGGAAGAAATTCCGGTAATATGTGATGAGGTTACCGTAATGCGTGACGGTAAATGGGTAGCCACCGAGAAAGCTGAAAATATTACGACGGATAGAATGATAAAGCTTATGGTAGGCAGAGATCTTACAAGCAGATTTCCGCCAAAGACCAATAAAACCTCGGACATTATCCTTGAGGTCAAAAATCTTAGCGGGATGTACCCGCCGACTATAAAAAATGTATCCTTTGAACTGAAAAAAGGTGAAATTTTAGGTATTGCGGGACTTGTAGGCTCAAGAAGGAGCGAACTTCTCGAAACTATATTTGGGATTGCAAGAAAAAAATCAGGTGAGATTTTCCTGAATTCCGAGCGTAAGGATAATAAAAACCCCAGGCAGGCTATAAAAAACGGTTTTGCACTTATAACAGAGGAGAGAAGGGCAACGGGTATTTTTGAAAAACTGAGCGTTGAACTTAACGCTGTTATTGCAAACATTAAAAAATACTCGACATTCGGGGTGCTCAGCGAAAGAAAAATAAAGGGTGCGACGCGCTGGGTAATTGACAGCATGAGGGTTAAGACTCCGTCGGAAAGGGTGCAGATTAAAACGCTTTCGGGCGGTAATCAGCAAAAAGTCATTATCGGAAGATGGCTCCTGACCGAGCCGGAAATTCTTCTTCTTGATGAGCCGACGAGAGGCATTGATGTAGGTGCAAAATACGAGATTTATCAGCTTATAATAGATTTGGCAAAGAAAAATAAAGGTGTTATTGTGGTATCATCCGAAATGCCCGAACTTTTGGGAATTTGTGACAGAATTCTGGTCATGTCCAACGGGCGTGTGGCGGGAATAAGAGATGTAGAAAATATAACTCAGGAAGAAATTGTGGAGCTTTCCGCAAAATACCTGTAATTAGGAGACATATTTTATGGTAGACTTAAGCCTTAAAAAAAGAAAATTCAATGATGTTTTGCTTGATTATGCGTTGTATATAGTTCTTGGAGCAATGATTCTTGCAGTAATTTTGGTGGACCCGTCATTTGTTTCCTTGAAAAACATAACAAATATATTAAGCCAAGCTTCGACAAGAGGAATCCTTGCGCTGGGTGTTGCCGGACTGATAGTGTTGCAGGGGACCGACCTTTCGGTCGGCAGAGTGCTGGGTCTTTGTGCAATTATATCATCATCACTGCTTCAATCCACTACTTCTGCTGCAAGAATGTATCCGAATCTTCCCATGCTCCCACTGGTTGTCCCTATGGCTATTTCAATTTTGGTAGGTGCAATATTCGGTGCAATAAACGGATTCGGAGTGGCAAAACTTAAGGTTCATGCCTTTATTATCACGCTCGGAACACAGCTGATAGCATACGGAATTTCCTGTATATATATTGACAGACCGCCGCTTGGAGCACAGCCTATTGCCAACCTTGACGAGAGATACACAAACTTTGTTACAGGGTCACTTAAGCTGCTGAACATTGAAATCCCTTATTTAATATTTTATCTGATCCTTGTAGCGGTGATAATGTGGTTTGTGTGGAATAAAACCACGCTTGGTAAAAATATGTTTGCTATCGGCGGAAACCCTGAGGCGGCAGCAGTATCCGGAGTAAATACGGCGAAGAATATAATGATAATATTTATTATTTCAGGAATTCTTTACGGACTTGCAGGCTTTCTTGAAGCGGGACGAGTCGGCTCTGCAACCAGTAACACGGGCATAAACTATGAGCTGGATGCAATTTCTGCGTGTGTGGTCGGTGGAGTGTCTTTTGCCGGGGGTATAGGTACAATTCCCGGTGTGCTGATAGGCACACTAATACTCCAATTTATAAACTACGGACTGAATTTTATAGGAGTAAGTCCCTATTATCAATACATTATTAAAGGGCTTATAATTATTTTTGCAGTATCAATTGACGTAAGAAAATATTTGGTGAAAAAATAACGATAAACGGTGTAATGCAAAGCGTATTACACCGTTTATTCGATATGGACTTCACTTAATTATAATATTGACAAGTTCCGTAAATAGTGATAAAATAAAATAAGTTTATGCACAAGAAGGAGGGGACATAGGTGGCAGGGCTTTACAGGGATAACAGAACATTTTTCGGGATTGACGATGATACATGGATTGCTCTGGCAATATGGTCAATCTTGTGCTACTGGGGGTACCTTAATACAGTTAACGGTGTAGTAAATACAATTATTGGGAAACAGGTTTCATGGGATACCGTTGTTATAGTGCTTGTTTCAAGTATTTTTATCGCGCTGGGTTCCATGGCAGCGGTAAAAAGAATGGAACGCAGAGTCTTTTTGCTGATTTTGGCAATAGCTTTTTTATGGGTAATAAGTTTTATTATTAACGAAGATGCAAGAGCTTTGCTTAGAAGATATTACTTTGTATCCGTTATGGTCAGAGGTCTTGCGGGGATTTTATGTATCGGACATTTCAATAATTGGAAACGGTTAGCTCAGGTCGGGAAATTTATTATTATTCCGGGGATTATTCTATTTTACATACTGACGGTATTTGTTATTAACGGGTCTTCACAACAACTGTATCTGACTTTTTCTTACAATAACCTAATTTTTGTTGTCGGGGCATTTTGGCTTGCTATAAGAGGTAAAAATAAGATCATGTGGGTTTTTGCTTCTGTGGGAATGGTTTTTTTGATTGTAATCGGAAGCAGAGGAGCCGTTTTGTGTGCTATTACATACGTTGTACTGGAGTTTTTACTCAATAAAAAAATACATTTTGCACTGAAAATATTGTTTTTCGTGACGGTAGTTTTACTTTTCTTAAATCTTGAGAACATAGTGACTCAAATTGATAACATATTATCCGGTTACGGGTATGAGAGCAGAACAATTAATATGTTCTTTGAAGGAACATTGCAGGAGAACAGTGGCAGAAGTGACTTTTATTCTGCTTCGGTGGAGGTAATAAAAAAATTTGCTGTATTCGGATGCGGTATGGGAGGTTCATCCTTTCATTTATTTGAGCAAATATACGGAATACAGCCAAGACTTCCTCAACCCAAATATTCGCACAGTCTTATATTGGACTTTTTGATGGAATACGGGGTTGTTTTCGGACTGATTTTACTCTTATGGATTCTTATAAGTATTATAACAGCTTATGTTAAAGGAAGAAAAAACGGCGGTGACGGCGTTCTGTTTCTATTGCTTTCCATTTCTATATGTAAGCTTATGTTTTCAAGCACTTATCTGGCAGAATCTCAGTTTTTTATTTTACTGGGTTTGCTTGTTAATCTTAACTGTTACACCAACAACAGACCTTGGGAAAACTTAGGGGGCGGGGACAGATGACAGTTGAACAAAGATTTCTAACACACCTTCTGGCTTGCACCATAAATAATGAAGCGCCAAAATGCCCAAATGAAAAAATATCTTGGGAAATTATTTGGGATATGGCGGATAAACAAAAGATTTTGCCGCTTATTTTTGATACGGTAAGAAAGCTTGAAAAAGAGTATCAGCCTCCACGGGAAATGATGGTAAAATGGGGGAAAATCACGCTTGACTGCGCTCTCTTTTTTGCATTTCAGGCAGGGCAGATAAAAGAGGTTTTATCGGCTGCGGAAGAAAAAGGCATTGATGTTTTAGTCCTCAAGGGAATGGCTATAAGAGAACTTTATCCGACTCCAGAACTAAGAACGATGAGCGACTGTGACGTTATGATAAAGCCTGATAAGATAGAGCAAACTAAAGAGGTATTTTTGAGGGGTGGCTATCATGTGTCAAAAACCTACAAAAGTGAGAATATATACACAAAAGAGGGAGCGCTCACCTTCGAGGTTTTTCATAAAACGCCTCCGGCTCTCAGGTCATCTGACGGAACAGATTTTGATATTTGGAAAAATACCACGCAAATGCTTGGCAACCATATTTTTAAGCCATCAACGGAAAATATGCTGATTCATTCGGTATTGCATCTGATGAAGCATCTTAAATCGCGGGGAACGGGAATAAGAAACCTTGCAGACATTGTGCTTTTGCTGAAAAGCAGTCAGCTTGACTGGGATTCTATTATAAACAGGTTTGAGCTTTTGAAAGCAGACAAGCTTTTCTACGGATTATTATTGGCGTCGGAAAGATATTTTGGCTATAAAAATGAAATAAGCTGTCCTGAAATTGATGAGGGTTTTGTGGACAGGCTTATGACTTATATGCTTTCTTCCTCTGTTTACGGAAACATGGAGAATGAATACATTCTTGATGCACGCAAAGCGGAGGGTAGAAAAAAAGAGCAGCTGAGAAATTATTTTCACAAAATATTTCCTTCACTCAAAAATATGGCTGACAAATATAATTATGTAAAAAAAATGCCGATTTTATTGCCTGTTGCATGGATACACAGAATTATTACCGTGGTTTTTTTAAGGAAAAAATCCATAGCAGATAATATAAAATCAATGAGATCTGCCACCTCGGCGGTTGATGAACAGATGGACATTCTCAGGTATTTTGAAATAAAGGATTAGGAGGACACAAATGAAAGGGTTTAAGGGTTTCTTACAAAGAAAAAACATTGTTTTTTCAGCTAAAAGATACGGCATTGACGCGTTGTCTGCAATGGCCCAGGGTCTTTTTGCATCTCTGCTTATCGGTACCATCCTAAACACTATTGGAACTCAGCTTGGTATCAAATTGCTTATAGATATTGGCGGTTTTGCCTCGGCAATAAAAGGTGCTGCCATGGCAATTGCCATTGGTTATGCGCTCCAGGCGCCACCGCTTGTGCTTTTCTCATTGGCAACAGTCGGGCAGGCTTCAGACCAGCTTGGTAAAGCAGGCGGACCTTTGGCGGTTTTCTTTATAGCTGTTGTGGCTGCTGAAGTTGGTAAAATTGTCAGCAAAGAAACCAAGCTTGATATTATTGTTACACCCACCGTTACGATTGTAGTAGGCGTGCTTCTTTCAATGTGGTGTGCTCCGTACATAGGGGGTGCCGCAAGCGCAGTCGGCGGTGCAATAATGTGGGCGACTGAGCTCCAGCCTTTCCTTATGGGAGTTTTAGTATCAGTAATCGTCGGTGTGGCACTCACACTGCCTATTTCGAGCGCGGCAATCTGTGCGGCGCTGGGACTAACCGGTCTTGCGGGCGGAGCGGCAGTTGCGGGCTGCTGTGCGCAGATGGTAGGATTTGCAGTAATGAGCTTTAAAGAAAACAGATGGGGCGGACTTCTCGCTCAGGGAATCGGAACAAGTATGCTCCAGATGGGTAACATTGTGAAAAACCCGAAAATCTGGATACCGCCTACGCTTGCGTCCGCAATTACAGGTCCTATTGCAACCTGCATTTTCAAACTAAAGATGAACGGAGCGGCTGTATCCTCAGGTATGGGAACCTGCGGATTCGTCGGTCAGATTGGTGTTTACTCGGGTTGGGTAAATGATATTGCCAATGGAACAAAGGCTGCAATTACAGGACTTGACTGGACTGCGCTTATACTTATATCCTTTATTCTTCCTGCAATTTTAACATGGCTCATTTCTATCCCGCTCAGAAAAATCGGTTGGATTAAAGAAAATGATTTAAAACTTGATTTATAAAAAAATATGTGATATAATCTATCAGGTGAGATGAACTACATCTCACCATAAGGGCGCATAGCTCAGCTGGTCAGAGTACTTGCTTGACATGCAAGGGGTCACAGGTTCGAGCCCTGTTGTGCCCACCAAAAACGGAGTAAGCTTAATTAAGCTTACTCCGTTTTTTATGTGTGGCTTGATAAAAATTTAATAGTTTTAATAAAAAATATTGTATTTTAAAAAGGTTTATGTTACAATGGCAATAAAATAGAGGATTCCTTAATTATTTTAGCGGCAATAAAGAAGGGGTTTGTTAAAATGAGAACATTATTAATCTTAGTTGACGGAATGCGTCCCGATGCAATTGAAAATTTATCCGGAGTAAAAGATATAATGAGAAAGTCTGCATACACAATGAACGGGATGACTGTAAAGCCCTCAGTAACTCTTCCGTGTCATATGTCTCTTTTCCACAGTGTTGACCCTTCAAGACACGGAACCACAACAAATACATACGCGCCGCAGGTCAGACCGATAAACGGGCTGTGTGAGGTTCTTTATCAGAACAACAAGAAAAGTGCATTCTTTTATAATTGGGAACCATTAAGGGATTTAACAAGACCACTTTCACTTAATCTGTCATATTTTTGCAAAGGGAAGGATTTTGGGTATGATAAGGCAAATGATATGGTAACAGATGCGGCGATAGATTGCCTGTGCAATAACTATATTGATTTTGCATTTATATACCTTGGTTTCGTTGATGAAGCAGGGCACGCGTACGGCTGGATGAGTGATGAATATATGAAAGCAATAGATAACAGCTGGGACAATATTGATCGCATTATTGATGCCTTGCCAGAGGATTATACGGTGATAATTACGGCGGATCACGGCGGTCATGACAGGATGCATGGTACCGATATGAAGGAGGATATGACAATACCTTTATTAATTATGGGGAAAGACTTTAAGCCGGGCAGTGTTCTTGAAAATGTGAGCATAAAGGATATTGCTCCGACAGTTTCGAGCATTTTAGGTGTATTTCCCGACCCCGAATGGGAAGGGAAAAGCCTTATCTGAATGGAAATTCAAGTTATTTTTGGTTATAATATTTAAATTTTCAGTAAAGAATAAAGGCTATATATTAATGCCTTAGTGTAATGATATTTGGAGTGTTGATAAAAAATGAATAAATTAAATGGACTGCATCCGGAGAATGTTTTTAAATTTTTTGAGGAAATAAGCCTGATTCCGAGAGGCTCGGGAAATATGAAGCAAATATCGGATTACTGCGAAGAATTTGCAAAAGAGCATTCGCTTAGAATTATTCGTGACGATGCGGATAATATAATTATTTTCAAAAACGGGACTGCGGGCTATGAAAATGCACAGCCTGTGATACTTCAGGGGCATCTTGACATGGTTTGTCAAAAGGAGCCCACCTGCACTATAGATTTTGAAAGGGACGGACTTGACATATACGTTGACGGTGACTATATAAAGGCAAGAGGGACAACCCTCGGAGCGGATAACGGTATTGCGGTGGCAATGGTGCTTGCGATTTTGGCAAGTGATAATATCGCTCATCCGCCGATTGAGGCGATTTTCACAACTGATGAGGAAATCGGTATGATCGGAGCGTCAAAACTTGATGTGTCTGAAATTAAAGGGAAAAGAATGATTAACATTGACTCGGAGGAGCAGGATCTTTTAACAACCTCTTGCGCAGGCGGAATGGAGTATAAGCTCAGCATTCCGATAAAAAGAAGAATAGCAACCGGAAGCAAGATTTCCTTTTCGATAGCCGGACTTAAGGGCGGCCACTCGGGTGTGGAAATTGATAAAAAACGAGTGAACGCAAGTATCCTAATGGGAAGGATATTGAACCATTTAAGAAAGTTTGAATTTGATATAATTTCTATCACCGGCGGCGACAAAAGCAATGCGATTACTAATGCCTGCATGGCGGATATTTTAACAAAGGATGCAGAAAAATTCATTTCAGCGCTTAGAGATTATGAACAAACTATCAAAAATGAAATAGATGACAGAGAACCCGATTTTATTATTTCCATAGAAACTTTCGGGGAGAGCGCACTTGAGGTTTTTGAAACGGACACAAAGGAAACCCTAATTTCTGCTTTGGTATTGATTCCAAACGGTATCATTGAAATGAGCGCAACCATTGACGGTCTTGTCGAAACCTCATTGAATCTCGGAATATTAAAAACGGACAAGGAAAATATCACACTTGTTTCCGGACTCAGAAGCAGCAAGCTTTCGGCACTTGATGCTCTGGAAGAAAAGCTCGGAGTTTTGGCAGATACTCTCGGATTAAGCTATAAAACATCGGGCAAATATCTGCCTTGGGAATATAACAGAAATTCCGTGCTGCAAAAGCTATATATTGAGTGCTTTGAAGAGAAATTCGGCTATCCGCCCAAGGTGGTTGCCATCCATGCAGGTCTTGAATGTGGTGTTTTGGCTTCAAAAATAAGTGGCCTTGACTCCATTTCCATAGGGCCGGAATTGTTTGATATCCACACGGTAAATGAAAGGGTAAGTATAAAATCTGTTCGGGAAATGTATCAGTTGATTTTAGATGTCCTGAAAAAAATGGATAAGTAAATATTTAAATATTAAATTTAATGGCATAATAAAAATATTAAAGTAAAGGTGGTAGTAGAAATGCAAAATCAAAAAGACTTTAAACCTTACATCCCGGCAGGAAAAGTTACGCCTGAGCTTACCATTACTTCGATAATTATCGGAATGATTCTTTCCGTTGTATTCGGTGCAGCAAACGCGTATCTCGGCTTAAGAGTTGGTATGACCATATCTGCGTCAATTCCGTCGGCAGTTATTGCGATGGGTGTTATACGCGTTATGATGCATAAAAACTCTATACTTGAAAGTAACATGGTGCAAACCATCGGGTCGGCGGGTGAATCCCTCGCCGCAGGTGCTATTTTTACACTTCCCGCGCTGTTCCTTTGGGCAGCAGAAGGCAAAATGGACAGGCCCGATATACTTGAACTTACAACAATTGCATTACTGGGCGGACTGCTTGGTATATTCTTCATGGTTCCTCTCCGTAACGCGCTGATTGTCAAAGAACACGGTATTCTTCCTTACCCTGAAGGGACAGCCTGTGCAGAGGTTTTGCTTGCGGGCGAAAACGGCGGTTCAAGAGCCTCAACCGTATTTGCAGGTATGGGGTTTGCAGCCCTCTATAAATTTATAATTGACGGTCTTAAACTTGTTTCGGGCGAAATCTCGTTAAAGGTTAAAGGCTACGCAGGTGAAATCGGCACTCAGATTTATCCGGCAGTTATAAGTGTCGGCTACATTTGCGGTGCGAAAATCGCTTCCTATATGTTTGCCGGCGGTATTTTAAGCTGGCTGGTTATAATTCCCATGATAGTATTTTTCGGTGCTGATATTACCCTTTTCCCGGGGAAAATGCCCATCAGTCAGATGTTTGCAGCAGGTGGCGCAGGCGCTATCTGGAGCTCATATATCAGATATATAGGTGCAGGAGCACTCGCAGCGGGCGGTATTATCAGCCTTATAAAATCCCTGCCCCTTATTGTTACAACCTTCCGTGATGCAGTCAAAGGAATCGGCGGCTCAAAAGGGACCGACCGTACTTCCATTGATTTAAGCATGAAAACGGTTATCATTTCTATTATAGTTCTTATCGTTTTAGTGTGGCTTGTGCCAGCAATTCCGGTAAGTTTGCTGGGGGCGTTGCTTGTTGTTGTTTTCGGGTTTTTCTTTGCGACAGTATCTTCCAGAATGGTTGGTCTTGTAGGCAGCAGTAATAACCCCGTTTCGGGCATGACCATAGCAGCACTTCTTATAACAACACTTCTGCTTAAACTCACAGGCGACACAGGCGTTTCGGGAATGATCGGTGCTATTGCGATAGGTTCTATTATTTGTATTGTATCAGCAATGGCAGGGGATATGTCGCAGGACCTTAAAACAGGCTATCTTCTCGGCGCAACACCAAAAAAACAGCAGATTGGCGAAATACTCGGCGCAATCGTGGCAGGACTTGCTATCGGCGGAACACTTTATCTGCTGGACAGTGCGTGGGGTTTTGGCGGAAACGAGCTTGCGGCTCCTCAGGCAACACTCATGAAGCTTATTATTGAAGGTGTTATGGAGGGTAATCTCCCATGGACACTTGTATTCATCGGAGTATTTATTGCAATTATTGTTGAAATAATCGGCATCCCCGTACTTCCTTTTGCAATTGGTGTTTATCTGCCTGTTCAGCTTAATGCTTGTATAATGATAGGCGGGCTTATAAGACTTGCTTTAGAAAAAGTTAAACGCAATAAGGAAGAAAAAGGCGAGATAGTGAATAACGGTATTCTCTTCTGTTCGGGAATGATTGCCGGTGAAGGTATAGTGGGCATTTTACTTGCTCTCCTTGCCGTATTCCAGCTTGATTCAATTATCGATTTGGCGACAAGATTCGGCATTTCGGCGCCGGTTGCCAATGTTGGCGGTCTTGTGCTGTTAGCGGTAATTGTTATAACAATTTTAAAATTTACTCTTTGGAAAAAACGTGCAAAAATATGATAAAGAAGAATAGAAAAGCACAAGAAAATTATCTTGAAAAAATCCCTGTCCGCGCTGACATAAAATGGTCGGTGGATGCGGATAAAAATGTAACTCTTTCAATAGAGAACAAAGGTCTTTTCAATAGAATAGCACAAAAGTTTTTCAAGAAACCCAAGATAAGCTATGTGCATCTTGATGAAACGGGCAGTTTTATCTGGCCGTTAATTGACGGAGAAAAAAGCATAATAGAATTAGGTCAGGAGCTTGAAGGGGAGTTCGGCGAAAAGGCAAATCCTCTTTATGAAAGACTTGCAACATATTTTCGCATATTGGAGAGTTACGGATTTATAGTCTGGAAATAGAAAAAGGAACCCTAGGGTTCCTTTTTTATCTGTAAATATAAAAACCGTTGCCGAAGATTTGCTGAGATTCGGAGTAAACTATAAAGGCGGCGGGGTCAATCGACAGAATTTTTTTTTGAAATTCCTGAAGCTCCCGGGATTTCAGCGCGCAAAAGAGAACATTTTTACGGTTTGAGGTGTATGCCCCCGTTGCATTTATCAGGGTTACACCACGGGGAGAGGTGGATACAAGCATTTTTGCGATGACTTCTCCCAGGTCGGTGATTACAAATGCCACTTTAGAAATATTTAAACTTCTGATAAGCCAGTCAATAGCGGTTGAGGATACAAAAAGTGTAACTATTCCGAACAGCGCAAGCTCAAAGTTTTTGAAAACGAGCAGAGATAATAATATAATAAATCCATCAACAAACATTAAAATTTTACCTATAGGAAGATTTGGGTTTTTGTGCTGGAGCAGTCTGCCTAAAACGTCTGTCCCGCCCGTTGACGCACCGGCAACAAAGGTAATTCCGATTCCGATTCCGAAAAGTGCGCCTCCCACTACTGAGGCGAGGAATATGTCATGTATAACCGGAGGAATATATGAGAAAAGCTGGACAAATAAAGAGGTAAGACCGGTGCCGAGAAGCGTCCTTATGGTAAACTGTTTCCCCAAAAATTTAAGGCCCACCAAAAGAAGCAGAATGTTTGTAAGGGCATAGGAAAGTCCCTGAGGGACTTTCATGGTCAGATATAATATGGTTGATATACCTGATACGCCGCCGCCGACAATTTTGTTCGGAGTAAGAAAAACTGCTATAACAAACCCGGTTATAGCCGCACCAAGCGTTGTAAGTAATAAATATTTAAATTTTTTCATAAATTTTCTCCTAAATATTCGGTTATCATTATATTATAACCAGAAAAAAATAATGTTAATATTTACTGCGGGAAAAAGATTTTTATAGTTTGTCAATTATTTACTTTTTCTTGACACATAAAGGAAAAGATGGTATAATATTTTTATCGCTTTTTAAACGGAAAAAACGCTCTACAGACCTGCAGTTGAGCGGTTAAAAAATAAAGCAGGAAGAAAGGTTAGGAAAAAACATGAAAAAAATTATTAAGGTGACCTCTATTGTTGTAGCTTTGGCTATGATGATCGCATGTCTCGCAGGTTGCGGACAGGCAAAAAACAGTAATGCAGGAGCTATTAAGATTGGCGGTATCGGACCTTTGACTGGTGGAGCTGCTATTTACGGACAGGCTGTTAAAAACGGCGCGGAAATTGCTGTTGAGGAAATTAACGCTCTCGGCGGAGACATTAAGTTCGAACTTAAATTTGAGGACGACGAAAATGACGCTGAAAAATCTGTAAACGCTTATAATACCCTTAAAGACTGGGGTATGCAGATTTCTCTCGGAACAGTAACAACTCAGCCTTGTATCGCTGTTTCGGCAGAGGTTAATGCTGACAGAATTTTTGCTCTCACACCTTCTGCATCTTCAACAGATGTTCTCGGCGGTCAGCCTGATGCAAACGGTAATATTACCATTCCGAGAAAAACAAGCATGTTCCAGATGTGCTTTACAGACCCCAACCAGGGTATTGCTTCTGCTCAGTACATTAAAGACCAGAACCTCGGAACAAAAATTGCAGTTATTTACAATAACTCAGACGCTTATTCCACAGGTATTTACCAGAAATTCCAGTCTGAAGCAGACAGAGAAGGTCTTAACATTGTTTGCGTAAAAACATTTACAGATGACTCTGCTAACGACTTTACTTCTCAGCTTAATGAAATTAAAGCTGCAGGCGCAGACCTTGTTTTCCTTCCTATCTATTATACACCTGCATCACTCATTTTAGCTCAGGCTAAGAAAATGCAGTATGCACCTAAATTCTTCGGCGTTGACGGTATGGACGGAATCCTTACTCTTGAAGGTTTCGATACCTCTCTTGCAGAGGGTGTTATGCTTCTCACTCCTTTCACAGCAGACGCAGAGGATGAATTGACAAAGAATTTTGTTGCAAAATACAAAGAAAAATTCGGCGAAACACCTAACCAGTTCGCGGCAGACGCTTATGACTGTGTATACGCTATCTATGAAGCTTGCAAAAAAGGTGAAATTACATCCGAAATGGCAGCATCGGAAATTTGTGAAAAGCTTATCTCGATCTTCACTTCAAAAGATTTCAGCATCGACGGTCTTACAGGCGAAGCTATGACATGGTCTGAATCGGGCGAAGTATCAAAAGCTCCTAAGGGCATGATTATCAAAAACGGAGTTTACGTTGGTATGTAATTACCGCGTTAGCAATAACAGGGGGGAGGCGGCTTGGAGCCGCCCCTCTTTGTTACTTAAGATTTGAATAATTAGCAGACCTGCAAACTTTTTTGTTTGGAGGTTTGCCAATTATTTAATTTTTTATTTTCAGATTGGAGAGTAAACTATGACCTTTATTTCAAACATCATAAACGGAATAAGTCTTGGAAGTGTTTATGCCATAATTGCTTTGGGTTATACAATGGTTTACGGCATTGCAAAAATGCTTAACTTTGCTCACGGTGATGTAATAATGGTGGGTGCATACATTTCTTTCTGTGTGACGTCCTACCTGAAACTTCCCCCGCTGGTTGCGGTAGTCGCTGCGATGGCAGTGTGTATGGTTTTAGGCATATTGATTGAAGCATTAGCTTATAAACCGCTCAGAAAAGCTACTTCACTGGCAGTTTTAATAACTGCGATCGGTGTAAGCTATTTCCTTCAGAATATTGCCCTTTTGATATGGGGAAGCGCGCCGAAAACCTTCTCATCTGTCGTTCCATTTGATTCAATTGCACTTTTCGGCGGAAAGCTTATCATTACGATAGAGTCTTTGGTAACGGTGGTTACATGTATAGTTATAATGATTGCGCTTACTCTCTTTACGAAAAAGACCAAAACAGGAAAAGCCATGAGAGCTGTTTCAGAGGATAAAGATGCGGCAGAGCTTATGGGAATAAACGTAAATGCAACAATTTCCACCACATTTGCAATAGGCAGTACATTAGCTGCAATAGCGGGCGTACTTCTCTGCTCTGCATATCCCGTACTTGTTCCGACAACAGGTTCAATGCCCGGTATTAAGGCATTCACGGCCGCTGTTTTTGGCGGTATCGGCTCAATTCCGGGTGCAATGATTGGCGGGATACTTCTCGGTATAATTGAAATATTCAGCAAGTCATACATTTTAACAATGCTTTCCGATGCTATAGTTTTTGCCGTGCTTATTATAGTTCTGCTTGTTAAACCTACAGGCATTTTGGGCAAAAATATTACTGAAAAGGTGTGAGGTGATATTATGAACAGATATAAAACTCTAAATAAATTCACCAAAACCAACATAAAAGCATACGGCATAATACTTCTGGCGTTTATCATTCTTTTCCCGATGCAGAAAATGAATATGATAAACAACTCTTTAAGCGGTCAGCTTGTTCCCATTTGCACATATATAGTAATGGCAATATCCCTCAACCTGACGGTTGGATTTCTCGGAGAACTGAGTCTCGGTCACGCAGGATTTATGAGTGTCGGAGCCTTTACTGGCGTTATTACTGCGGTATGTCTGCAGGATGCTGTTACTTCCGACCCTTTAAGACTTTTTATAGCAATTATAATAGGGGGAATATTTGCGGGAATTGCAGGATTTGTAATCGGTATTCCCGTTCTCAGACTTAGGGGAGACTATCTTGCGATAGTAACTCTTGCATTCGGTGAAATTATAAAAAATATTATAAACTGCCTTTATGTGGGCGTGGACAAAAACGGTCTTCACATAAGCATGACAAATGTCAGCGCACTTGGCATGGAAGGCGGCAAGCTTATTTTAAACGGTCCGCAGGGAGCTGTGGGCGTAACTAAAATTGCCACCTTTTCTGCCGGGATTATACTGATTATATTTACACTGTTTGTTGTTTTAAACTTTGTAAACAGTAAATCCGGACGTGCGGTAACTGCAATCCGCGACAACAGAATTGCGGCGGAATCGGTCGGTATCGGCGTAACAAGATATAAACTGACAGCATTCATTATTTCTGCTGCTCTTGCAGGTATGGCAGGCGCATTATATGCAATGAACTTTTCTACCATTGCGGCTAAGAAATTTGATTTTAACACCTCGATACTGATTCTTGTATTTGTGGTACTTGGCGGAATGGGTAACATTGTCGGCACGATTATTGCAACAACCCTTCTTTATATGCTGCCCGAAATGCTTCGCGGCATGGAAGATTACAGAATGCTTATCTACGCAATAGTTCTCATTTTGGTTATGCTTATAACAAACACACCGAAAGCTAAGCAAATGATTGAGAAAATAACTCATAAAATTCGCAAGGGGGTAAAAAGTAATGGATAAAATGGTACCTGTTCCGAGCAATGCGATTATTCCGGAATGCGATATTGACAAAACCCCTATACTTGAAACTCACCACCTCGGCATAGATTTCGGCGGACTTACAGCGGTTGACGAATTTTCGCTTACTGTGGGCAGAACTGAAATCGCAGGACTTATCGGTCCTAACGGAGCAGGAAAAACCACGGTATTCAACCTTCTGACAAATGTCTACCAGCCAAGCCGCGGAGTTATCATGCTGGACGGTAAAAATACCGCGAAAAAAACTGCCGCACAGGTGTGCAGAATGGGCATTGCCCGTACATTCCAGAATATTCGTCTTTTTTCAAATATGACCGTTATTGACAATGTAAAGGTTGGTATGCACAACTCGATTAACCAGTCGCTTGCTTCGTCAATAACGCACCTTTTCGGATATAAAAAATCTGAAAAGAAATCGCGCGAGGAAGCGCTTGAACTGCTGGACTTTTTCGGACTTGCCGACCTGGCTCAGCATAAAGCAGGCTCACTGCCTTACGGGGAACAGCGCCGACTTGAAATTGTTCGCGCACTTGCAACACGTCCCGGAATAATCTTACTGGACGAGCCGGCGGCAGGTATGAACCCGTCCGAAACTGCTGAGCTTATGGAAAATATCCGTAAAATCAGAGATGAGTTTAATATTGCAGTTTTGCTTATTGAACACGATATGAGTCTTGTTATGAATATCTGCGAAGGTATTTGCGTGCTCGACCACGGTAAAATTATTGCAAAAGGCTCGCCCGAAGAAATTAAAAACAACCCTAAGGTTATAGAAGCTTATCTTGGCAAGAAAAAGGAGGCGTGAAAATGTTAAAGGTTGATAATATAAATGTTTATTACGGACAAATTCACGCATTGAAGGATGTATCAATCGAAGTAAACCAAGGAGAGATTGTTGCACTTATCGGAGCAAACGGTGCGGGCAAATCCACCGCGCTCAGAACCATTTCGGGTCTGCTCCGTTCAAAAACGGGAAGTATTGAGCTTTTTGACCAGGATATTTCTACAACAGACGCCTATAAGCTTGTTTCAAAAGGACTCGCCCATGTTCCCGAGGGCAGAAGAATTTTCCTTCAGATGACTGTTCAGGAAAACCTTGAAATGGGTGCCTACACTAACCCTAAAGATGTTAAAGAAGGACTTGCCGATGTTTACTTCCGATTCCCCAGACTTAAACACCGCAAACATCAGATTGGGGGAACTCTGTCGGGTG
>Ga0172382_10003982_pt1 | contig 22969 bp, 18 predicted proteins | sample Leawel138RmetaG_FD_122245 | JGI IMG/M metagenome (GOLD analysis project Ga0172382, IMG submission 122245) | Leachate microbial communities from a municipal landfill in Southern Ontario, Canada - Leachate well 138R metaG | ecosystem: Engineered > Solid waste > Landfill > Unclassified | place... | reverse complement strand
TCCGGAATCCCCCCGATCCGGTACAACACCCCCCTGAACTGGGCGGGCACCGCGGAACCGACCGGTTCAACATAAAAATAGAAAATACACGACGGTTACAAGAGCGTCCGGACGCCGTATTCGGAGAAGCGGGTATCCGCGGTGACAACAGCGGCATTGTGTTGGAGCGCCGTCGCGATGATGAAGCGATCGGCGGGATCTCGGTGAATCGGAGGCAGGCGGGTCGCACTCATGAGAATATCCGCTGTAAGGGTGATTTCTTCGAGGCGGTGGTTTCGCAACGCTGCCGTCCACCACTCTTCAGGGAGTAGCGGAAGTTGGAGCTTTCCGGCGCGGTGCTTCAGAGCAATCTCATATGCGCTTATTGGGGAGACCCCTACGATCGGCTCCGCGTCGATGCGTTGCCGAGTTTCATCAGAGAGTTCTCCACTGCCCTGGACGAGCCACAGCAATCCGCAGGTGTCCAGAACGATCATTCGATTTCGCCCCACTCTGACTCCGACAGGACTTCCGTCGGGTTGTAGTCGATAGAGATATTTGCGAGAACGGGGTCGGTCGTAGTCCGTGGGGTTGTTGCGCGGGGATGGAGTTCTGCGATGGGAACACCGTTGCGACTGATGATATACACCTCTCCCCGGGACACCTCTTCGAGAATGCGGGAGAGGTGGGTTTTTGCCTCATGGGTATTGACGATCTTCATGGTCTTAGTTTATGAGACTAAGTCCGGTTGGTCAACGACGCATCTCATTGGGATTTCGCTTCTTCCAGCCCACCGATCCGGTAAAACACCCCCCTGAACTGGGCGGGCACCGCAGAACCGACCGGTTCAACATAAAAAAAGAATAAAAAAAGCTCGGGACTGAAAGGGGACGGAAAGGTCTGTTATAATGGAGCTTACAGGAGCCGGAAGTGGAACAAACGAGAAACCGTGGGACTGCCAGGGACGAACGGCAGAGAAATGCGGAGCTGGCACGGTACGATATTCTGGGGACACCTTCAGAGCGGGAGTTTGACGACGTCGCGGATATAGCGGCCTATTTGGCCGGCAGTGAAATGGCGTATGTCAGTTTTATGGACGATACGTCGTTGTGGTTCAAGGCGGCTCATGGGTTTACGGCCCGGAAGATACCCAGGGAGCAGACCTACTGTCAGTTTGTCCTTCAGAATGAGCGACCTGTAGCGATTCCCGACACGGACAAAGAAAAGATATATGTTCCCGTTACGCCGGAAGGGTTGGCCCAGCAGATCAGGTTTTACGTCGGTGTGCCCTTGCGGTCGCAGTCTGGGTATGTTCTGGGAACGCTGTGTGTGGCGGACCGGACGCCCCGGAAGGTGCCGGACCAGCTGGTTCCGATGCTGGAAAAACTGGCGGCCCAGGTTTCCAACCAGCTTGAGATTCGGCGGATGAACCGGATTCTGGCCGAAGAGCGGGACACGTTTTCCATTCTTTTTGAAGCTGCGCCGACTCCGCTGATCTTTGCGGATGGTGGGGTGATTGTGCGCTGCAATGTGGCCTTTGCCGAGATGGTAACGGATGGGGATGCCGAATCCCTCATTGGGTTGAAGCTGGAAGACTTTATCGGTGCTGTCCCGGGGCAGCCGGGGGTAATCACTGAAACGGATGTGACAGACAGGGCCGGTGGTACGACGCCGGTCCTTGCCACGGTGACTCGTCTTTACCGGGACCAACGCATTCATGATCTGGTGGCGTTGACGGATATCTCCGACCGGAAAGATAAGGAGCGGGTTCTGAAGGCGCAGCAGCTGGCGGCGGAGAACGCGAATCGTATCAAGGACACCTATCTCTCTTTAGTCTCTCACGACCTCCGGTCGCCGATGTCGGGGATTTCGACGATGCTTGACCTCCTGGACAGATCGGGGGGTTCGTTCAGCAAGGATGAGTGGAAGAGCACGATCAAGGATCTTCGCGAGGCGGCAGCCGTTCTGGTGGAAATGCTGAATCAGCTGCTGAACATACACCGACTGCAGTCGGGCCGGATTGAGGTTTTGCTGGAAGACGTTGCGGTTCGCCATATTGCGGGACAGGTGGTGCTTAGTCTGAACAAGGAAATTAAGGACAAAAAGCTGTCGGTGTCGGTGGATATTCCCGAGGAATCGACGCTGTGTGTTGATATGGGGTTGTTCAGGGAGGCTCTTTTTAATCTGATGTCCAATGCGGTTAAGTTCTCGACTGCAGGCGGTGAGATACGTATTGGCCTGGACGGGTTTACGGTCTGGGTGGAGGACGATGGAACGGGGGTGTCCGAGGACGACTGGCCGAACCTGTTTCGGCATGAGCTGAAGACGAGCCGTATCGGTACGGCCGGTGAACGGGGCACCGGGCTGGGTTTACCTCTGGTGTGGGATATCATGGAGGCCCACGGTGGCTCGGTGTACTGCGACGTCGGCTACACCGCCGGGGCTCGATTTGTACTGGATTTTAATTCAGAAGGGGTGGCTGCACCGGTTGAATAAAAAAAGCGGCTGTGGTCCGTGGATATGGACCACAGCCGCGAGGGCTGTGTCAAAGATGCTGCCTGTTAGTTTTCTTCGGCCAGCTTCTTCAGGTCTTCAAAGCGGCGCTTGTTGTCCTCTTTGGCCAGACGCTGGAGGCGTTCGGCTTCTTCAGGATTGGCAAGTTCCAGGGCCCGATAACGGATTTCTGCGCCGGTGTAGACTTTGAAGTCTACCGTCTTTTCGGGACTCTCCCATACAAAGGGGTCCTTTCCGACGAGCTCGTTGGCGGGGTTGTACCGGTACATGGGCCAGTACCCCGACTGGGCCGCGTTCTGGGCCTGTTTTACCGAGATCTTCATGTCATATCCGTGGGCGATACAGGGGCTGTACGCCAGGATGATGGACGGTCCATCGTACGCTTCGGCCTCTACGATTGCCTGGAGCACCTGGTCACGGCTTTGGGCCATGTTGATGCTTGCCACGTAGACGTGACCATACGTTGTCATCATGAGACCGAGGTTTTTCTTACCCGTCTTTTTACCGTCTGCGGCAAACTTGGCAATAGCACCACGGGGGGTAGACTTGGAAGCCTGACCGCCGGTGTTGGAGTAGACCTCGGTGTCCACAACCAGGACGTTGACGTTTTTCTGCTGCGCCATAACGTGGTCCAGACCACCGTACCCGATGTCATAGGCCCATCCGTCTCCACCAAAGATCCAGACTGATTTTTCTACGAAGTAGTCACCCAGTTCCTGTATCTTGGCGATGATCGGTTTTGTCTCGGTAGTGGCGTTCTTCAGTGCCGCCGGGAGGATGGATCGGGTCTTTTCGGCTGCTTCCTTGGCATCACGGCCAACGGATTTCCAGAGCTCCAGGTTCTTCTTAAGGGCTGCAGTGAGTTCGCCGCTGGTACCTTTGTTAAGGAGGTCCTCAACATTGGCCTTAAGCTGGTCGCGGTTGCTGTTGATGGCAAGGCGCATACCGAAGCCGTATTCGGCGTTGTCTTCAAAGAGGCTGTTTGCCCAAACCGGACCGTAGCCTTTGCTGTCGCTGGTGTAGGGCACCGCCGGGAAGGTACCACCGTAGATGGAGGAACACCCTGTGGCGTTAGCCACCACCATGCGGTCACCGTAGAGCTGGGAGATAAGGTGTATATAGGGTACCTCTCCGCAACCCATGCAGCTTCCGGGATACTCGAAGTAGGGTTCGTCCCACTGGACGTCCATATCTTTTGTGAGTTCACTCTTGGAGGCCCATTTGGTGATAACCGGACCGGGCCGTCCGCCGTGTGCGATCCGGGCGGTGCCGGTGGGGATGCGGCCGTCAATGGGCATTTGGCTGACGGGGATGTCATCACCTTTCATCCGCCAGACGGGCTCGACGATGTTTTTGGCGAAGTTGGTACCGTCTTTGGGTACCAGAACGGTCTCTTCCACGGAGGTCTCTGCCTTGGCTGGTACGGGAACTTCGTGTACGGCGTCGACGGCAAGATCGATGGCCTTCCAGTTCATTTCGACAATTTCTTTGCCTCGTTTCAAGAACTGCTTTTCCACGTACTTCTTGACCAGCTCGATTGCCTTGTCCGGTTCGATGACCTTTGCCAGTTTGAAGAAGGCTACCTGCATGACCGTGTTGATACGGTTGCCCAGGCCCGCTTCTTTGGCCAGTTTGAAGGCGTCGACGGCGTAGACCTTCACTTTTTTAGCGATGATCTCGTCCTGCATCTTCTTTGTGAAGGTGCTAAAGACGTTCTCCGGAGCCTCGGTGGTGTTGATCAGGAAGGTGCCGCCGTCTGCTATGCCCTCGAGAATGTCGAAACGGCCGATGTACTGGGGCCGGTGGAGGGCGATGAAATCACTCTTTGTCAGCAGGTACTCCGACCGGATCGGTTTTTTGCCGAAACGGAGGTGACTGACGGTGAAACCGCCGGACTTGTTGGAGTCATAGCTGAAGTAGGCCTGTGCGTAGAGGTCGGTTTCGGTACCGATGATCTTGATGGAGTTCTTGTTTGCGCTGACCGTTCCGTCTGAGCCGTAGCCCCAGAACTTGCAGCGGACGATGCCTTCCTGCTCGACGTCGATGTTGTCTTTGACGGGGATACTCTTGTTGGAGAGGTCGTCGTTGATACCGACGGTGAAGTCATGGAAGCCGCCGGCGTTTGCGTGGTCATAGACGGCCTTGAACATGGCCGGGGTGAACTCTTTACTGGACAGACCGTAGCGGCCGCCGATTATGGTCACGTTCTTGCCCATCATGGTCTGAACGATGTCGAGATAGAGCGGTTCGCCCGGTGCGCCCGGTTCTTTGGTCCGATCCAGTACGGCGATTTTCTTGACCGACGCAGGAATGACCTTGCGCAGATCTTCACCGGACCAGGGACGGTAGAGGCGGACGATAACGGCGCCTACTTTCTCACCCTTTTTGACGAGGTATTCGACCGTTTCTTTCACGGTGTCCATACCGCTTCCCATACCGACGACGATGGTCTCGGCGTCGGGGGCTCCGACGTACTCGAAGAGATCGTAGGTACGGCCGGTCTTCTTTGCGAAGGCCTTCATGTACTTGCGTACGATTTCCGGGGTGGCTGCGTAGTAGTTGTTCACCGTCTCGCGGCCCTGGAAGTAGACGTCCGGGTTCTGGGCGCCCACTTTCATTGCTGGGCGTTCCGGGCGCATACCGAGTTCCCGGAATGCCTCGACGTACTTGTTGTCCAGGAGGTCCCGGAGGGTGTCGTAGTCCAGCTCTTCTACCTTCTGGATTGAATGGCTGGTCCGGAAGCCGTCGAAGAAATGCACGAAGGGTATCCGTGATTCTAATGTGGTAAGATGGGCGATGGCTGCAATGTCCTGGGCTTCCTGGACGTTATTGCTGGCGATGAGACCGAAGCCGGTCTGACGAACGCCCATAACGTCTGAGTGGTCGCCGAAGATAGACAGCGATTGTGCTGCTAATGACCGTGCCGACACGTGGAACACCGTTGGGAGTAACTCCCCGGCGATCTTGTACATGTTGGGGACCATGAGAAGCAGACCCTGACTGGCCGTATAGGTCGTTGTCATGGCACCGGCGGTCAGAGAGCCGTGGACGGCCCCGGCTGCTCCGGCCTCACTCTGCATTTCGACGATTTGGAGAGGCTGCCCGAAGAGGTTTTTTTTGCCCTGGGCTGCCCATGCATCTGCGTGTTCACCCATGGGTGAACTGGGTGTGATCGGGTAAATAGCGGCAACTTCACTGAACGCGTAGGCGATACGTGATGCTGCCTCGTTTCCGTCGATCGTTATAAAATTCTTTGGCATAACGCTTCCTTTGGTAACAGGATTTTCTGTCCGCACCGCCCTTTATGGGGGCTGGAGCAGAAGGACTTGTTAGGGAGATTTGCTATGGACACTATAGCCTGAGAATGACGATGTTGCAAGTATTGACGACGGGAAGGGCGGTTTATTGCGCCGGATTTCCCTTTAATGTGAAGGAATGCTCAATACGGTTGGGCAGAGGCAGTGAGGACGGGCTTCGATGGGGGACCTGGGTTTGACTATTTGAGTCATCATTCGTAGAGGAGGCGCTGAAACTCCAGGCGGGCGAACTGGCGGAGCACCGAGGCTGCCGCTGGGGTGGCGCTTTTGGCCGCAGTGGCTTCGGCGGTGGCCGTCGCTCCGGCGATGTTAGTGAGGATCTGTTCGGTCAGGGCGGTGACGTGGGCGAGGCCGAACCGTTCTTGGGCGGTGACGCTCTGTTGCCCTGCGGGGCCGTCTTTGGCTGCGGTGTCGTGTTGGGCTGCGGAGCCGTGTTGTACTGGGGCTGGGCGTTGGGCCGCTGGGGCGTGGGTGAGGGTGTCGGAAATGCTTTTCAGGAGGTCGGCGTTTAGTGTCTGAACGTCGCGGCGGAAGGCGGGATCACGGCGGATGTCCTGGAGCATGACGTACTGCATGTGGGGAAGGATGTAGGAGAACTCCATGGTCTCTGTGGAAAGAACGGTGTCGAGCTCGCGGTAGAGGTTTTCCAGGGCGTCTTTGGGGAGGAACGATGCGAGCCGGTCGATTCGTTCTTCATAGCGGAAACGGAGCAGGCTGTACGGTCCTGAGAGGCTGGGGGAGCTTCCGGGGACGCGAATTGAGGTGTACCAGGTGTGGGGATGGTTGTCGAAAAGGGGTTGGACGTCGGTCATGGTGTCCAGTTGGCGGGCGATGAGGGGGAGTCCGAGCTGGAGGGGTGCCATGTATTGGTAACCGAACCCTTCCTGGACTGAACTGGAGATGATGGCGTCTGCGGCGTGCTGGAGGTCCTGAAAGGTGGTGTCCGCCCGGTCGAGATTGGTGCCGATGCCGAACATGCCGGGGATGGTGCCGTCCAGAAAGGCGTGTTCTGCCATGGATGAGTACTTTTTTTCCTGGTGGGAGGTGCCGGGAAGGGAGACGATGAGGGAGGTGGGGGTGTCCTGCAGCATGGTGATCAGGGCCGCCTCGAAGATGTTTTTGCGGCGGATTGACCGGACGGGGTAGAGAAAGAGGCGGTCTTCGGGGTTGAACCGGGCAAACTCGACGCCGAAGGTATGGGCGAGGCGGCGACGGGTGGTGGTGGGGGTGCGGGTGGATGCGGGGGCTGCGTCGCCGCCGTCGATCGGATTGGGGAGGTAGGTTGCGCTTTTAATACCGGCCCGGGTAAGGATGTCCCGGTCTCGGGTGTTGATGGTCACGTAGGTGATGTTGGGCAGTTGGGGGTAGAGGTTTGTGATGCCCGCTTTTTCCAGGAAGCGGAGGTTGGTGTACCGGCCGGACTCGGGAAAGTCGTGGATGTGGAGGACTATGGCCTGTTGGGGGTGGGCGGCGGCGATGTCGAGGATGGCTTTTGTGAAGGCGGGGTTTTTCCCGATGTGGTAGTTGTGGACCCACCAGACGGTATCTTTGCCGCCGAAGCGTTGGATCAGTTCACCGGCGATGCGGCGGGCGAGGGTGGCGGTGACGGCGGCGAACTAGGTGTCCGTGGCGCGGGGGATGGGGCCGGGCGCGGCGGGAGGTGTGGGGGTCGATGCGGGGGTAGTCGGGTCGCCGCCGTCGGCGCCTTCGGTTGGGGGCACGGCGTATTCGGCGAGGCGTTCTCTGGTGATGTACCCGATGGTGGGCATGGTTTCGGGGCCGGCCGATTCGGGTAGTTCTGTGGTTTCGGGAATGGATCCTGCCACAACGCAAGTTCGTTCTACGATATCTGAAAATTTATTGATGCCTTTGACCATGTGGGTGATGACGCCGGTGACTCCGCCGGGCTGCAAATGGTAATGAAAGATGATGAGTTTCAATGTGTTCTCCCGTTAATTGCGGTAATTCTGCAGGTATCCTATTCTTGTGTCTATGGACAAACGGGTAAAAGAACTTATTGATGGGATGTATCCGAAGGGGGCGGAGCGCGAGGGGCTTGCCGGGGCTGTGATGGACCTTGTCGGGCGGCACCGGGAGGCGATCAGGGCGCATCGGGAGGACTTTTCTGTTGTGACGGGGAGGTTTCCGTTGGCTGCGGATGATGCGGTGCTGATCAGTTATGGTGATACCTTTGGGGGTGATGATGGGTCGGCGCTGGGTTATCTGTACCGTTTTCTTGATGAGGTGTGTGCCGGTGTGGTCTCGGGTGTGCATATTCTGCCGTTTTCTCCGTATTCATCGGATGATGGTTTTTCGGTGATTGACTACCGGGTGGTGAATCCGGACTTGGGTTCCTGGGAGGATATTGAGAAGATTGGGCGAGAGTTCCGGCTGATGGTGGATCTGGTGTTGAATCACTGTTCGGCTGGGGGGCCGTGGTTTCGGGCGTTTCTGGAGGGGACTGCTCCGTACGATGGGTACTTTATCACTGTAGAGCCGGGGGTTGACCTGAGTATGGTGGTGAGGCCTCGTGCTTTGCCGTTACTGACGGAGTTTGAGACGGCCGGTGGTGTGAAACGGGTGTGGACGACGTTTTCGGCGGATCAGGTGGATTTGAACTGGAAGAACCCGGCTGTTCTTCTGGATATGCTGGATGTCTTTTTGTCCTATCTTGGGCGTGGGGCTCAGATGGTGCGGCTGGATGCCGTTGCCTATCTGTGGAAGGAAATCGGGCATAGCTGTCTGCACCATCCCAATACGCACCGGATGGTACAGCTGTTTCGGCGGGTTATGGAGCTGGTTGATCCGGCGGGCCTGTTGATTACCGAAACGAATGTGCCCCATGAGGAGAATATCTCGTACTTCGGGGACTCCGCGGCGAGCGAGGCGGGGCGTGAGGCGCATATGGTCTACAACTTTTCGCTTCCTCCGTTGCTGCTGGATGCGATGCTGCGTTCGGATGCGGGTCATCTGCAGAGGTGGGCGGCCGGTCTGGCTGACCCGGGGCCGGATGCGTCGTTCTTCAATTTCTGCGCGAGCCACGACGGTATAGGTCTGCTGCCGACTCACGGAATTCTCTCGGATGCGGAGCGGGCAGGTATGATTGAAAAGGTGCAGGAACGGGGGGGGCGTATTTCCTGGAAGGCGACGGTAGACGGAGAGATTCCATACGAGATGAACGTGAACTATCTGTCGGCGTTGGCGGATCCGGCGTTACCTGACCGTCAGCGGTCGGAGATGTTCTTGACGAGTCAGGCGGTCATGCTTGCCCTGGCCGGTGTGCCGGGTATTTACGTCCACAGTCTGATCGGTTCTGAAAACTGGCTGGAGGGTGTTGAAAAAACGGGTGCCAACCGGGCGATCAACCGGGAGAAATTGGTGTTTGAAGATGTGGCGGCGGAAGTGAACGATGTCGGTTCGCTGCGGAATCTGGTCTTTCACGGATATCTCTCGCTGTTGCGCGCCCGGGGGGCGTCTGCGGCGCTGCACCCCAAGAGTCCACAAAGGGTGCTTGAGAGTGATTCCCGGTTGTTCGTGCTCTTGCGGGGGCCCTTTTCAGACCCGGTGGAAGGCGCGGAGGCAGCTATGCCCGAGGCAGCTATGCCGGAGACGGTGCTGGCGATTCACAATCTCTCTGCAGACGGTGTGGAGTTTCGGGGGCGGAAAGACCGGTATCCCTGGCCGGAAGACGGGGTGCTGCGAGACCTGGTGACGGACGACCTGGTGTTTCCGTCTTCTGAGGGGGCGTTGTTTTCGCTGGAGCTGGAACCGTACGAAGTATTGTGGCTGCGGTTTTAACGCGGCTCGGCGCAACTCTGCTCGGCGCAGCTTTATTCGGCGCAGCTTTGTTCGGCGCAGCTTTGTTCGGCGCAGCTTGGCGCGGCGCGGCGCGGCATAGAGGGCGGTTCACTGTGCTCATAAGTGGGCTGCTCTGGGTGGTCCTTGCCGGTGCGGGCTCGTTGGTTGCCCAGACGCCGTCTGAGGACCGGATGCCCCCGGACGCGATTGACCCGCAAATCTGGCCCCGATCAACGGATATCTTTTCCGTTCCGGAACCGTTCACGCTCAACGGGTACGATGTCCTTCAGGCGGAAGCCCTGATTCGCCGTGCCGGCCTTCTGATCCGCTTGATCGGCGAAAATCGGGAAATTGTCGCTGTTCGGACGGTGGAGGTTGTAGAGATTGGGCGGATGGAACAGATGCCTCCTCTGCACCGAAGGCGGTATGATCTGCTGTTAAACGGTGAACCAATGGACTGGGACGCTTTGTATATTGAGTACGGGGGCCGACTGGTGAACCTTCGGCTTCTCTTTACCTACCGCAATCAGCGACCGGTACCGGATGTCCCGTACTTTCGATAACGCGGCAACCGAAACTGGAGGGAACTCAGGCAGAGTCAACCTGTTCCATGCCGTAAAACTTGCGGACGAGATGCCACAGCTTTTTCTCCAGTACGGCGTATGAAAAATACTGCAGGGCGAGCTGGTAGTTGGTCTCGACCATGTCCTGCCGAAGTTCCGGGTTGTCCAGTACCGCTTCGGCCTGTTGGACCGTGTCTTTCGAGACAAAAGCGTCCATTTCGATAACGCGGAAACCGAGAGGTTTGATATCGTGGGAGTAAATTGAGTAGTTGTTCACCATGACCGGTTTCTTGAAGTAGACCGCTTCCAGAAAGGCATTGCCGAACCCTTCAAAAATGGAGGGATAGGTTACCAGATCGGCGTGGGGGTAGATGTCTTCCAGACTGTAGATCTTCCGGCCGTCATCGGTGGTGCCTCGCGACTCGGCGATAATTTCGTCGACAAAAATTGTCCGGACCTTGAGCATTTCGGCATACTCATGGACTCTGGTCTGGTACTCGTAGCCTTCATCACCCGACGCGTGGGAAATAACGAGCGCCGCTTTCCGGTTGAGCCGGGCGACCAGTTCTATGGCGTGTTCGATACCCTTTCGTTGCACTACCCGGGTAGGCTGGAGGATAAAGAGCTCATCTTCGTCGACACCCAGAGCCGCCCGGGCATCACGGTTGTAGTCGTCCAGACCAGGCGGGGGTGTTTCAAAATTCATGACGTTGGGAATAAGGGTGGAACTGATGCCCGTCCGCAGGGCCAGCTGGTTCTGACCGGACGTGTTGATGACGACGTGGTGGATGTTGGGCACGTGGGGAGGAAAACAGCTGTTGAGGTAGTCCCAGATACAGTTTACCAGAAACCGTTTACGTTCCCAGAAAAAGTCGTGGTGGTGGGCGATCGTGTTGATCCCGGTTTCCGAAACAAACTCGGTAATTGCCATCCCCAGAGCCACGTTCAGCGGGATGGTCACCGCATTTTCGGGAATCAAAATGTCGATACTGAAGCGGCGGACAAACTCGTACAGTACTTCCTTGATCTTCTCTCGCTGCCGGTGAAGCGTGGCCGTCAGTTCAGGCGGCCTGGTGCTCTGGAGAAAACACTGTTCATACGCCGCCTTCACCTCCGGTTCCAGAAAATGGAGTTCTGGAACGGTCATGCTCTGCTCGTCCGGTGTGTCCAGCTCTCCGCCAAGGTAAAAACAGTGGCAGTTGTTTCGTTCCAGAATATCCGCCCATTTTCGAGTTTCCAGAGAAACACCATCGGTACCTGCAAATCGGAAAGATACAAATCCGACGTTCTTGTTCATGAGGAAAGTGTAGGAAATGGCGGAGCTCCCTGCAAGTGTGGCGCAAGATGCGACGTAGGATCAGGCACAGGATCAAGTTTTGCTGGGAACCGGTAATCTCGGACCGGGTCACGTTATATGAGCCGGCTGAGCTCTTCCATAGCTGAAACGGCGGGAGCCTGGATAAAGATATCGGTGATTGATGAGGTATAGAGGCTTCGTTCAGGGTTGATTTCTATGATCGTGGCGTTATTCCCGGTGGCCAGTTGGGGAAGGGCCGCTGCAGGATAGACTTCCCCGGCCGTGCCGATAATGAGCATGACGTCCGCTGTCCGGGCGGCGTGTTCCGCCCTGCGAGCCGCTTCGCCGGGGATGCCTTCACCAAAAAAGACAAAATCCGGTTTCAGCAGCGCGCCGTCGTCGGAGAGAGGCGGAAGCACCGAAAGACGTTCTTCCGTCGCTTCGTACCGTCGTCCCGTTTGAGTACAGACCAGCTTTCTGCTGTTGCCGTGGTATTCAATTGGTGTCCGGTTTCCCGCTTTGTAGTGGAGGTCGTCGATATTCTGGGTGATGATTTCTTTGAGAAGCCCAAGCTCCTCCCAGTAGGCCAGGACCTTGTGGGCCGTATTGGGTTGGGCGTGGCCAAAGTGCTCATAGAAAATTTCCTTTATCACCTTCCATGAAGCGTCGGGATTGCGTAAAAAATATCCGATGTCGAGAATCTGAGGATCGTAGTGGTGCCATAACCCGTTCTCGCCCCGGAAGGAAGGAATGCCGCTTTCAACGGAAATACCCGCTCCGGTAAAAGCGACAAGGTAGTCCGCCGCGGAAATGACACCGATTGCGCGCTGGAACAGGTCTGAATCGAGACTGACAGTTTTATTCATTATGTCTCATTGTAACTCATCGGACACTTCATTGCACCTGCCGCTCCATTGCACCTGCCGCTCCATTGCACCTGCCGCGCCATTACACCTGACCGATAGAGGGTGGCGACAATCATTTTATCAGCCGGGATATCTCTTTGAAGCGGGGCGTACCGCTGACGCGGGTGAGTTCGAAGAGAACTGATTCTACCGTGGTCAGGCGAGCACCTTCCATTTCCAATCGTCGTAAGGCGATATCCCTGTCCCGGGGACTTCGGCTGGAAATAGCATCAGTTACAACGAAGGGAACAAACCCCCGCTCAAGCAAGTCGATCGTCGTCTGCAGAACGCAGACGTGAGCCTCTATCCCGGCGATGAGTACGGTTTTACGGTTCAACTCCGCCAGCCGGGCCGAAAACCCGTCATCGTCACAACAGCTGAAGGCAGATTTGACGATCGCCTCCGGGGGCGCGCCGACCCGAGCCGACGTAAACGCCGTAAAAGCGGTAAACGCCGTGAAGACCGGCTCCACCGTTGGACCGAGCCCCTTTGGGTACTGCTCCGTCAAGAGCATGGGAACCTCCAGCACACCCAGCCCCTTGATAAGCGTAACAACTCTCTCCAGAGTGTAGTCCGGGTTGTCCATCACCGGCAGCAGCCGCTCCTGGACGTCAACGATAATTCCCGCCGTACTGTCACAAGTCACTCGCATGCTGGTAGTATGACAAAATGACCGAGTTTGTAGAACTCCCGGACTTTCTGGTACAGAACCTGACCATCGGCCCCCTGACAGTGCCGTTCTCCCTGACCGAGCTGGTACTTGGACTGGTTCTGCCCGCACTGGCCGTCTGGACCGTCTTGATACTCGTATACCGGGTGATCCGTAAACGGGTAAACCGACTGCACCTGGAAGACTTCAACCCGGAGACGTTCCTTAAGTGGTCCAGGCGGATCATGCGCCTTGTCCTGGTGTTTACCGTTGTCGTTCTGATCGGACGACTCCTGGGAGCCGAACTGATGCGCGGGATCAGCCGGGGGATGCACATACTCCGGCAGCCGTTTTTCACCTCAGGCGCCACCCAGATATCGGTTATAACCTTATTCCTGGTCGTTCCCGTCTTTTATCTTGCCGGATGGCTTTCCCGTCTGAGCCGCCACCTGGTCGAGAAGAACGTCCTGAACCACTTCCAACTGGACCGGAGCCGATATTTTTCGGTGGTCAACGTCGTCCGCTTCCTGGTGCTGATCCTGACCATCATAGTTGGGCTGAGTATCATCGGAATCAACCTTTCATCCCTGGCAGTTCTTTTCGGTCTTCTTGGAATTGGAGTGGGGTTTGGACTTCAGGAAGTAATAGGCAACATGATTGCCGGCGTGATCATCATCTTTGCCCGACCCGTCAAGGAAGGCGACCGAATACTCGTAGACGGAATCGAAGGGACGGTTCAGACGATCAAACTGATTCACACAATTGTGGAAACAGTCACCCACGAGACGATCATCATCCCCAATTCCCGCATAACCGGAAGCGCCATGCACAACTACTCCTACGACGATGCGAGAATTGTCGTCTGTAATTCAGTCCAGGTTGGGTATGACAGCGATCTGGATCAAGTAGGAGAAATACTCATCGACCTCGCCCGCCGGAACCCCTACGCCACCGACGCAGAAGAACCCAGCTATCGCGTCTGGTCGTTCGACGATTCAGGCATTACCGTTCGCATCTGTATCTGGATCGCCGATGCGGTAAACCGCGTTGCCGCCTTCAGCTGGACCAACCTGGAAATATGGCGCGCCTTTCGCCGACACGGAATCGAGATACCCTTTCCCCAGGTGGATCTGCACGTCAAAAAAAATTCGCCCGCCACGAACGAAGCCACAGCCAAGGAAAGGGCCGGACGGTCAGGCCGAGAATTCGTCCCCTGCCAGAAACCGTTGAATTTTCTCCTGATTCTGGTCGAGGACATCTTGCAAGGAAATATTTTTAAAATAATCAACAATATGTTCAGAAGCGTCCTTCCAGACCGAATAGACAAGACACCTCTCTTCCCGGCCACAGGCATCCCCACCGGTATGGTCGCCACAGACCGTACAGGGAGTCAGGTCCAGCCCCTCATCAACCGCCAAAAAAATGTCTTTAATGGATATCTTATCAGGAGATTTTTCCAAAAGAAAACCGCCTCCCGGACCGCGAACCGACCCGACAATGCCGTGCTTCTTCAACTTGAAAAAAATCTGCTCCAGAAATTCCGGCGAAATATCTTCATCGGCCGCAATCTTTTTGACCGGGCGCGGCTTACCCTGATAGGTTGCTGCGAGGTTGGTCATCGCCCGCAGCGCATATCTGCCCTTCGTTGTGATTCTCATGACGGGAGTATAGAATGAACAAGAAAAATGCTCAAGATTATCCTTATATTGAACTTCGTTCTGTCGAGTCCATAGCCGATACCGCAGCCGAAGAACCCCTCAATGGGGTGTACCTCGTGGCGCGTACCTATAACCACGGCCGGTCCGTTCTGAATCTGGACGCCCACTTCGACCGGCTGGAGCGCTCCGCCGCCGGGCTGGGGTACCCCGTCACCGCGCCCCGCCGTAAAATCAGGGAAACCCTGGCCGCCGATATCCGGCGGCGGAGCGCCCCCCTGGACATACGCTTTCGCGTCACCGCCATACTGGAAGACCCCGTCCGCTATCTCGTCACCACCGAAGAGGCCCGGGATATCGACCCTGAACTGCGTCGATTGGGGGTAGTATGTGCAGTTGTCCGTAACGCCGCCCGGAAACAGGCCGCCGTGAAGAGCACCGCCTGGATGCACCGGCGCCTTCAGATGCATCGGGACGCCATCGCCCAGCCCCCGTACGAACATCTCCTCACCGACGGGAAAGAACGTATTCTGGAAGGGGCCGCCTCAAATTTTTACGCCGTTGTCGACGGTACCCTCCGTACCGCCGGTGACGGAGTGCTGGAAGGTATCGCCCGGGCCATGGTTCTCGCCGTCGCACCGGATATCCTGCCCGTTTCCATGACACCCGTTACCCTCGACGACGTGCTGTCCCGGCGGCTGCAAGAGGCTTTCATCAGCTCAGCCACCCGGGGGATCGTGCCGGTCCGGCAGATCGACCAGGTGATTCTCGGACCCCCGGGTCCGGTAACCCGCGCCGTTGCCGTCGCCTGGAACAGGCTGCTTGAAGAAACACTGACGCCCCTTTTGACCTGACCAGGTGCCTCCCTACCGAGGCGTTCAGGAGCTACTCGCAGCCGCTGACCAACGCCTCAAGGGTAGTATCATCGATGATCTGGACGGTGCTGCCGCTAACAAAGATAAGACCTTCATCACACATCCGCCCGATCTCCCGGGAAAGAGACGGCCGGGCAACACCAAACATATCCGCCAGCTCCTGACGGGAGTGGGAGACATGGACGTGCTCCAGGCCGTTTTTGTCCCGTTTCCGTCGGAGCTCGGTGAGATACACCGCAATCCGTTGGCGCAGAGACGCAAACTGGGCAAGCCTTAGCCGAGACGTGAGAAAAGCGGCCCGCCGTCCCGTATCCGCAAGAAGGGCATTCAGAACGGACCGGTGCTTCTGACTGAGGTCCAGCAGCCTCTCCCGGGGAAACCTGGCGCAGGTACACCCGGAGTCGGCGATCAAGGTGACCGGGAAATGGGGTTGTGGCGCAAAGAGCATCGCCGTCGCGATAATGTCGGGACCACGAAAACTCTCGACAATCATCGCCTGACCGTCACCGGAGATAATTTCGGCGTGGGCGGTACCGTCCAGCAAAACGAGCAGTTCATCCATAGGCGTCCCCCGTTCCGCAATGATGCAATTTGGCGGCACGGTAACGGCCGATGAAAGCAAAAATTCGTCCAACTCGACGCGGTCTTTTTCGGGCAAACTGGAAAACAGGGGTATTTTAGTCAGAATATCGCGTTCAAGGTCTTTCATGTTTTGGAATCTTAGTTATATTGTAACATATGTTACCGACGGACCGGCACGTTCCGGGGCATACTCTACCCACGGAGGAATTCATGGAAAACACCGACAAGCATAGTATCCCCGGTGGTGCGGTAATTCAAGGGACGCCCCAACAGGGGTTACTCGGTTCAACGGTCGGCTTCTTTATCGGTTTTGCCGCAGTGTCCCTCTTCGGACCAACGGTGGCGTATCTTCAAAATGTCACCGCATTGAGCGCCGCGGCGGCAGGACTGCTCATTTCTATTCCCAACCTCACCGGATCGCTGCTGCGGATTCCTTTTTCGGCCATGGTCGACGGGGACGGCGGACGCAAGCCGTTTCTGATTCTCCTCTTCGTCTCGCTGGTCGGTGTCATCGGTATCGCCGTCATTATCTCTCAGCCGCCGGAGATGCTTCACCAGATGTTTCCATGGCTGCTTTTCTTTGGCGCCCTTGGCGGGTTTGGCAGTGCCACCTTCTCGGTCGGCATCAGTCAGACGTCATACTGGTTCGGTAAAGGCAGGCAGGGCGGAGCGCTGGGGACGTATGCCGGCCTGGGAAATCTCGCCCCGGGAATCTTCGCGTTTGTCCTGAGTACCATCACCATTCCGCGATTCGGACTCTCGGCGTCCTACGTGATTTGGGCGGTCCTCCTTGCCATCGGTACGGGGGCCTACTTCCTGTTGGGCAAGAACGCACCCTATTTCCAGCTGCGTAAGGCCGGGGTCGATGACACGACGGCCCGAGCCGAGGCGACCAAGGCGGGAGAGGAGCTTTTCCCCGCCGGTAATATGATGCAGACACTCGGTCGTTCGGCGTCGGTCTGGCAGACCTGGGGTCTGGTAATCGTCTACTTCACCACATTCGGCGGTTTCATGGCCTTGACCGGCTGGTTTCCCAAGTACTGGGAGAGCTATCACGGCATGGGAATTGGCGTTGCCGGTAGTATGGCGGCCCTCTATTCGGTGCTGGCTTCCCTTTCCCGAATTGTCGGTGGAAAATTGTCCGACCGATACGGTGGTGAAAAAACGGCAGTGGTCAGTCTGACAGGCCTGGCTATTGGTGCGGCCGGCATGTCCTTCGCATCAGGGGTACCCTGGGGTCTCGTTTTCATGCTGGTCATGTCCGTGTCCATGGGCGTGGCGAACGCCGCCGTCTTCAAGCTGGTTCCCCAGGCGGTACCACAGGCCGTCGGTGGTGCAGCCGGCTGGGTTGGCGGTTTGGGGGCGTTCGGCGGTTTCGTCATACCCAATCTGCTAGCGGCAACCCTGGGAATCGGTGTTATCGGATACGCCCGGGGATTTCTGGTTTTTGTTGGATTGGCATTAGTTTCAATTATTGTAATCGCTGTTATCGCGCGGTCGTTCCGCGTGGTAACAACAACAGAGGAGGCGTAATATGGCAACGCAGACAATTCGGACAACGTGTAGTTACTGCTCAGTAGGCTGTAATTTCACGGCAACGGTAGAGGACGGTACCGTTACGTCCTGGAAGCCGGACAAGAACTATCCGGTTAACCTGGGGAGGTCATGCCCCAAGGGCTTCAACCTGTTGGAACCGCTCCAGTCGGAAGACCGCTTGACCACACCGCTGGGACGAGGAGCAGACGGAGAGCTCCATCCTATCTCCTGGGAAGAGGCGTTTACCCGATTTGCCGACGGCTTCAAGAAAGTTCTGGACACTCACGGTCCCGAATCGGCGGCCTTTCTCAGCACCGGGCAGATACCCTTTGAGGAAATGGCTTTTCTTGGTGCCTTGGGTAAATTTGGTATGGGTATGGTCCACGGAGACGGAAACACCCGGCAGTGTATGGCCACCGCGGCCGTTGCGTACAAACAGGCCTTTGGTTTCGATGCACCACCTTTTACCTATACCGACATAGAAGAGTCGAATTTTCTGGTGTTCCTGGGGTCCAACGCCTTTATTTCGCATCCGGTCCTCTGGAACAGATTAAAGCACAACAAAGACAAGAAAGTAGTCGTTGTTGACCCCCGGGCGACCAAGACGGCCAAGGCGGCGGATCAGCACATCCAGATTCAGCCGAAAGGTGACCTCTCATTTCTCTACGCGGTTACCAACGAGATTATCAAGAACGGATGGGTAGACGAGAAGTACGTTTCAGCCCATACCATCGGTTATGATGAACTCGCTGCCCATGTGGCCGACTTCACACCGGAAAGTGTGGAAGAGGTAACCGGACTTTCCGCTGAGACCATTCGGACCTTTGCCCGGGAGTTCCATGAGGCCAAAGCGGCGTCGTTCTGGTGGACCATGGGGGTCAACCACAGCCATCAGGGAGTTCGGACGGCTCAGGCGATGATCAACCTCTGTCTGATCACCGGGAACATCGGACGTCCCGGTACGGGTCCTAACTCAATTACCGGACAGGCCAACGCCATGGGGTCCCGTATCTTCAGCAATACCACCAGCCTTTACGCCGGCTATGACTTTACCAAGGACGCAGACCGTCAGTTTATCGCCGAACAGATGGGTATCAGTGTCGACCGGATACCGCAGAAAAACAGCCTGCCTTACCACAAGATTCTGGAAGGTGCGGATACCGGACAGATCAAGGCGCTGTGGTTCATAGCCACCAACCCCGGTCATTCCTGGATCGATCACAACAAATTTCTTGAGCGTATGAAGAAGCTTGATTTCATTGTGGTACAGGACCTCTACGCCAATACCGAAACGGCAGAGGTTGCAGACCTCGTCTTGCCGGCTGCGGGAAGTGCCGAAAAATACGGGTGCTTTATCAACTCAGAACGGAGAATCGGTATTGTCGACAAAGTGATGGATCCTCCCGGACAGGCCAAAGCGGATTTCGACATTTTCAAAGGAATAGCCGAGGCGTGGGGGCTGGGCGACATGTTTGCCGCCTGGAACTCCACCGAAGACATCTTCCGGTTCCTCGCCCGCGTGTCAAAGGGCAAACCGTGCGATATCTCCGGCATTACCGGATACCAGATGATCAGGGACCACGGCGGAATTCAGTGGCCCTATCCGGCAGACGCCCCCAATGATGAGGTGCACCGTCGCCTCTTTGAGGACGGACAGTTCTACACCGAAGACGGCAAAGCCCGCCTTCTGGTGACCGATATCGTACCCGTTCCGGAACCGATTGACGAGAAGTACCCCTTTGTACTGATCACCGGTCGCGGCACGGTCGTCCAGTTTCACACCCAGACTCGCACAGGCAGGAGTGCAATGCTGCGAAAGTCCTACCCCGCCGATGCCTACGTGGAGATCAACCCGGAAGACGCCGAGCGGATGGGTGTCAGTGATGGCGACAGCGTCACCGTTACGTCTCGGAGGGGACACTCTACCGTTGACGCCGTGGTGTCCGACAAAATGGCGCCGGGGCAGGTGTTTATGTCTATGCACTACCCGGAGACAAACCCACTGACATTTCCGGCATTTGACCCCTACAGCTTTGAGCCAAATTACAAATGGGCGGCAGTCCGCGTGGAAAAAGAGGGGTGACCCCGGTACGTGTCAATGATTGAAGTGATAAAGAGAGACTTCCGGTCCGACGCGGCGGTCGATAATTCGGCGATCAGAGATCGCCTGGGTCGGCCGCTGCAGGATTTGAGAGTATCCCTGACCGACGAATGCAATTTCCGGTGTACCTACTGTATGCCGGAAGAGCTGTTTGGTGAGGGACACCCCTTCCTTCCGCCCTCGGCTCTTCTGTCCTTTGACGAAATCGTCACCGCAGTGGGTTACATGATTCCGCTGGGTGTCAGGAAGATCAAACTGACCGGCGGGGAGCCGCTGCTCAGGCCGGGGGTTCATCGGCTTGTACGGATGCTGAAGGAGCTATCCGGTCTTGAAGACATCGGTCTTATTACCAACGGTTTTCATCTCGCCAGGGTGGCCCGGCAGCTCTATGACGAAGGCCTGCGCAGAATAACGATCAGCCTCGACAGCGTCGATTCGGACAACTTTGACCGTATTACCGGGCGTTCCGGGGGCCTGAACCGTGTGCTGGAGGGAATCCGAACGGCCAAAACCGTCGGATTTGATCCCATCAAGATCAATATGGTGGTACAGCGCGGAATCAACGACCATGAGGTAGTTGAAATGGCCCGCTTTGCAAGAGCCGAAGGGCTGGAGCTCAGGTATATCGAGTACATGGACGTGGGACGGCGGCTCCGATTTGAGGCTTCGCTGGTCGTCCCGAACGCTGAAATCCGGGACCGCCTGGACGCAGAATTCGGCATTACCCCTCTACACGCCGATTACTACGGAGAGGTTGCGGATACGTACCGGTACGCCGACGGAGGCAGAGTGGGGTTCATCTCAAGTATGACCCAGCCGTTCTGTAAAAGCTGCACCCGTTTGCGTCTTTCGGCGGACGGAAAACTCTTTCGGTGTCTCTTTTCCGGGATCGGTCTGGACATCCGTACGCTCCTGAGAAACGGAGAATCTCCGGAAAGTGCGATTCGCCGATTCTGGGGTATCCGGGAGGACCGATACTCGGAAAAGCGTCTGGAGGAGGGGCCTGACACCGGTGCATCCCTGACCAACCGGGTGGAAATGTACCGCATGGGAGGGTGAGTATGAGCAGCCACATAAACGAGGCCGGGTTTCCCCGTATGGTTGACGTGGGCCACAAAAGCGAAACCAGACGGCGTGCTGTGGCGACGGGAACGGTTGTTCTGCCCGGCATGACCGGGACTGTAGGCGAAGAGTGGTACAGCCCCAAGGGACCGGTTTTTCAGACCGCCGTCATCGCCGGTATTCAGGGGGCCAAGAGCACCTCGGCCCTCATACCACTCTGCCATCCGCTGCCGTTGTCCCGCTGTGATGTGGCGATTCGGCAGGTGCCTTCGGAGGGAAATGTCACACTGCGTGTCTTCTGTACCGTTGAGACCACCGCCCGGACCGGTGTCGAGATGGAGGCGCTGACCGGTGTGAGCGTTGCCTGCCTTACGATTTACGACATGGGGAAATCTGTTGTTCGGGGAATCGAAATTACCGATATTCACCTTCTGGAAAAAACAGGTGGTAAACACGACTGGAACCACCCGGGAGCATCCGAATATACGGAGGATGTCTCTACGGAGGATGTGTCATGAAGCGCGTTCCCGGCGGGTGGTTTATCCATCCATTTGAAGTGGCCGTCAGCGGATATTCCGGCGCCGGCAAGACGACCTTTCTTGAAAAGCTGATCGATACGTACAGACGACGGCAGTGGTCGGTAGGCTATGTCAAACGGGATGCCCATTTTTTCTCACTGGACGTTCCTGGAAAAGATACGTACCGCGCCCGGGAGGCCGGTGCCGTTACAACCTGTATTGAAGATCGGACCCAGAGCGCCGTAATAACCGGCCACGGACCAAAAGGCCCCTCGTTGGCTGCGGTGCAGCAAGCCGTGGCAACTCGGGATATCGTTTTTGTGGAAGGCAGAAAGTACTCTCCTCTCCCGAAGATCGTCATGCTTGATCCCCGTGGAGAAATAGACGAAGAGCTGAAGTCGGGTAAAGTGAACAACCTTATCGCCCTAGTCTACCCATCCGGCGAGGAAAAACGGGCGCAAGGGTGTTTGAACGCGGGCACAGACGTACCAATGGTCTGTCGGGATGATGTAGAGAAGATCGTTGAGGTAGTTGACCGGGTTCTTGCCGCACGAATCCCCGCCGTTTCGGCGTTAGTTCTTCTTGGCGGACACAGTACCCGTATGGGTCAGGACAAAAGTGCGCTGGACTATGGCGACGGTACCAGTGCGGCCCGCAGAATGGTGAATCTGGTTTCGTCGCTGTGTGACGACGTCTATCTCAGCATCCGACCGGGACAGGAAATTCCCGACGACGTACGGGAGATGTCCTTTCTTGAAGACCGGTTTATCGATTTTGGCCCGGCCGGTGGAATCCTTACGGCGTTGTATCAATACCCTGATCGGGCGTGGTTGGTAGTCAGCTGTGATCTGCCCCTTCTGGAAGAGGCCGATCTGCGGCTGCTTACCGAAGCACGGGACCCCTACAAGATCGCCACCGCTCTGGCCGTGCCAAATGAACGGGACGGTGAGGAGCCCCTTTTACCAGAGCCGTTGTGTGCGATCTGGGAACCCCGTGCCCGGAGCCGGATTCTGTCGTTTTTCCAGGAAGGGTCTACCTGTCCGCGGTGGCTTCTGCGAAACGGGGGTGTCTCTATGGTACAGCCGATCAACACGCTGGCGACCTTTAACGCCAACACTCCCGAAGAGCGCGAGACGGCCCGCCGGCTTTTGGCAGAAAGGCGTTCGGCCGGCCAAGCAACTGTGAAGGGAGCCGGGCGGTGAAATTGTACACAACTGAAGAGGCAATGGTCGCGCTCAGTCGCACCGTTGTGGACACCTTGAAGACTGTTACCGCCCGGGGCGTTGAAAAAGTTCCGTTGACGAACGCTCCCGGCCGGACGCTGGCTGTAGATATCACTGCCGACCGGGACCAGCCACCATTTCACCGCGCCGCCATGGACGGTATCGCCATACCTGACGGAGGGGCCGTCGACGTCGGGACGACCTATGTCCGGAAGGGTGTTCTCCCCGCCGGCGGCGATCCCCGGGTGTGGTCTCAACCGAAGGCGCAGGAATGTCTGGAGATCATGACCGGTGCGGCGGTACCCGACGGTTACGGCACGGTTATCCGCTACGAGGATCTGTCCCGAGACAAGCAGGACGGTCACAAGAAGGACGGTCAGACGGTCTTTACCATT
>Ga0172382_10003979_pt1 | contig 22985 bp, 19 predicted proteins | sample Leawel138RmetaG_FD_122245 | JGI IMG/M metagenome (GOLD analysis project Ga0172382, IMG submission 122245) | Leachate microbial communities from a municipal landfill in Southern Ontario, Canada - Leachate well 138R metaG | ecosystem: Engineered > Solid waste > Landfill > Unclassified | place... | reverse complement strand
GGCCGCCTCCGTACCGCTGGCACTCGACACCGCCGTCCGCGACGGCCGTATTCAACGTGGTGAAATACTGCTGATGGAGGCCTTCGGCGGCGGCTTCACCTGGGGCTCGGCGCTGGTCAAGTTTTAACAGATACGGACTTCAGGGATTTTTTAACCACGAAGGACACGAAGGCGCACAAAGGAAACCGCAAGGCACTTTTACCGCAAAGGACGCGAAGGCGCGCAAAGGAAATCTTGAAAAAAGCCCAAAGACTGCATGTGCCACGGAAACACACGGAAATACACGGAAGATGGGGGTACGGCGGGTTCTGCATTCCGTGTGCTTCCGTGTGTTTCCGTGGCTGAAATGAATGTTTTAGGTTTAATACTTATTGATGATTTCCTTTGTGCGCCTTCGTGTCCTTCGTGGTTAAAGTTCATTTTTTTCAAACACAGACATCCATGAACAAACAACTCGCAATCGTCTTTCCCGGTCAGGGCTCTCAATCTGTCGGCATGCTGGCGGAACTTGCCGGTGCGCACTCCGAGGTGGAGGCTACCTTCGCCGAGGCGTCTACGGTCCTCGGATATGATCTCTGGGAGCTCGTGCAGGATGGCCCGGAGGCCGATCTCAATCAGACCGATCGCACGCAACCGGCCATGCTCGCCGCCGGTGTCGCCGTGTGGCGCATCTGGACCAGGCAGGGCGGGATGGCACCGGCCTTCCTGGCCGGGCACAGCCTTGGTGAGTACACGGCACTGGTGTGCGCCGGCAGCCTCGCGTTCAGTGACGGCATCCGTCTGGTCGCCGAGCGTGGCCGCCGCATGCAGGTGGCGGTCCCGGCGGGTATCGGCGCCATGGCCGCGATCCTCGGACTCGATGATGACCAGGTGCGCGCGGCCTGCAGTGCGGCCGCGCAGGGCGAGGTCGTGCAGGCAGTGAATTTCAATTCGCCCGGGCAGGTGGTCATCGCCGGCCATAAGGCTGCGGTGGAGCGTGCCTGCACGGGTGCCAAGGCGATGGGCGCCAAACGGGCCGTACCGCTGGCGGTGAGCGTGCCGTCACACAGCAGTCTCATGCAACCCGCGGCGGAGGCCTTTGCGGCGACGCTCGCGACCACCGGCATCGAGGCGCCGCGGATCCCGGTGATCCACAACGCGGATGTCGCGGCCTACACAGACCCCGCCGCCATCCGCGACGCGCTCATCCGCCAGATCTATACTCCGGTGCGCTGGGTCGAGACCATCCAGTATCTGTCTGGGCAGGGCATCACGCACATCATCGAAGCCGGCCCCGGCAAGGTGCTGACCGGGCTGAACAAGCGCATCGACAAGCACATCGCCTCATTGGCGGCCTTCGATAGCGCATCTCTGGCTGCGGCGCTAGTCGGCTGAAGATGGATTTCGTGGCTGAGATTTTCGGGAGGAAGCTATGTCACTGAGCAACGAAATTGCTCTTGTCACCGGCGCGAGCCGTGGCATCGGCCAGGCCATTGCGTTGGAGCTCGGCCGTCAGGGCGCAACGGTGATCGGCACCGCCACCACCGAGGGCGGCGCCAAGGCCATCGGCGAGGCACTGGTCGCGGCCTCCATCAAGGGTGTGGGCAAGGTGTTGAACGTCACCGAAGCGGACTCCGTGGAGACGCTCATCAAGGCCATCGAGGCCGAGTTCGGCACGCTGTCCATCCTGGTCAACAATGCCGGCATCACGCGTGACACGCTCCTGATGCGCATGAAGGACGAGGACTGGAACACCGTCATCGATACCAATCTCACTTCGGTGTTCCGCCTGTCCAAGGCCTGTCTGCGCGGCATGATGAAGGCCCGCAAGGGGCGGATCATCAACATCGCCTCGGTGGTCGGTGCAACTGGCAATCCCGGCCAGGCCAACTACGCGGCGGCGAAGGCGGGTATGATCGGGTTCGCCAAGTCGCTGGCCCGTGAGGTCGGCTCGCGCGGCATCACCGTGAATACGGTCGCGCCCGGCTTCATCGACACCGACATGACCCGCGCACTCGCAGAGGAACAGCGCGCCGCATTGCTGACGAATATTCCACTGGGACGTCTCGGCACCGCCCAGGACATCGCCCACGCCGTCGCCTTCCTGGCCTCCGACGCCGCGACCTATGTCACGGGTGAGACATTGCACATCAACGGCGGTATGTACATGGCTTGATGTTATTTTTGGAAATACTTCGTAGCTATTTGTAATGGAATATATTTTTATGTCGAATGCCAGACCTGTCTGGCTCCATTGGCGGCCCGACTTTCGCTGGCACGCCCCCTGGCTTTTCACTACAATACCGCCCGCAGCCTGTGCGGCCTGATTTCTGGAGGAAATACCCGTCATGAGTAATGTCGAAGAACGCGTCAAGAAGATCGTTGTGGAACAGTTGGGTGTCAAAGAAGGAGAAGTCACGAATGCGGCATCCTTCGTCGACGATCTCGGCGCCGACTCACTGGATACGGTCGAACTGGTGATGGCCCTCGAAGAAGAGTTCGAGTGTGAGATCCCGGACGAAGAGGCCGAGAAAATCACCACCGTCCAGCAGGCGATCGACTATATCAACGCACACCAGGGCTGAACCTTTCGGCCTGCAAAAAGAAGCCGCAACCACGTCCGTGGTCGCGGCCTTTTCTTTTTCTGGAAGGTCCGGGCGGAGCCCGGATTCCAAGTAGATTCTGAGTCACTGCTGCCCCGTAAGCCCAAAAACTGCATTTGCTACGGAAGCACACGAAAAAACATAGACAAGATTATAGGCTTCACACGACATCCCACGTCACCCGCCCAGTGCTGAGGTAGAACTTCGTGACGTAGTTTCATTTCAATGTCTTCTGTGTGCTTCCGTGGCTGAGATGAGTGTTTTCAGGGTAAAAGTAATGGGCCAGCAGGGATTCTGAGTGGATTCTGGCAACAGAGGGACTGAACGGTGTCTAAGCGGCGCGTCGTCATCACGGGATTAGGTATTATTTCGCCGGTCGGCAACACTGTGGCCGAGGCCTGGGAGAACATCCTCGCGGGGCGGGGCGGCATCCGGCCGATCGAGGACTTCGATGTGTCGGCCTTCCCGGTACGCTTCGGTGGTACGGTCGTCGGCTTCGACCCGGCCCAGTACATCCCTCCCAAAGATGTGAAAAAGATGGACCCCTTCATCCACTACGGCATCGCTGCCGGCTGCCAGGCAATCGCGGACGCCGGGCTGGAGGTGACGGAGACCAATGCCGAGCGCATCGGCGTGGCCATCGGTTCAGGCATCGGTGGGCTGTACACCATCGAGAAGCAACATACACAACTGCTGGATGGCGGTGCCCGCAAGATCTCGCCGTTCTTCGTACCGGCCAGCATCATCAATATGATCTCGGGAAATCTGTCCATCATGCATGGACTGAAGGGCCCGAACATCGCCATCGTAACCGCCTGCACGACCGGGACGCACAACATCGGCGACGCTGCACGCATCATTGCCTACGGTGATGCCGATGTGATGGTCGCCGGTGGTGCCGAGATGGCCACCACGCCGTTGGGCCTGGGCGGCTTCGCCGCAGCCCGTGCGCTATCCACCCGCAACGACGATCCGGCCACAGCCAGCCGGCCATGGGACAAGGACCGTGATGGCTTCGTACTCGGTGACGGTGCCGGCGTGCTGGTCCTCGAAGAATACGAGCATGCGCGTAAGCGCGGCGCGAAGATCTACGCCGAGGTCGTCGGTTACGGCATGAGCGGCGATGCCCACCACATGACTCAGCCGTCCCCCGGCGGCGAGGGCGCCAAGCGCTGCATGTTGAATGCGCTGCGGGACGCCGGCGCTACCCCCGCTCAGGTGCACTACATCAATGCCCACGGCACCTCGACGCCGGCGGGTGACAAGGCCGAGACGATGGCCGTCAAAGCCGCGCTGGGTAGCCAGGCCACAACGGTCGCAATGAGTTCCACCAAGTCCATGACGGGCCATCTGCTTGGTGCCGCCGGTGGCATCGAGGCGGTATTCACCGCCTTGGCCGTACGTGATCAGGTCGCCCCACCAACGATCAATTACACGACGCCGGACCCGGACTGCGATCTCGACTACGTGCCCAACACGGCGCGCGAGATGAAGATCGATATCGCCCTGTCCAATTCCTTCGGCTTCGGCGGCACCAACGGCACCATCGTCCTGCGGCGGCTGCAGTAACCGTCGGACTGCGGATCAGCGGGGAATGCGCAGGACGCGGGATGAACCTTATTGGCTACAAAACCCGTCAGCCACGGAAATACACGGAAGTACACCGAAGTGAAACCGCGTCGCGAGACCCCGCCTCAGCGCCTCGCGGGTGACGTGGGCTGTTGTGTGAAGCATATGATCTTGTCCGTGTACTTCCGTGGCCAATAAGATCCCTTCCACGCGCCTTCGCGTGGAGGGGCTATTAGCGCAGATACACTAGAATACGCTGCATGCATAACCGCTGCCTCATCAACGGAGCCCCCGGCGACAGCATCGCGATCACCGATCGGGGTCTGCAGTTTGGTGACGGCGTGTTCGAGACGCTGGCCGTGCGCGCAGGCCGCTGCGAGTTCTGGGACCGGCATCTGCAACGCCTGATGATGGGCTGCGCCGCCTTGCACCTGCCCGCCCCTCCGATGGACTTGCTGGCAGAGGAGGCGGACAGGCTCGTGCGCGACGTGCGGCAGGGCGTTCTGAAGATCATCGTCACCCGCGGGAGCGGCGGCCGCGGCTACCGGCCACCACAGGCCGTGGTACCGACACGTATCCTGACACTGTCAGAATGGCCGGACTATCCCGCTGACTGGCAGGCTGCCGGTGTCGCAGTGCGGCTGTGTGCACAGCGTCTCGGCAGTCAGCCGGCGCTCGCGGGTATCAAACATCTGAACCGGCTGGAACAGGTGCTGGCTCGCCTGGAATGGGACGATGCCGACATCGCCGAGGGCCTGCTGTGTGATCCGCAGGGCCGTGTCATCGAAGGTGTCTCGACCAACCTGTTCAGCGTTCAGGCGGGACGCCTGCGCACACCGTCTCTGGAGCACTGCGGCGTCGCCGGCATCATGCGCGCCGTCGTCATGGAGATCGCGCGTGACGCAGGGATAGTCTGTGAAGTGGCACCGATCGATGCGGATACCCTGTACGCCGCCGACGAGATCTTCCTCACCAACAGTCTGATCGGCATCTGGCCAGTGCGTCGACTGGAGGCTTGGCAACGCCCGCCAGGACTGGTCACGCGCCGCCTGCAGGCCGTCCTGGATACGTTACAGGGCCACCGCTGACCCCGGGATCCTATGAGCAACGAACCTTCACCCATCTCACGCCCACGGCGCAGCCTCGCGGGTCGGCTGTTCCGATTCGCCGGACTGCTGATCATCATCGCGAGCGTGGCGGCCGCCTGGATGTTCATGGAATACCGCAGTTTCACTCAGACACCGCTGACCGTTCCGGCCACAGGGCTGGTCATCGACATCCCCGCCGGCCGGTCGGTGCGCGCTATCGCCCGCGACCTGAAACGCCGCGGGCTGATCGGGCAGCCACGGTTTCTGGAATGGATGGCGCGACACTCCGGCGCGGCGGCAAGACTTCAGGCCGGCGAATACCGCATCGAACCGGGCCTGCTGCCGGAGGCCTTTCTGCAGCAGCTCGTCGCGGGCCGCGTGGTGCAGTATGGGCTGACGATCGTGGAGGGCTGGACGTTTCGACAGCTGCTCGAGGCGATGCACAGCAACGACGCACTGCAGCACACGCTGAAGGATCAATCCGACGAGGCCATCATGACGGCGCTGGGGCAGGCCGGCGAGCATCCCGAAGGGCGCTTCCTGCCAGACACCTACCATTTCCCCCGCGGCACCACCGATGCCGCCTTCCTGAAGCGCGCATACGCCGCCATGCAGGAGACCCTGACGCGCGAATGGGCGTCCAGGGCCCCGGGGCTACCGTTGGAGTCACCGTACGAGGCGCTGGTTCTCGCCTCGATCATCGAAAAGGAGACCGGCGTCGCCGAGGAGCGGGCGCGCATCGCCGGTGTGTTCGTCCGCCGTCTGCAGAAGGGCATGCGGTTGCAGACCGATCCGACGGTGATTTACGGTATCGGTACCGATTTCGATGGCAACATCCGCTCCGCCGACCTGCGCCGTGACACACCCTACAACACCTATACCCGCGGCGGCCTGCCGCCGACGCCGATCGCCCTGCCAGGCACGGACGCTATCCATGCGGCCCTGCATCCGGCCGACGGCAAGGCACTCTATTTCGTCTCCAAGGGTGATGGCAGCCATGTCTTCTCCGCGACGCTGGAGGAGCACAACCGTGCCGTGCGTCAATATCAGCTCAAGCGCTGACGCGAACAGCAATCTCCCGTTTCCTCATGCTCATCCTCTTCAACAAACCCTTCCGGGTGCTGTCACAGTTCAGCCGGGAAGGCGATAAGCGGACGCTCAAGGACTACATCGACATACCCGGGGTGTATCCGGCCGGACGGCTGGACTACGACAGCGAGGGTCTGCTGCTGCTCACCGACGATGGTCGCTTACAGCAGCGCATCGCCCATCCGCGCTTCGAAAAGGAAAAGGAGTATCTCGCCCAGGTCGAGGGCCTGCCGACCGAGGCCGATCTCGACCGGCTGCGGCACGGCGTCTCGCTGAAGGACGGCCCGACGCGTCCGGCCCGTGTTGCGTTGATCGAGCCGCCCGCGCTCTGGGCGCGCGACCCGCCGGTGCGTTTCCGCCAGGCGATTCCGACCCACTGGTTGCGGCTGGTGATCGCCGAGGGCCGTAACCGTCAGGTGCGGCGCATGACCGCCCACATCGGCTTTCCGACCCTGCGGCTGGTCCGCTGGCGTATCGACGACTGGACGCTCGAGGGTCTTCCCAGCGGCGCCTGCAGGATTCTGGAGCATATCTGAAGCGGGGTGCACCCTGTGTCGCCCACCGCTACACTAGGAACCTGTCGGACTTGGGCGAGGATAATGCGCGGACGTTTCATCACTGTAGAAGGCGGGGAAGGGGTGGGAAAGACCACCAACCTCGACTACATCCGCTGCGCCCTGGAACGTGCCGGTAGGACCGTCCGGGTCACCCGCGAGCCCGGCGGCACCCCGCTGGGCGAACGTATCCGCGAGCTGCTGCTCGACCCCACCCATCAAGGCATGGCCGCGGACTGCGAGCTGCTGCTGGTGTTCGCCGCCCGCGCCCAGCACCTGACCAAGGTCATCGAACCGGCCCTGGCGACCGGGGAGTGGGTGCTGTGCGATCGTTTCACGGACGCGACCTACGCCTATCAAGGTGGCGGACGTGGCCTGCCGTGGCGGCAGATCGAGTCTTTGGAACAGCTGGTCCAGGGCGACCTGCGTCCCGATCTCACCCTGCTGTTGGACGTGCCGGTGGACATCGGGCTGGCACGGGCCGAGGCACGCAGCGCCTTGGATCGCTTCGAACGGGAGGAGGCGGCCTTTTTCGAACGGGTGCGTGCGGCCTACCTCGAGCGCGCCGCCGCGGCCCCGCAGCGTTATGCCGTGATCGACGCAGGCCGCCCATTGTCCGAGGTGCAGGAGCAGATCGACCACGCCCTATCTATGATTCTGGATAAGTAATATAGTGCATTTATATGAATTTACTTAAAATATCACTTAAGCCGCAGAAGCACACGGGCTGAATTTTGTTAGCTACGAGAATGCTTTTCAGGATAAAGAACTCCATTTGCCACGGAAGCACACGGAAATACACGGAAGATGGGGATGCGGTGGATTTTTACATTCCGTGTATTTCCGTGTGCTTCCGTGGCTAAAAAGGGTTTTCAGAATAAAAACCTTTCGTATGTTTCGTGGCTAACAGGGTCTTGTTCGTGTTTTCCGCACGCTTCCGTGGCGCATGCAGTTTCTGGGTTTATATAAATGATCTACCCTTGGCTTGAACCACACTGGACGCAACTCCAGGCCCGCAGATCACGCGGCCAGTTGCCGCATGGGATGTTGTTCAGCGGTCCCGCCGGTATCGGCAAACGCCAGCTCGCGACGACCTTCGCTACTGCGCTGCTGTGTCGCCGGCCTGCGGGGGATGGGCAAGCGTGCGGCGCGTGCGAGGCCTGTCGGCTGATTCAGGCGGGCACCCATCCGGACCTTCTCCAGGTGGGTCCGCTGCCGGAGAAGCAGCATATCGTGGTGGATCAGATCCGGGATCTGTGCGCCAGCCTGGCCCTGAAAAGCCATGCCGGTGGCTATCAGGTGGTGATCATCGTACCTGCGGAGCAGATGAACACCGCCGCGGCCAACAGCCTCCTCAAGACCCTTGAAGAGCCCTCCGCTAATACCTTGCTGATGCTGATCACCGAACAGCCGGGCCGCCTGCCGGCGACGATCCGCAGCCGCTGCCAACAGCTGCGTTTCCCGATCCCGGGCGCCGCTGCCTCTGAACAGTGGCTGGCAGGGCAGGGCGGGGGAGAACACGCGGGCCTGCTGCTACGGCTTGCCGATGGCGCCCCGCTACGCGCCCTGGACCTGGCCCGGCAGGATATCCTGACAGAACGGCGGCGCTGGCTGGAGGAATGGGTGGCGGTCTTGCGCGGGCAATCAACCCCGTCTGCGGTGGCACAGCGCTGGGTGGGCGATCCCGCGTTGCGGCCGCTATACTGGCTGGGCAGTTTCGTCGCGGACCTGATCCGATTGTGCAATGACTCGCGAGACTTCATAAAAAACATTGATCTGGAAGATGTTCTTGAGAATATACATAGACTCGTGTCCGAACCTGATCTGCATCTGCGCCTGGACCGGATCCAGCACGCTCGGATCCTGGCGGGGCGGTCGAGTGTCAACCGGCAGCTCTTGCTGGAAGAACTGTTGATTCCCTGGTTTCGGGCGGGACGCCAGCAACGGCACTCCGCCTAGAGAACACGGAAATACACGAGGTACATGATGAATCAACCCATGAAGGGCGCACGACAGGGTATCCTTTCTCTGACGATCAAGGACAAGGGGGCCCTGTACGCGGCCTACATGCCTTTCGTGAAGAATGGCGGCCTGTTCATCCCCACCAACAAGGTCTATCAGCTCGGTGACGAGGTGTTCATGCTCCTCACCCTGATGGAGGAGACCGACAAGCTCCCGGTCGCCGGCAAGATTGTCTGGATCACCCCGAAGGGCGCCCAGGGCAGCCGCGCGGCCGGCATCGGCGTGCAGTTCAGCGATCAGGACGGCGGCAACGCCCGGCGCAAGATCGAGACCTATCTCGCGGGCGCCCTGCAGGCCGAAAGACCGACCCACACGATGTGAATCCTCTGGTCTGGCCGGGGTAATTATTCCAAAAAAGCACAGTTGCCACGGAAGCGTGCGGGAAACACGCACAAAACCTTGTCAGCCACGAAACATACGAAAGATTTTTATTCTGAAAACCCTTTTTTAGCCACGGAAGCACACGGAAATACACGGAAGATGGGGGTACGGCGGATTTTTACATTCCGTGTATTTCCGTGTGCTTCCGTGGCAAATGAAGTTCTTTATCCTGATAAGCATTTCCGTGGCTAATAAGATTCCGTCCGTGTACTTCCGTGGCTGAGATGAGTTTTTCAGGGTGATTCACCCGGAGAGGGTTGGCAGGCCGTTCCGGGTTCCGTAAGCTGGCGGCCCTGCATACCACTGCTGCGATACCGATGCTCGTCGACTCCCATTGTCATCTCGACCGCCTGGATTTCAGCCAGATCCCGGACGGACTGGCCGGCGCCCTGCGTGAGGCGCATGCCGTCGGGGTCGAGCATTTTCTCTGCGTCGCGATAAACCTTGACGCCTATCCGGCCATGCGCGCGCTGGTGGACCCTTTTCCTGAAGTCGCCGTTTCGGTGGGCGTGCATCCGACCGGCGGGGACGGGCAGGCCACCGATCCCGAGACACTGGTCGCGCTGGCCTCCGATCCGCAGGTGGTGGCACTCGGCGAAACCGGGCTCGATTACTACTACGGGGCCGAGTACAAACAGCACCAGCAGGCCGAGTTCCGCACCCATGTCCAGGTGGCACACCAAGTCGGTAAACCCCTCATCGTGCACACCCGCGACGCACGCACCGATACCTTGAGCATCCTGCGGGAGGAGGGTGCAGCCGACGTCGGTGGGGTGATGCACTGCTTCACCGAGGACTGGGATACCGCCCGGGCAGCCCTGGATCTCGGTTTTCACATCTCCTTTTCCGGCATCGTCACCTTCCGTAACGCCGACGCCCTGCGTGCGGTCGCGCAAAAGGTGCCCGCTGATCGCCTTCTGGTGGAGACCGATTCCCCCTACCTGGCCCCCGTACCCAAGCGCGGCCGTCCCAACCAGCCGGCCTACGTCCGCTATGTGGCCGAATTCATGGCCGAGCTGCGCAAGGAACCGTTCGATCAACTAGCGCGAACCACTACCGAAAATTATTTCCGTCTGTTCGGCGCCGCCTCCGCCCCGTAGAGCCTGGCTCAAAGCGGTACAGCGGACGGTAGCTTGCCCACCATGAACGAATGTGCGGGTACACCCGGCTGACTGGGATGCGGGTGTTGCATGAGGGGTACGGCGTGGTGAGTTTGAGGTGAGGAGAAATAACAGGGAATAATTGTCCAAACCGCCGGCCACCTACGCTTCGTGGCTGGCGATGGAGGTGCCTATCCTGGGCAAAGTGTTGCCTTGTTACACTGCGCGACGCTTACGCCCCACGGCAACCATGCCGAGCAGACCGGAACCGAACAGCCACAACGCGGCGGGGACAGGGACCACGGCAGTGGCCTGCCCGGGCAGGACAGCCCAGGCATACAGTGTCCCGCCCTTACCACCCGTACCGACCTGTCCAAAGCTAAAATCGAAGTCGAACGCTTTGTCGAGAGCGATGCCACTGGTCACACTAGTCGCATACCGGTTGGGAATCATGTTGTCGAAGGGCCCAGTGTTCACCAAGCCCCACTCCCAATAGTTCTCCGGCGTCGGCTCTATGCACGCTCCCACTGGGCCGTCGGCGATTGCGCAATAGCCCGTGTTACCCAGTGAGTTGTAGAACAGGTGAGCCAGTTGATTGGCCGTGCTGCCGGCGTAATAAGTTCCCGGCGCGCTGATATTGAAGCCCCTGTCCGCGGTACCGTTGGTATTCGCCTCATAATTGAAACTTTCACCATTCAGCGGCCTGACGGTGGGCAACTGCCAAGTATGGAATCCCAGATAGTTGGCATCATTCATCGCCCCTATCCAGGCATTGGCAGTGTACCAATTCATACCACCGTTGCTAGTGATCCCGGCGACGCCGAAGGTTTCGGTCGCAGCCAAATTGGCATTTTTCAGCCAAGTGATATTGAGCACGTCATCATAGACGAAGGGGCTCCCGTCCGTAGTGATTAGCGCTGCCTGTACCGCCGTCGAGGACAGGACCAAGGCCGACAACGCTGTACCAAATATCAAGCCTCCAAGTTTCTTGTTCATCGATGTCTCCATGCTGCATTTTTCCAACGTGTCGATCCGGGCTGGCGGCACGGGTAGTGTATATCAATATTTAGCAGCAACAATCGGGCCATATAAATTAATGCAAAAAAAACAAACAGTTAATTTTTTCTGTGACCCATTGCGTAAATCATTCCGACAGCCCTAAAAGAATGAGCATCATAGCCACAAAACCATAAACACCGGATATTTTCGATAGTTATATAGGAATCGTCTCTGTGACAAGCGAATTTCCTACAATGCGCTCAGAAAAAGTCCTGTCAGGCAGGCCGACAGGCACGCACCATGCCGGGGCACTCTATGGATTACAGCAGGGTTCGCATCAGCCCGGCGGTACCGGCCGCGGCCGGCGTGCCTCATCGATGGCGACGTAGGTGACGCGTGCCTCCGTGACCTTCAGGTGCTGGATCCCATCCCAGTCGCGTTCGGCGAAGACCTCCACCTGCACGGTGATGGAGGTGCGTCCCACCCGGATCACCTCGGCGTAGCAACTGATGAGGTCGCCCACCAGGACGGGTTGATGGAACTGCAGCGAATCGACCGCGACGGTGACGACCCGGCCCTGGGCGCGTCGATAGGCCGCGATGCTGCCGGCGATGTCCACCTGGGACATGATCCAGCCGCCGAAGATATCGCCGCCGGCATTGGTGTCCGCCGGCCGCGCGACGAGCCGGATGGTGGGCTGGCGATCATCCCTCGAGACCGTCGTCATCGCTCAATGGCCGGCGTACAGCCGCTCGATGTCGTCGCGGCAGTGCTCGAGCACCCGCGCACGGCGCAGTTTCAAGGTCGGGGTCATCAAGTCGGCGTCTACGCTCCACGGTTCGCGGTAACAGGCCACCCGGCGGATCTGCGCGTAGCCGGGAAATTCGCGGATGCACTCGGCCACCCGGCGCAGCACCGCGGCGCAGACGCGCTCGTCGTTGAGGGCGTCTTCTGCCTCCGGGTCGAGCCCCAGGCGCGCGGCCTCCAGCGGCCAGCGTTCCGCATTGAACACGATCAGCGCACTGAGAAACGGCCGGTTGTCGCCGATCACCATGACCTGCTCGAACCAGGGGTCCATCAGAATGGCCATTTCCATGTCGGCGGGCGGGACCTTCTCACCGTTGGCCAGGACCAGGATCTCCTTGAGCCGGCCGGTGATGAAGACATGCCGCTGCTCGTCGATGCGTACCTGGTCGCCAGTGTGCAACCAACCCTCGGCATCGATCATCGCCGCGGTCGCCCCGGCATCATCCCAGTAGCCCAGCATGACGCCCGGACTGCGGACCAGGAGTTCATCCTCCGCACCGATACGCACCTCCACGTCGGCCAGCGGCGTCCCCACGCTGAACGGCTGATTGTCCTCGATGCTGTTGGCGGCGAGCACCGGGCTGGTCTCCGTCAGTCCATAGCCTTGCACCAGCGGCAGGCCCAGGCCGATGAACAGACGGGCGATGGCGGGGGGCAGCGGAGCACCGCCACATACCGCAAACCGCAACCGGCCGCCGAGCCTGGCCATGACCTTCGCAGCCACCAGCTTGTTCAGCAGAGGCCACAGCAGCAGGCCAGCACTGCGCGCGGCACGACCCTGCTGGTACTCGAAGCGCTGCCAACCGATATCGGCGGCGGTGGTGAACAAGCGGCGTGCCAGTGGCGTTTTCTTCGTCAGGCCGGCCTGGATCTTGTTGTAGATGCGCTCGAAGATGCGCGGTACGGACACCAGGATGGTCGGTCGAATGGTGAGGAGGTCCGTGGCGAGTTCCGGTATGGAACGGTTGTAGGCGATGGTTGCGCCGCACATCATGGGCAGATAGTAGCCCACGGTCCGCTCGAAGGTATGCGACAGTGGCAGAAACGACAGAAACAGATCATCCGGATACACACTGATCTTGAGTTGTGCCGCGTAGGCATTCCAGAGGATGTTGCGGTGACTGAGCATGACGCCCTTCGGGCGCCCCGTGGTCCCGGATGTGTAGACGATCGTGGCCAGGGCATCCCCCCCGCCGTCCTCCACCTGCAATGCATAGTCACCGGCGGGCAGCCATGCGTCCAGCGACAGCAGGCGGGGATCGCTCGCATCCGGCACCGGCGTGACGCTGACGATACGCAGCAGAAAACCGAGCTGATCGCGCACCTGCGCGATGCGTGCCCAATGGTCTTTGCCACCGATGAGCAGCAGCCGCGCGCCGGCATTCTGCAGGATATAGGCGATATTCTCCGGTCGATCGTCGGTGTACAGGGGGACCACGACCAGGCCCATACCCGCTGCCGCCTGATCGAACATGACCCATTCGCGGCAGTTGCGCAGCATGACCGCCACGCGGTCGCCATGCTCCAGGCCCTCGCGCGCCAAGGCCGCCTGCCAACGCGCCACCATCTGCCCCAGTTCACCCCAGCGCATATCCTCCCACTGCTGTGTCTGTGGATTGAACTGGCGGTAGGCCACCGCATCGGGGCTGCGCCGCACCCGCTCGCGCAACAGGCCGGCGAGCGTCTGCGCCTGCTCGGGGAGAATGACGTCGGTCGATCGACCGGCGGAGTGATTGGACATGGGCTATTCCGTGTTGTCGTTCCATCCCAGGTCCGGAGTAAAGCGCGAACCGTAGCGCGTGGTCAATTCCTGCAGTCTCCGGTAGAGCGTCATCTCACCCTGCGTATGGACATGGTGCAGCGGCCCGCCGCGGAACGGTGCGAAACCGGTCCCGAAGACCATGCCGGCATCGAGCAGGTCCGCATCCGCGACCACAGCTTCACGCAGACAGGCCTGCGCCTCGTTCAGCAGACGCAGCACCATCCGGTCCGTCAGGTCGGGTGGCACACGATAGTCGGCGTCCGGGCGGGGCTTGACGGGCTTGCCCTTGCGCCAGGGATAGAAGCCGATCCCGCTCTTGCGGCCGAGACGCCCCTCTGTAACCAGTTCCTCTAGGCGTTCGGGCAACTCGACAGGCCCATCCGCGGACAGGATCCGCGCCACGTGCAGACAGACATCCAGGCCGACGGTGTCGGCCAGTTCGATCGGTCCCATAGGCATGCCGAATTCCACCGCCGCCCGGTCGATGAGCGTGGCCGGTACACCCTCGGTCTCGAGCAGCACGGCCTCCAGCAGATAGGGCATGAGCACGCGGTTGACCAGAAACCCCGGTGTGCTGGTCACCGGCAAGGGCAGCCGGTCGATGGCACGCGTGAAGGCCATGGCCTGCTGCACGGCCTGTTCCGAGCTATTGTTGCCACGGACGATCTCGACCAGTTGCATCTTGGCCACCGGGTTGAAGAAGTGCAGGCCGACCAGGCGTTCCGGGCGTTCCAATGCCGGGGCGAGTTCCTCGAGCGGGATACTCGACGTATTGCTCGCCAGCAGGGCATCGGCCCGCAGCCGCGGTTCGAGGTCGCGGTAGAGCGTCTGTTTGACCTCGATATCCTCGAAGACGGCCTCGATGACCAGATCGGCGCGCGCCACGCAGCGCCCGCGATGGTCGGGGATCAATCGGTCCCAGGCTGCGGTGATGCGTCGCGGATCTTTGCATTTGCGCGCATAGAGCTGCGCCGCCCGCCCCATCGCCGGGGCGATGCGTTCCGGCGTCTGATCCTGCAGCGACACCGTGAGGCCGGACAGCGCACACCAGGCGGCGATGTCGCCGCCCATGACGCCGGCACCGATCACATGCACGTGCCGGATGCCGCTGTCGGTCGCGCGCGCCAGCGCCTTGAGGCGCTCCTGCAGGGAAAATACCCGGACGAGATTCTGGGCGGTCGGCCCGATAATGAGATCCGCCACCGAAGCCGCTTCGGCATCGAGCATGCCGCGCGGATCGTCCGCATGCCGGTGCCATACATCGATCAGTGCATACGGCGCCGGATAGTGATCGCGACGCGCACGCTGTGCGACCCGGCGTTTCAGCATGGACGCGAGCAGCGGCCGGGCCCAGGCGTGGTTGGACAGGCGATCCAGCCGTGCCGGGCGGTGCGGGGCCGGCAGATCGAGCAGGGTTTTCCGTGCGGCGGTCTGCAGGTGCCGCTCCGGCACGGCGTAGTCGACCAGCCCCAGACGCCGCGCTTGCCGCGCCGGGACGCTGCGGCCGCTCAGCATCAGGTCCAGCGCCTTCAGGCCGCCCAGCAGGCGCACCGCGCGCAGGCTGCCGCCAAATCCCGGATGGATACCGAGGCGTACCTCGGGCAGTCCCAGTCGCGTGCCATCGTCCTCGCGGGCGATGCGGTACCGGCAGGCCAGTGCCAGTTCCAATCCGCCGCCGAGACAGAAACCGTGGATCAGCGCGAGGGTGGGGAAGGGCAGGGCATCAAGGCGATCGAAGCTGCGCTGCCCCCGCTGAATCAGCGCCAGGGCCTGCTCCCGGGATTCCAGCGACGTGAAGGCGTGCACATCCGCCCCGGCGATAAAGCCGTTAGTCTTGCCGGAACGGATCACCAGCCCGCGCGGTGGAGAGTGCTCGAGCTGTTCGAGGAGCGCGACGAACTGATCGAGTACTACCTCAGTCAGCACGTTGGTGCTGGCACCTTGTCGGTCGAACGTCAGCCAGGCCAGCCCGTCGGCATCGGTGTCGAGCTGCCAGTGCGTGGGAGTGTGGGGATCGTTCATGCCTCACCTCCGACATTCTCCACCAGGAGGGCGCCGCCCTGGCCACCGCCGATGCACAGGCTGGCGATGCCCCGCCGGGCGTTCTGCCGACGCAGGACATGGATGAGATGCAACGTGATGCGCGCGCCGCTGGCGCCGACCGGATGACCGAGGCTCACACCCCCGCCATCGACATTCAGGCGGGCCCGATCGATGGGCGCGAAGGGTGCCTCACGGGCGAACTGCTCGCGGCAATACGCGGCATCGCTCCACGCCGCCAGGCAGGCCAGCACCTGGGCCGCAAAGGCCTCGTTGATCTCCCAGTAGTCGATGTCGCCACTGTCATACCCATGCCGCATGAGCAGGGGCGCCATCGCATGCACCGGGCCCAGCCCCATCTGGGCCGGATCGAGCCCCGCCCATTCGCTGTCGACCAGGCGCGCCAGCACCGGCAATCCATGGCGTTGAACCGCCTCCTCGGACGCGAGGATGAGCCAGGCCGCACCGTCGGTCACCTGTGCACTGTTGCCGGCCGTGACCTTGCCGAATGGCCGGTCGAACACCGGCTTGAGCCTGCCGAGCGCAGCCATATCCGTCTCACGGCGCAGCCCGTCGTCGGCATCGTAGCAGCTACCGTCCCGGGCGTAGATGACTTCGATCTCGTCGAGATGACCCTGGTCCTGAGCGGCCGCCAACCGCTGATGGCTGGCCAGGGCGTATGCGTCCATCTGTTCGCGGTCGATGTCGAAGCGGTGGGCGAGGATCTCGGCCGTCTGGCCCATGGAGAGACCGACCACGGGATCCGTCAGCCCACGGAGCAGCCCGATGATGGGCGTGAAGTACGCCGGGCGCAGTCGCGCGAGTGCCCTGGCGCGGGCGGCCACGCCCTTGGCGCGGGACCAGCCGGCGAGCCAGGCCACCATGGCGTTGCCGAGCAGTACTGGTGCATGGCTCATGGCCTCGATGCCACCAGCGAGCACCAGCTCGGCGCGGCCACTGCCGATATTGCGCGCCGCGCTGTCGAGGGCCTGCATGCCCGAGGCGCAGTTGCGCTGCACCGTGAAGGCAGGGACGCGTTCGCCGCAGCCAAGACGCAGCGCCACGACGCGGGCGATGTTGGCCTCGTCCGGGCCCGGCATGACACAGCCCGCGATCACTTCATCGAAGGCGGTCGGCGCAAACGGCTGGCGGAGCAGCAGGCTGCGGGCGGCCTGGGTGGCCAGTTCGGCCGCGCTGAACGGCCCCGGTGCACCGCGCGCCTTGAGACAGGGCGTGCGTGCGCCATCGACTATATAGACCGGGCGGCCGAAGCCGTACCCTGTGGGTCGCTGTTCCATGGTGACATCTCCGGGCTGAGGTATTCCGGCGGGAAATCATCGACTGCGATGACCTGGCGGCGTGCCGCGATGGCCGCTTGCACGATTGCGGCCTCGTCGGCGTTGACGAGGCCGGCCTGCACCGCGGTATCGACACTCGCTTCGGGATCTCCGGGGGCCAGTTGCCCCGCGCGCATCGCAGCGTGGATGCGCACGAGTATGGGCTCGGCCGCCAGGGTCTGTACCAGCGCATCCTCCAGGCGGACCAGAGGATCGAGTGGATCCGTCGGCACGAACAGGCCACGCGTCAGACGCTCGCGGGCCTCGCCGGGTTGCAGAATCGAGGCCGCGACGGCGTCCGCGAGCCGGTCGCCCGGGCGCCGGTAGGGCCGGCCGAAGGGAAAGGCCCAGAACCGCAGGAGGCGGGCGACGGCCCGCGACGGGAAATTCTCCAGCAACGCGAGCAGGCTCTGCTGCATATCGAACAAGCAGGTCTGGCAACTCCAGTCCAGCAAGGCATGATCACCCGCCGGCGCGCCCTGGTCATGAAATCGTTTCAGTGCGGCCGAGCCCAGGTAGAGAAAACTCAGCCCATCCCCCAGCCGCGCCGAGAGGCGCTCCCGGCGCTTCAGATCGCCGCCCAGTAGCAACATGGACACATCGGCGAACAGGGCGAACACCGCACTCATACGGCCGAACTCACGATACCATTTCGTTGCATGGTTTTTGTCCGGCGTCCGGACCAGGTGCGCGCCGGTCAGGCCATGCCAGAGGGTGCGACTGGCATTGCTGAGCAGCAGCCGTGCATGCCCGAACAGGGCGCGGTCGAAATTGCGCACGCCGCGGACGGGATCGGCATCCGCGGCGGCCTGGATCTCCTGCAGTACATAGGGATGACAGCGCAGCGCACCCTGACCAAAAATAATCAGGTTGCGGGTGAGGATGTTCGCGCCCTCGACGGTGATACTGATGGGCAGGGCCTGGTAGACCCGGCCGAGAAGATTGCGCGGTCCCAGGCAGATCCCACTGCCGCCCTGCACGTCCATGGCATCGTTAATGAGGCTGCGCATGCGTTCGGTGAGATGATACTTGACGATGGCGGAGGCGACCGACGGGCGTTCGCCGAGATCCACGGCCGTACAGGTCAGTTCCCGCGCGGCATCCATCAGATAGGTGTTGCCGGCGATCCGCGCCAGCGCCTCGCGCACGCCCTCGAAGCGGCCGATCGGCAGCTTGAACTGCTTGCGCACCGCGGCGTAGGCGCCGGTCGCCCGGCTGGCGAGTTTGCCGGCACCCGTGCTCAACGCCGGCAGGGAGATCGAGCGGCCATCGGCCAGACACTCCATCAGCATGATCCAGCCCTGGCCGATGCGTTCCGGCCCGCCGATGATCCAATCCAGCGGGATGAATACGTTGTGCCCCTGGGTGGGACCGTTCTGGAACGCCGCGTTCAGCGGGAAATGCCGCCGCCCGATGCGGATGCCCGGCGTGGCGGTGGGGATCAGTGCCAGCGTGATACCGAGTTCCTCGCGTTCCCCCAGCAGATGATCGGGATCGTAGAGCTTGAAGGCGAGGCCCAGCACCGTCGCCACCGGTCCCAGGGTGATATAGCGCTTGTCCCAATCGAGGCGTATGCCCAGGACATCCGGACACCCCTGAAACTCACCGCGGCAGACGCGGCCCGTATCCGGCATCGCGCCGGCATCGGAGCCGGCCTCGGGTCCGGTCAGCGCAAAGCAGGGCACCTCCTGGCCGCGCGCCAGACGTGGCAGATAATGTTCCTTCTGCGCATCGGTGCCGTAGTGCAGCAGGAGCTTGGCCGGTCCCAGCGAGTTGGGCACCATCACGGTGACGGCCGCCGTGATGCTGCGGCTGGCGATCCTCATCACCACATCGGAATGCGCCAGCGCACTGAACTCCAGGCCGCCGTAGCGGCGTGGGATGATCATGCCGAAGAAACCATTATCCTTGATGAACTGCCACACCGGCAGTGGCAGGTCGTGCAGTTCATGGGTGATCTGCCAGTCATCCAGCATGCGGCAGAGTGCATCGACCGGGCCGTCGATGAACGCCTGCTCCTGCGCGTTGCGAACCGGGCCGGGAAACCCGAGCAGACGGCGCCAGTCGGGGGCGCCGCTGAAGAGATCCCCGTCCCACCAGACCGTGCCGGCCTCCAGCGCCTGCCGCTCGGTGATCGACATCTCGGGCGTGACGCGCGCGAACCAGGACCGCAGATGTCCGCTGATGAAGCGCCGCCGCAAAGGGGGGATGCCGATGAGACATGCCACGGGCAGGAAGGCGACCCACGCGAAGGTGAGCAGCACGGCGTTGCCATCACGCCACAGGCCCCAGCTCAGCAGATAGAGCGCGCCCGCCGTCAGCCAGACCCACCCGGGCACACGCCAGGCGGCGAGTCCCCAGACGCATCCGAGCAGCAGTGCGAATTCGACAGCGACGGGCAGCATAGCGAACCTCCTTCACGGACGAGGTCGTTACGAGCGTTGGACCTGCCGTCGACCGTAACGGGAGTTGCGACCCATGTCTGCGAGTGTGCCTATAGTTTTCAGCCGGGCACAAGTGTTAGTGCTGTGCCGGCCGGTGGCCAGGCATGGTTCAGAGCAGTGCCAGCGCCCGGTCCAGATGCGCGCGTGGGGTGTGGAAATGAGGCGAGAAGCGCAGGGCGCCCGAGCGCAGGGAGCACACCACCCCGGCCGCCTGCAGCCGCCCGTGGACCTCCGCGGCATCCCGCTGGCGGGGCCTGAAACTGACGATGCCGGCATGGGCCGCCGCGTCGGCCGGGGTCACCAGGCTGTACTCTTTCTTATTATTGTTAATATGATCAATCAAATAGGATGCATTACTGAAAATCAACTCAGCTATTGCATCGCTCCCGATATCCGCCAGCAAGCCCAGACTGGCCTCCAGACCGTGGATACCCAGCATGTTGGGACTGCCGCATTCGAAGCGGCGTGCCGAGCGTGCCGGCACCCAGTCCTGGCGGGAGAAATCCCCCATGTGTTCGACCATATGCCAGCCGAACTGTCGCAGGCGTAACCGCTCCAGCAGCTCGCGCCGGCAGTAGAACAAGGCCAGGCCTTCGGGGCCCAACAGCCACTTGTGACCATCGGCGACCACGAAGTCGGCGCGGGCGGCGCGCACGTTCAGCGGCAACGCCCCGAGGCCTTGAATGGCATCGATGCAGAACAGGACCTCGGCGGCCTCGCAGGCCCGACCGAGGCGGGTCAGATCCACCCGCAGGCCGGTGTCATACTGGACCCAGCTGACCGACAGCAGGCGGGTCCGGGCGTCGATGGCCGCGAGCAAGGCCGCCTCCGGATCGTCCGTGGCGTACAGATCGACCGCCCGGACCTGGACACCGTAGCCATCCAGTGACTCCCAGACGATACGATTGGAGGGAAACTCCTGCGCCGGGATGACCACGTTGTCGCCGGGCCGCCAATCCAATCCGTGGGCGATGACCGAGAGACCTTCGGAGGTACTCTTGAGCAAGGCGATCTCATCGCTCGAGCGGGCGTGGATCAGCGCCTGCAGCCGTTGCCGCAACCGCTGTTCGACCTCTATCCAGGCGGGATAATGCTGCGCGCCACGGCTGCGGTTTTCGGCGGCGAACGCCGTGACGGCCGCCGCCGTGCGCACCGGCCAGGGCGCGACGGCCGCGTGGTTCAGGTAGGTGACGTCCGGGTCCAGAGAGAATTCCTGGCTGAAGTCCATGCTGTACACCTGCGTGTCCGTAGACATAAACGGACTATAGTGAAAAGGGTCGAGGGTGGGTCGGTCGATGGCCGGGTTCCGCGACCCTGAGCATGTCACACCCGTCGGGTTTTTTAAAATAGCTCTCACCAGAGATCCGGTTTGCTATTCAAGCCGCAGAGAGGACGTTTGTTATGAAACTTCAAGATCAGCTGCAGGCAACGGTCGAGGCGATGGTACAGAAGGGCAAAGGGATCCTGGCCATGGATGAAAGCAGCCCGACGATCGCGAAACGCTTCAAGGCAATCGGGGTGGAATCGACCGAGGAAAATCGCCGCAGTTATCGCAGCATGATACTGGCGACACCGGGTCTCGGTGAATTTGTCAGTGGCGTTATCCTGTTCGAGGAGACCCTCGGGCAAAAGGCCGATGACGGTACAGCGCTGCCGGCGCTCGCCGTGCAGCAAGGCATCGTGCCGGGCATCAAGGTCGACAAGGGTAAACTCGCGCTGGCCAACGCGCCCGGAGATGAAATCACCGAGGGCCTGGACGGTCTGGCACAGCGCCTGGAGGGCTACAAGAAGCAGGGCGCCCGATTTGCCAAATGGCGCGATGTGTACCACATCTCCGCAACCACCCCGAGCCGCTTGGCGATCAAGGCCAATGCCGAGGTCCTGGCGCGGTATGCCGCCGTCTGCCAGACGCTGGGCATTGTCCCTATCGTGGAACCGGAAGTGCTCATCGATGGCGATCACAGCATCGACCGGTGCGCTGAAGTCACCGCAGCGGTGCTGCATGCGGTATTTCATGCACTACACCGCCATCACGTGATTCTGGAGCACATGCTGCTGAAGCCCAACATGGTGATCCCGGGTAAAACGCACGCCCAGAAGGCCAGCCCGGAGGAGGTGGCAGAGCGGACGGTCAGGGTGTTGCGGCGTACCGTACCGGCGGCCGTTCCCAGCATCAATTTTCTGTCCGGTGGGCTGACACCGGAGGAGGCGACCGCCAACCTCAATGCCATGAACTGTCTGGCACCGCAACCCTGGGAACTGAGCTTTTCTTATGGCCGCGCATTGCAGCAGCCCGCCTTACAGGCCTGGAAAGGCGATGCAGGCAATGCCGCAAGCACCCAGGCCGCACTCTATCGACGCGCCAAACTCAACGGTGCAGCACGTCATGGTAACTACCGTGCCGCGATGGAGTCAGTGCAGGAGTGAGAAAAGGGCACTATTCACCAGTGCTGCCCCATAACGTTTACTTTAAAAACACTGACTTCAGCCACGGAAGCACACGGAAAAACACGGACCAGATCACAAGCTCACACAACAACCCACGTCACCTGTTAACCCGTCATTGCGAGGATGCCTAGACCCGAAGGGTGAGGTACCCATAATGAAGCCCGCAGGGCTTCTATGGGCGCAGCGACGCGGCAATCTCCAAGTTGTTGATCTGCCATCGAAGGAGACTGTCGCGCTTCGCTCGCAATGACGGTACGACGAATTAACCAGAGATTCCTTCAGTGTCTTCCGTGTGCTTCCGTGGCAAATGCGGTTTTTGGGACAGCGGTGACTATTCACATTCACGGCATTACCGGCACGCTTGCATTAATTCGATAACGAACTATCATAAGTATACAGTTCTATATCGGAGAAAAGACCCATGTCATCGGCCAGCCAGACGAGGGGAGATATCTTTCCGGAAGCCATCTCTGAGAACGAGCACATTGCGCGCGAAGAGGAGGCCGAGGCACTGATCAAGGCCTTCTTTACGATTGCGGAGGAGTGGGGCCTTACGCCAGACGATGCGCGCGCCCTGCTGGGCAATCCGGGGAAGACGCGCTTCTACGAGTTGCGCAAAGGTACAGAGCGTACCGTCCACGGACTGTCTGATGACGAGCTCGATCGGCTGGCGTATATCACCGGCATCTATTATTCGCTCGGTATCCTTTTCTCACCGGAGAACAGGTTGCGGTGGTTGTGCAATCCCGCCCAGACCAGTGAT
>Ga0172382_10003978_pt1 | contig 22995 bp, 16 predicted proteins | sample Leawel138RmetaG_FD_122245 | JGI IMG/M metagenome (GOLD analysis project Ga0172382, IMG submission 122245) | Leachate microbial communities from a municipal landfill in Southern Ontario, Canada - Leachate well 138R metaG | ecosystem: Engineered > Solid waste > Landfill > Unclassified | place... | reverse complement strand
GCGCCGACATCGGCGAGATCCTGCACCACCGCCGGCCCACTGGTCAGCGGTACCGACTCGATCTCGATCAGCTCACCCGCCACACCTTCGTCGCGGGCCTGACCGGGTCCGGCAAGACGAACACCGTCATGCACATGCTGTCGCACGCGTCGGCCACCGGGATGCCGTTCCTGGTCATCGAGCCGGCGAAGACCGAGTACCGGGAACTGTTGGGCCACAGCGATGTCGGGTCGCGCCTGCGGATCTTCACCGTCGGGCGCGAACACGTCGCGCCGTTGCGGCTCAACCCGTTCGACGTGCCGCCCGGGGTGGATGTGTCGACGCACCTAGATCTGCTGAAGGCGGTGTTTACCGCCAGCTTCGCGCTGTGGGTGCCGCTGCCGCAGGTCCTCGAGCAGTGTCTCGTCGAGATCTACACCGAGCGCGGTTGGGACTTCGGATCCAGCGAGCATCCCCCCGCGGGCGCCGCCGGGCTGCCGCCCGTGCCGCGGCTGGCCGACCTCGTCGCCGCCGTCGAACGCACGGTGCCCACCCTCGGCTACAAAGGGGAATCCACGCAGGAGATCACCGCCTCACTGACCACCCGGCTCAACGCGCTGCGACGCGGCGCCCGCGGGTTGATGCTTGACGTCGAGCGCTCGCTGCCGATGGCCGAGATCCTGCGCCAGCCCACAATTGTGGAGCTGGAAGCGCTCGGCGACGACGCCGACAAGGCGTTCGTCATGGGTCTGCTGCTCATCCGGCTCTACGAACACCGCCGCGCCGCCCACGCCGCCGACCTGGCGAACGCGGCCCGCGCCGGAAAACCCGCTCCGCCGCCCGGCCGGCTGCGCCACCTGGTCGTCGTCGAAGAAGCCCACCGCCTACTGGGATCCGAACGCAAGCAGACCGATGCCTGGACCGCGGACCCCAAGGGGGCGTTCGTCGACGCGTTCAGCCAGATGCTGTCGGAGGTGCGGGCCTACGGGCAGGGAATCGTGATCGCCGACCAGGTGCCCGTCCGGCTGGCGCCCGACGTCATCAAGAACACCAACCTCAAGATCGCTCACCGGCTCGTGGCCGGCGACGACCGCGAAGCGATGGCCAAGGCGATGGCCATGGACACCGAACAGTCCGGCGAGTTGGCCGTGATGCGTCCCGGCCAGGCGGCGGTGTTCAGCGAAGGCGACCACACGCCGGTCATCGTCCAGGTGCCCGCGGCCAAAGATCGCGCCGTGACCGCCGCGATCGACGACGCCGCCGTCGCGCGGACGATGCGCGTCTGGCGCAACGACCCGGCGGTCAAGGCGTTCTTCACGGACGGCGTCGCGTGCCGCGGCGCCTGCCCGAACCCGCGGTCCTGCCGGGAAGCCACGCAACTCACCGACCAACCGGACGCGAAGCTTCTCGCGGCGCGACTTTGGCAGACCACACTCGAGCACCCGGACGGGATCGATGCGGTATGGCCTGACGTCACCCATTTCGTGGCGGCCCGACTCGCCGCGGCTGGCGGCTTCGCGACGACCCGGGCGCCCACCGACCGACTCGATCCCACGACCCGCGTCCACAGCTTCGCGCTGCACGCCACGGCAACCGTCACCGCACGCCGGGCCCTTCAAAGCGGGTGGTCGCCGAATGACGTCGCGGGCCTGGACAGCCTCTTCCGAATCGTCATCGATGAGCGAGTCTTGAACACCAGCCGCTGGTTGGGACCCACCACTGCCCGTGAAACCCTTCTCACGGCCGCGGCGCGACTGCAACGCCGGGCATTCGATCCCTTCCCCCTGTGCACGCAGATCTGCACGGACCGCCGCTGCCCCTACCTCCATGCCATCCTCGACATCCGCACTGCGCCGAACCATCTCGCCGACACCGAAGCGCCAGCCGACGACGCACTCGTCGCCTCGGCAACGACGCTGGCCGAGGACCTCATCGAAGCCCCTGAGGACGCGCCCGACGGCACAGAGCCGCTCGCCCACGCGCGATACCGCGCCGTTGCCTGCGCCGCGCAGCTCCTGCGCTGCAGCACCAATCACGCCCACCATGGCGCACGCCGCGTCAAGAACGCACTCATCAAGGCGGGCTGGACGTTCGCCGACGGCGTGGAGGCCTGATGTCGGGACGCTCGATCTTCGACGACGTACCGGGCGGCAAAGACCTCTACACGTTGATCAGCGAGGCGCGGTGGCAGCGAGCGGCCGAACAGCTAAACAGCTGGAATCGGGAGGGGATCAGCGCCGCCCTCAAGGAATTGCGGCCGCGCCAGATCGAGTCGCTGTATCTAGGTGCTGTCGCCAACGACCGGGTCGGGGAGAAGAGCAATATCGCTCAAATGACACTCGCTGCCTCACCTGAGTTGGCCAAAGCCCGGGCCGCGGTGGTGGCCAGCGGTATCTCAATCAAGGAGTTCGTCGACTACGCGGGCGGCCCGGACTTTCGCCGAACCAACGGTGATCCGTCGGAGCGGTACGGATTCGGTCGCTACTGGACCATCCGAGGCGCCGCCCGATCACTCGATCCCGCGCACTTGAATCATCTGTCGATGGAGGGCGACAAGACCGTTTATCAGCACCCCAGCGGACGCGTCGGCACCAACGCCGAGGAGACGCCTCAGAAAGTCGCCGCATTCACACCGCCCAGCACGGCCCTGGGCACGGCCGGCGGTCTGGTGGCGCGCGCAGCGGGCATGGACGAGAACCGCGTCCGGGCGGCCGAGCAGGGTGGCGACCTCGTCGGTGATGTGTTGGGCGGTATCGCCGCGGCCGGCACCCAGCGAGCGGGTTATCAGGCGGTGCAATCTACGCGGTCGGGACCAGTGGCCGCGGAAGTCAGGACCCAGGAGAACACGGGGGGAAAAGAGGGTGCATCTCCCGCGTCGACCACCCGCGTCGGATCCGACACGCCGCCCACCCAACGGACGAGTGCAGGTCCCCCCGCGACTGGTGGGGCGATCCCGCCGTCGGCGACGCCCAGACAGGAGTCGCCCGTCAAGAACGCCACCGCACCGGCGGGCACCGCACCGGGTCCTGTCACGTCGGCGCCCGCCGATGTCGGCGACACGGCATCCAAGGCACGCATCGCGCGCGACGTTGAGAACACGATGCGTGCCAACATGCGGAACACGATCGGCGCCGGGGGTGAGGCCGCCGCGCGCAACAACGCCGCTACGACCACCATGGATCTCAACGCCATCAAGACCGATTTCCCCCAGCTCGACTCCGCGTCCCGGCAGACGTTCGCGTCGGTCAAGGCCTGGGGTATCGGCAAACCGCTCGACAACGCGCTCATCAAACGCTATGACCGTGAGCTGCGGGCGCTGCGGACGCCGGAGGAGCCTGGCGTGCCCACAAAGCTGGGCAAAGCGGTGGATCTGATTGCAACCAACCGCGACTCTTTTCAGGCCGCCGGCGCGTGGCCCACCGGGCTCGCGAAGGATGCAACACCCGCGCAGATCGCGAAGTTCATCAATCAACAAGGCGTCCTTGCCATTCCCTACGACCACGTCGAAAAAGTTCAGAACGCTGTTGCGGCAAGTGCGCGCACCAATCCGGAAGCGTACGGGCTCACGAAGGGGCCCGGGCTGGAGAAGGGCATCGAGCGCCTCACCGCGCGGGTGCAGTCGCTGGGGCTGACATCAGGAGAGATCGCCGACATCAGCAAAAAGGTGTTCTCGGAGTCGGCGCAGATCCGGACTACGCCGACGGGACAGGGCGGCGCCACGCCCCCACCCACGACACGCAGCACCACCCCACCGCCCACCACACCTACCGGGCAGGGCGGCGCCACACCACCGCCCACGCCGCCGCCCAGGGCTGACGACGTCAAGGGTGCCTCCAAGAAAGACGGCCCGAAGTCGGCCGTGCCGCCGCAGGTGAGAAGCACCCCGTAATGCTGGACCTTCAGCGGCAGCCCGGACTGTAGTGATGTTCGGGTGATTAATCGACTTTCGCGTCAGGTCAAGCCCCGCGGCGAGTACGTTCGTGAGGTCCGGCGAAGCGCGGTCGTTCTCGCGACGGCGCTGGACTGAGTTTAGTCCTGCCGCGGTGAGACGTACTCCCCGGTGCGCACGTCAGGCCCGATCTGGACTGCGAACTGCAGTTGGTCGGCGGTGTACATCCAGCCCGCATCGGTCCAGGTGCGCGGAACTAGTTGCGCCACAACAGGTTGTGGAAGACCGCACGCGGCGGCGACATCAGCGATCGTGAACTGAGCGTGCTCGCTATTGATCGGCGCCGCCGCTTTGCGGCGGCGAAACGACTCCAAACACAGCGGTGCGGCGAGGTGCTCATCGGGCATGGATATAAGGCTACGGCCGACCGGGGTGCCCGACAGGCACAAAATGCCGAAACGACCATCAGATCGTCATGAGTCGAGACGACAGCGCGGGCGCCACATCGGCAGCGGTGAACAGCCGCACGGGTCCGGTGATCGCACCGTCACGTGGTCGGACATAGCCAAGACCCGGAGGCGACATCGGCAGCTGCCACGCCTGGGGTCCACCGAGGGCATCCATGGACGTTTGTGCTGTCGCGGTCCTCAGCGCAATCACGACGTCGCTGGTTGCCTCAACGGGCCGACCCACCCGGGCGCCAACCGCGAACGTCGAGGTCGGCTCAGTGCTCGACATGAGGAGCCGGACACGCTTGTCGCGGCCTTCGTCGGCGATGCGCTGCAGCGTGCCCGCCACTTGTGGGTGCGACCCCAGCAGCTCGTCGACGGCATCGACGACGACGAGCAGCTCGGGCTGGGACTGCCCTGTGCGCTCATTCAGCGCGGCCTCGACCTGGGCGCACCAGGTGTCCCAGTCCGCCGGAGGGTCGGCTGCGCGCCGATAGCCCGCGCAGTGAGCGACAACGTGAGGAGGAGGGCCGGTAGTGGCGTTTGCGCTGGCGATGCCGTTCTGTGTGTCGGCGATCGCGAGCTGCACGCGGGTCGGCGGATACAAGGTGCACACGCTCAGCGCAAGCGACTGCAGCGCTGTGGTTTTCCCAGCGATGCCCACGCAGAGCGCGACGTTGGCGTGATCGCCGAGCTCAATTGACACCACCGAGTCGGGCGCGTCCACTGGCGCACCGACCGGGATCGCCAGCACGTCATCGTCGGCGCGGCGTCGCCACCCCGCGCGCGGGTCGAACGTGTCGAGCTCAGTGACGCCCAGGGCGTCCAGAAGACGCCTACCCGGCCAGGCCGGAGAATGTGTCTGCGCAGCGCTCATAGGCCAAGCCAGGCCTGTTCCTGGTTGAAGGCCACGATGGCGACCTCGACGGTGTCGCGGGCGGTGCTGATCCGCACCGATTCCCGCGAGATCTGCTGAAAGTGGATGTCGGGTTGCTGCCCGCCAGGCTGGGCACGCCCGAGGGTGATCACGGTGGCCGACAATCCGGTGGGCGGCGCAATGAGGGGCCGGTCGTTGACGATGATCGAGGGCACGAACTCTGCGGGCCGGCGGCGGTCGACCACGGCGATATTGGGTTGGGCCAACCTCGCCCACCGGTGGGGTTGGCTGGAATAGATAGCGATCCGCTCCCCCACCGCGGCGGCGCGGATGAGCAGCTGGCGCACGTAATACTCGCTGGTGTCCATGACGATGCGGGTGGCCTGCTGCGGATCGGTCAGCGACAACATGACCAGATCGTCGCGCTGCACCGGCGGGTCTGCGCGGCGGTCATCGCGCAGTGCAGCTCCCACCAGAATGCCCGTCGAGCCGATCGGGATCTCCAACGCGCTGGGCTCCCCCAGCGGGCGCGCGGGGATGTCGAGGTGGCCCGGACGCGCCGTCGGGGCCGGCCGCAGTGCGGCGGAAAACTGGTCACCGGGCAACGTGTTGAGATACAGCGTCGGTGGCTGCTGAGGGGGCTGCGGATCGTTGGTGCGCACCGTGGCCGCGATCATCACCGGGCCATCGCCGTCAGGGGCCTCCACGTAGCGGCGTTTGAACAAGCTCAGCGTCAACACCACCTCGTCGCTGCGCAGCGCCCACATCTGATGCAGTGACGCGGTGGTGATGTCCTCGGGTGAGAAGTAGTACGTCGTCAGAAACCCGGGGTGGCCCTTGATGGTGCGCCAGCCAACCTCGTTGCTGACCTTGCTGCGCCGCTGCGCTGGGCTGCTGGAGCGAAAGGGCACCGGGTCGGCCGGGCTGTCGGTGCCCTCGATGACCGGGGGCGCCGGAGCCGGCTGCAGCCGTGCGCCCAACCGGTCGAGCGCGGTGTCGAGCTCGGCGGCGGTCAGGGCGGTGGCGCGGATGTCGCGCTCTAACAGGGCATTGATGATTCGCTCGGTGGCGGCGGCGGCAGCAGCCCCGACCGATTGCCGATACTGCAAGCCGGGCACCGAGTTTCGGATGTCGAGGCGCACCACGAACTGCATGGTGCGCTGCCCGGCCGCGGGCCGGTCGGCCAGCAGAGTGCTGTACAGCGGGGGGTATTCGTTGCCGCGGCGCACGCGGTGTCCGGCGGGCACGACGTCAATGGCCGCCAGCTGAATCCCGCCGGGCTGGTCGAGCAGCTGGGTCAGCACCTCCAGCGGCAGCAGGTTGCGGGTCAGCGACACTGTGGAGCCGCGCAGGAACGTCAGCGAGTAGGGCTTTCCGGTCACCTCGATCATCGTGAGGGCTTCGTAGGCCTCGACGCGCACACCGCACACGATGTTGCCGTGGGGCACATCCACGGCCGCAGCCGCCGCCGGGTATTTCCCGCGCCGGGAACGACGCCAGCGCCGCACGGCCGCCAGCCAGCCCGGCACGTTGCGGCGGTGCACAGTGGGTACCAGCAGCAGCAGCGCCACGGCGGTGATCACCGCGGCCGGCCACCATCCAAACCGCGCCGGCGGTAGACCGATGAATGCCACCAGGGCAACGACTTCGAGCGCGACTACCACCGGTGTTCCGGCGCGCACGCCCACGGTGCGGGCCTTCATCGCAGCCTCCGTCGCATGCCGACGACCGCCACGGCGACCGCGGCGACGAGCAGGACCGCGGCGCCGGCGAGCAGGGCGCTGTTGCGCGGGCGATGATCCGGTCCCGGCGGGGGCGGAGGCACATACAGGTCGGTGCTGAGCCGCTCGACTGGCTTCGGATCGCCCAGCGGCACATCGAAGGTCAGCGCCGCTACCGGATCGACCACGCCGTAGCCGACCTGGTTGTCGACCCCGCGGGCCGGATTGTGGGCGGTCTCGGTGATGCGCCGCATGACTTGGGCCGCGGTGAGATCGGGGAATTTGGCCCGCACCAGCGCGACCACGCCGCTGACGTAGGCGGCCGAGAAGCTGGTCCCCCAGAAACCGGCACCCAAGCCGGGTTCATCGGGTCGGGCGTTGACCGCGGCGCCGTTGGTGTTCGACAGGCCCATGATCCGCCAGCCAGGGGCGGCCACCGACACCCACGGGCCGTTGATCGAATCCGGCAGCGGCAGCCCCTCGGGGGTCACCGCGCCGACGGTGAGCACGTAGTCGGAGAACCACGCCGGAGTCACGATCGTGCGCACCCCAGCCCAGTCCCGGGGATCGTTGGGGTCCAGCGCATTGAAGGCGGGGTTCTGTCCGCAGTCCTGTCCCTGGTCGCCGCCGCCCTGATTGCCGGCGGCGGCCACGATCACGATGTCCTTGTCCACCGCGGCGTAGCGCACCGCCGCGCCCAGAGCGTCCTGGTTGACCGGGGCGGCGGCGTTGATGCACGACGCCAACGACACGTTGATCACCCGAACGCCGGGCAGGTCTGCGGCATGGCGAATCGCCTTGGCCAGGGTCGCAATGTCGCCGGCCTTGCGTTGGCCCTCGATGTCGCCGGGGGCTGGTCGCGCCGGGGTGAACGCCGTCGAGGACTGCCGAATCGAGATCAGCGAGACATCGGGGGCCACGCCGACCACGCCGTCCGGTCCCGTCGGCGGCGGGCCAGGCACCAAAGGCTGTGCGGCGCCGGTGTCTCCCGGGCCCTGCGCGGGGGGAGGTCCTGCCGGGGGCGGTCCACCGGGCGGCGGTCCACCCGGCGGCGGCTCAGCAGGAGGTGGCGGCGGCTCGGGCGGCGGTGCGGGCGCGGTCACTGTCGCGGTCGCGGTGATCGTCGGCGGCGGGGGAAACGCTGGTGGCGCCGGGTTGGCCGGCACGCCCGGGGGCGGAGGCGGCGCCCCTGCTCCCGCAGGACGCGGCGTGGGGCGGTCGGCCGGGTTAGCCGGGGCGGCGCCGATGATCGAGGCGACGATGGTGCCGTGGCTTTCGCAATCGGTCAGCCCGCCGTCGGGTAGTCCCTGCACGAAGTCGCCGCCGGGGAACAGCCGCGGGAACCGTGGGTTGGGGGTGACGCCCGTGTCGATGATGGCCACCGTCACTCCGGCGCCCGTCGAGTACTGCCAGGCCTGTTCGATGTTGAGCATGGTGTTGCCCGGGTCGGGCTGCGCCACGTTGGGATCGCCCACCACCACCGGGGTCACGCACGCCTTGGTTTGGCGCATCTCCTGGGGCGGGCCCGGAGTCTCATCCGGCGGCAGTGCGCCCGGGTCGATCACCGGCGGGGCCACCGCCAGCGCCGCCGGGGGCGCCAATACGTTGGCGCTGAGCAGTCCGAATGCGGCCAGGCCGGCCGCCACGCTTTTGCCCCGCATCAGTGCAACCTGATGTATTGGAGCAGCCCGATCGCCCACGCGGCGAACGGCACGATGAGCGCATAGCCGAGGTACTCCAGCCATTCCACGACTTGGCGGATGGGTTCAGAGAAGCTGCGGGAGGGAATGGCCGCCCCGGCCAGCAGCCCGGCCACAGCCACGGCCAACACCGCGGCCGCCGACACCGCCACCGCGACGGTTGCCGAGGCCGGAGCGCTGAGGCCGTAGTGCAGACCGATCGCCATCAGCGACAGTGCCGACCCGCTGACGATGGTCACCGCATGACGGCGGTGCCGCAATCCGCGGGCCCGCAGAATCAGGCATAGGGCCGTCACCACGACGACGACGATCGAGGGCCATTGCGAGCCCGACCCCGGGGCGATCGCCCACCAGGAGGCCGCCAGCTGCACCACGGCGATCCCGAGCAGGGTCCCGGTGAGCACCCGGTTGGACCGGCGGGCCACCTCGGCGACCTGCTCCCCGCGCAGCGTCACGTCATGGGCCGCCGACTCCACAGGTGTCAGCGTGTCCTCGGGTTGACCGGGGGCGCGGGTGAACATGTCGCGCCCGGTAATGGACTCGAAGCTTTGGCGCGGAACCTTGGACATCCACAGCCCGATCGCGGTCGCCGCCCGAGAAGCGATGAGCACCGCCATCAACATGACAATGGCGATGCGTTGAGCGGGAACGTCAAAGAACATCCGGGTCAGGCCAGCAGCGATGACGGCCGTGGTCACGGTGACGATCGCCGCCGCCGCGGTCCAGTGGCGGCCGGTCATCCGGGCCAACAGCAGCACCCCGACGGTGGCCACCACGGCGGCCAGGAAAGCATGCGGGGCCCCGGGCTGATCGCCATACGGCGCGCTCGCGCCGGCCAGCACGAGACCGACCAACGCCGCCCAGGCGGCGCCGTCGACGATGACGCGGCTGGCCCCAGCACGCGCGGACAGCATCGCTGTCGCCAACAGGATGCCCGCGGTGACAGCGAAGATCGCGGGGCTCAGCCAAAACGGCTGGGCCGCCCAACGCAGTCGCCACACCAGCAGGGCCGCCCCGAGCAGTGCCGCCGCGGTGAGCGCCCCGGCGACCACCACCGCGTCGTGGGTCGACACCGGAGGAAAGTGGGCATGGGCCCAGCGGGCCAGCGCAGTCGAGACATTCTCGATCAGTGGCGTGTACCTGCGGGCTGTCTTCTCGGGCACGAACGCCAACAGGTCACCGTCGGCGACACCCTGCGCCGACAACGACACCTCCTCCGAGAGCCGTGTCATCCCCACCGCGCGGGCGAACTCATATATCCCTACAGGGAGTTCGTCTTCACCCTTGCTGCGCAGCAGCCGATTGACCGCCCCGAGAGTCGAGTCGGTCAACGCCGAGAGCGGGACCGCGGCCGGTAACACCAGATCAATCTGGTGAGCGTCGCCGACCAACAGCGACACCCTGCACGACGAGGGAACCAGCGGCCCACCGGGTGCTGACGATCCTGACGTGGGAGTCGACGGGCTCACCGTGGTCACCGGCGCCCCCGCAGGCTGTCGCTGGTCGTGGGAAAGTGCTCGGCGATCGCCGCGGCGATCTCGATGAACCGTCGACGCGTCACCTTGTCGATTTCGTTCTGCACGTCAATCACACCGCCGGGCCGCAGATGTCGATCGAACGGCACTTCCACCACGCGTTGGCCGCGCTGGCTGAACTGCTCGTGAAGCACCTCGCGGGTGCGCTTGTCGGCGTGCCCGTCACCGTCGTTGAGCACGACCACCGTGCGATGCAGCAGCCCGGTATGGCCGGTGTTGGCGAGTAGCTCCATGGTCTGTGCCGCCGCGGAAGCCCCGTCCACCCACATCGAGGACACCACGATCAGTGCGTCAAGATCGCGCAGGACCTCCCGGGTCACCGGGGAATCCATCGTGGAGCCGCAGTCGATGATCGACAGCGTGAAGTGGTTGTCCAGCCGGCCGGTCGCCTCACGGTAGATGTTCGGCTCGAGTATCCGGCGGCGGGCGGTGGCAGATTCGCCGGCCAGCACGAACAGGCCGGCGGTGTTGTTACCCACGCGGGAGCGCACGTCGGCGAAGGTGCGCAAGTCCTGATCGGCGGCGAGCTCCCAATAGGAACCCTTGGCGTTGGGGTCCACGCGTAGGCCGAGCTTGCCGAACGCGGTATCGGCGTCGATGGCCACTACCCGGTCATCCTGGCGGAGCTCGGCGAAGATCGACCCCACCCCGGCGGCAATCGTGGTCTTGCCGACGCCGCCCTTGCCGAGCACCCCGATCTTGTAGCGGCCCCGCAGCAGGGAGCGGATCTTGGCCTCCAGCTCCGCCAAATGCCGTTCGTCGGGTGACTGCCCGAAGTTCAGCAGTCCGAAGGTGCTCTTGTACAGCACTTTCCGCCAGCCCTTGCCCGGGGGAATCTTGCGGGTCGGTACGAGTTCAGTAGGCCGAATCGAGTCGACGTAGGAGTAGTTGGCCGGCCCCGTGGCCGCCGGGGCGGGGTCGCCCCACTGGCGCGGGTCACCGGCAGGAGGCGCAGAACGCTCACCGGGCCAGCCTTGGGCGGGCGACGGGGGACGCTGCGGGCCGGATTGCTGCGGAAACGGTGGGGCCTGATGCCGTGGAGGCTCGCCACCCCACTGAGAGGAGGTGGGCGGCACCGCCTGCTGGCCCGCACCGGGGTCACCGAAACTGCCGCCGCCGGAGGGGCTTTCGCGCAACGGCGGGGGCGGGAAATCGCGGCGGTCGAAAAACGTTGTGGTCTCAACATCCGACGGACGGTACGGCGCGCCCGGGTCAGGATCTTGCGGGGCCGCCGCGGGTCGCTCCGAGGTTGACTCCACAACCTCCGACTCGCTGGATTGTGCGTGCTGACCCCACGGCGGAGCTGCGTCGGATCGCGATGCCGGACTGGGCACATCCGGGGTGCGGCCCGGCCACGGCGGGGGTGGGGGCGGCACTGAGGATTGGGCGTGAGCGCCCGCGGATTCCCCACCGCTCGCCGGTAGTGGGGGCCAGCCCGGCACCGCCGGCGGTGCCGGCGGCTCTGCGGCGTGCGCACCGGTGTCGCCCTCGCTCGAAGGGTAGCCCGTCTGCTCAGGGGGAAGGTCGCGGTCAGTCACAATCTGATCCTATCAGCGTGTATGTCGTATATCGGCACTAGTTTTTCAACCCTCGATTTTTAACAACTAGCTTCCCGGCGACCTGGTGGGGAGCGCTTCGGCGCCCCCGACGGGAGCGAGCGAGTCGTGCTGGACCAGTGCGTCGGCGCGGGTGAGTGCTGGCCCTGGCGCAAACGCCCGGATCAGCGGCCACGGTGCCTGCTGCGACCGATCCGGGGACACCCCGAGGGCCGTGAACGCGTCGTCGGACAACTCGATGCCGTAGCGGACCCCTTGATCTGAAATCCACCACATCGCTTCGCGCGAGGACGCCGCTGGGGCCGCACTGGTCGTCATCACCAAGTTCGTGGCACCGGGGCCGATGTACACCTGGTCAGCCTCCACCGATTCGGGATCACGCACGCCCTTCGGGAGTTTGACCAGGCGGTTATCGGCGGAGCCGAGCGGGATCGGCAACCCTTGCCCCGACAAGATCGTGACTTCGGCAGCGCGGTCAGTGGCGCCCTTCGACCACGCCAGGCAGGTGGTGGCGTTGACGGCAGTGTCCACCAGGCGCAGCCGAGTGGCCGGGTAGAACGACACCGGCAGCTTATCCACCACCGGTATCGGAGCGAGTTTGTCGGGGGCCACCTGAATCGGGGCCACATCACCGAACGAGTTCGCCGACCGCAGGAGTGAGGCGACGAACGGCGAAACCCGTTGCACACCATCACGTAACAGCACATACAGCGATTCGGCAGCGTTGGGCTGGCCGAGGTCGCGGACGGTCAGCACTGACCCGATCACCGCGCCGTCGGCGACATTCCATCGTGACGGTTCCCCGGCCCCCGGAATGGCCGGGCTCACCAGCGGGTCGGTCGCCGGAAGGGCATCAAAAAGCGGTCGCGACAACGGAATCGGTTCCGGCGCAGTCGAATCGACGCCCAAGGCCAAAGCGACCGCCTTATTGCTGAGGTCAATCTCGGAGCGGTGTCCCTCCCAGATCACATAGGTCCGATCGCCGTAGCGGCCCAAGATGGCATCGGGCATCTGCAGCGGCGCTGAGCGCTGGCCTAGCGTCAGCTGGCCGGCGATCGCCGTGACCACAGGTTCCGAGGCGGCCGAGGTCGTCGACGTCGGTGTCGGTGCGGTGTCGCACACGGTCCAGTCCGAGGACGACGCCGTACGGATGGGCATCGCCGCGGGAGCGCCCACGATGCCCACCAGCGGCCCTTGCGGGTATTTCTCCAGCTCTGCGGCCTTGACGAACGTCGGATTATTCGGCTGGCCGGCGATCAGCCGGGCGCTCATCAGGTTCAGCGCCGGGTGTAGTCGACCGTCGACCATCACGTAGACCGCGCCGGTGTCGCGGTCGGCCAAGATGGCCGACTGGCCGACCTGGCCGGCCGGCTTGAACCACGACAGCACGAACATCAGCGCCATGGCCAGCAGTGTGAACATGACCCCGAGGATGAGCGCGGCGCTGCGGCGCTGTTCGGGGTCGTATTCCAGCCGAACGCCATGATGGCTGAGCGCCGCCGCGTTGCGGCGGTTCCAGAAATAGTGGGCCGTCACCTGCAGCCGCGACGTCAAATTCAGCGCCATATTGCCCACCCTACTAGGGGCGATGACCCTAAATCGGCACCAATTTCATGCCCCCCGACATATGTACGCATGGCGTTTTAGGCGGCCGCCCGCGGCGCGGAAAGTAACCCGTAGAGGTCCTCGCGCACGGCGTCGGTGGTGGCCGGCCACAAGCTCAGCCACTGCTTACCGTCAGCCGACGTGCTCGTGGTGATGCTCACGCGACCAAACTCGGTGTCGGCCACCGTGACCACCCGGGGATGAACATGCTGGGCGATGTCGTGGTCAATCACCATGGCGACGGCCATGGCTGAGTCGTCCAAGCGTGTCGCCGCGGCCAGGACCTCGGCCTGCTGGGGTTGCAGTCCCAGCCTGCTCATCGCGGCGATCGTGGCGTCTCGCCCTTGCGGGACAGCGGCTTCCAGCGTCGATTGCATCAGGTCGGCGGGGATGTTGACGCCGTCGATGTCCGCGGGTGCAGCCACGCCCAGTGCCGGCATCAAGGTTTGGCACATCAAGTCCGCCTGGACTGCGGGGTCATCGGTCTCCCCCACCGCGTCAACGACCATCTCGTTGCCGTCGCGGGCAGCCATCGCCAGCCACCGCCGGTACCGGCACACCACGACCACCCGCTCGTCCACCGTCGGCAGTTCACCGTTGTGGACGGCCTGCCCTGACGGTCGCCGAATGGTCAGGACGGCCTGCCGATCAGGGCGCCCCAGCACGGTCATCCAGTCGCGCACCGGTTCGTCGACCGCGCCACTAGGGGAAATAGCGCCAGCCTGCACCAGGCTCAGATACTCGGCGGTTTCGGCGATCGGGACCGGCCCTGCTGTGGTCTCAACAATCAATTCGTGATGCACTGACGGAATAAATGGCTTGAGCCGCAACGCTGTTGGCATGGATTCCACACCCAGCAGCGCCTGCAGTACCCATACGCCCCCGACGGTTGTCGTCAGCGCCATGTCCTAATCCCTTCTGTTTCTTTCGAGCAGCAAAAAGGGGGGCCAACTGCAGTTGGCCCCCCTTTCGGCAGTGTCGCTACAGCACCCCTGGTGGGCCGTCCTAGACCATGAATGTCTGGGCAGAAGCCCCGTCCTGGGACACGAAGTCCACACCAGCCTGGTCGGCGGCCTGGCCGTGGCGGTGGATGACTTCCTTCCCCTCGTTGGTGGCGTCGATGATCATCTGCTGCGCCTGGGCGTAGGTGACCGACGCCTGATCGGTGGTGAAGTACTCGGCGATACCGCCGAGCAGGTTCTGCGCCTCGGAGGCGATGTTGTCCAGCTCGCCGCTGAACGTTCCCAGGGCGGCGTTGTAATCGACGATCGCGCCGGGATTGACCTTGATCATTCCGTCCATTGTGGTGGAGTCCTTTCGAATGTCTGTGGTGGTGGAAGGGTCAGGTGAAGCGCAGGCCGCCGGCGACCGACTGGATCTGCTGGGCGCTCTGGGTGTCGATGTTGGTGAAGTCCGGCGCGCTGTTACGCAGTGCCGCGATCAGCGACTCCCACCGCATGTTCATCTCGCGCTGTGCCTGCGAGATCTCTTCTGCCGTGGCCACGTTGGCGATACCGGCCTGGCCGTCGAGGCCGCCGGAGGCCTGCAGTTCGGTCGAGTGCTGCTGGTAGCGGCTGAGCACGTCGAGGGCTCGCATCTTGAGATCGTCGAGCTGGTCGGCGGTGGACTGGATCTGCGCCGCCCCAACAACTTGCTGTGCCATGGAAACTCCTGTTCTGGAAGGTGTTTGGTTCTAGACAAAGTCTATGGGCGTCTACACACCCCGCCGTGCGCTAATTTTTTGTTACCTGTCCCCCCTGTCAGCAGCCGATCGGGCAAGCGTGACCTGCATCGTGCGTCCCTGCCGCTGCTCGGTCGCTGCCCCGCCGTCGCGCCCCATCGCCGAGGCCGGAGCGCCGTACAGACCACCAGTGCCTGCACCCCCTGACGGGCTCGGTCCGGTGGCCACCGGTTCGACGGCACCTCCGAATCCGCCTGGCAGTTTGGGGGCATTGGGGGTGCTGAAACTGCCCACCGGGCGGGTGTAGGAACTGGTGGGAACGACCCCGCTGCCGCCGGCGCCGATGCCGCCGCCACCGCCGCCGCCCCCGCTGAGCGCACTGGCCAACCCCGGCGTCGCCACCGGTGTACCGGTCAGCGGAGCTGCTGACGCGGCCCCCTGGGCGCCACCGAGACCGCCCATGCTCGATGACAGCGGGCCGAGCATGCCCATCGGCATCTGCATGAACTGGCTGAGCATCTGCGGGGCCTGGCCCAGCATCTGCGGAGCCTGGCCCATCATGCCGGTGACCGACGAGAGCTGCCCCATCATCCCCATCGGTCCGCCCATCGCCGACATGGCATCGGCCGGTGCCGAGACCGCTTCACTGGCCGGTACCGCGGCGGTGCTGGCCTGCTGCATGCTTTGCGAGCTGGCCTGCAATGCGCCCTGCACACCGGCCTGCGCCCCAGCGTCAGCCAAGGCGGCCAATGCTGCGGCCGGGTTGGGTGCCATCGGTGCGAACGGCGGCGGCGTCGCCAGTACGCCCAACGCCGCGGTGACCACACCTTGGTAACTCGTCATGATGGTGGCGTTCTGAATCCACTGTCGCTCATATTCGGCGACCAGGGCCGCGATCGCCGGACTGTTCTGCCCGATGAAATTCGTGGCGACCAGCGCCTCAGTGTCGACGAGGTTCTGATCCGACACCGGTCCAGGCACCATCGTGGTTTTGGCCAGGTGATAGGCATCTACGATGGCCGTCGCCTGCACGACAGCTTCCTCGAACCAGGCCACCGCCATGCCCAAGATTCCGGCGAACGCTTGAGCGGTCATCGTCATCGCCGCACCACCGGCGCCCTGCCAGCCCACCGCGGCCGTGCTGGTCGTGCTGGTGGTCATGGTGGCAATCTCAGCGCTGAGCATCGCTGCGGTCGCCTGATGAGCCGCTGCGGCTGCCGCAGCAGTAGCCGCCTCATCGCCGGTGACCAACTGGTAGTAGTTCACCTGCGGCGGATTGAGCGCCGAATCCCCGAAGCCTGGCATTGCCCGAAAGCGGTTCTAGATCGCCAGAGCGCTCTGCTGCAGCACATCCATGGCGGCGTAGCTGGTGCCGTTGACGCCGACGTTGCCGGCGAACATTGCCCGCGTCATCGTCAGCTGCGTCAGCGCGGCTACCGCGGCTGCGCCGCGCGCGTTGAGCGCCGCCGCCACCGCCATCGACGCCGGATCGCTACCCGGGGGCAGCACCGCCGTCATCACGGGGGCAGCCCCGGAGGTCCCGGCGGCCATGGTCGCCGCGCCTGCGCTCTCGGCAGCCGACAGCATTCCGACCAGCGCCGGCTCGACACCAATGATTGGAACGGACATTTGTTTGCCTCTCCCTTCGTGGGGGTGATCTGAACTCAGTTTAAGCCCAGTACTAGGGGGCTACCTGCGCTAAATTCCGCAGGTCAGCCACAACCCGCGATGACCTCGACGGATGGCCGCAAGTCACACCGAAATTCGCTGATTTCGGTGCCCAGGCTACTGATTCCGTAGCCGGATGTAGCGCAGAAGTCACGGGTGAGCGCATTAGCTCGGGCCGACCGGTGAGGAATGTCGACCCGCCGTCGAGCGCACCGGCTCGGGTGTCCAGGCCACCAGCACACCATCGGTCGTGCCGCCGGGATGTACGTAGATGCCCTTACCTTGACGTTGAGGCTCGGCGTAGACACCGCTGATGATCGGGCCGTGTTCTCGGCGGCCGTCCAGAATGATCGTCGGTTGCAGGGCGCCGGCCAGTCGGCCGAGCATGCTGTTGCCCGACGCCTGGAAGCTCCACAGCTTGATGTCGGCCGCCGCGATGATGTGCATGCCCAGCTGGTCGGCCGTTTCCACGTAGTCGGCCAACTCCATCAGCGGATTCTGCGCCGAGTTCCACGACGTGACGTCATCGGCGAACACGAAGATCTTGCGGCCGGTCCAGAACTGGCGTTTCAGCATCTCCGAGGGACTGGTGCCCGGCGGCGGGGTGCGCTTGTCGAACAGCTCCTTCAACTCCCCCGCAGCCTTTTTGATGTCGTTGAGGGTGTAGGCGTAGCGCGACAGCCACGTCTCCTCCGGCACCACGCCCATGTGGCGGCGGCGCGGATCAATCAACACAATGGTGGCCTCATCGGGACTGTAGTGGGCCATGACGCTGTGCATCATCGTGCGCAGGAACGCCGAGCGTCCCGATTGCGCGCGGCCCACGACCACCGCGTGGGGGTTCTCAGCGAAGTCGACGTAGGCCGGGCCCAGATCGGACTCCGACAGACCGAACGGAACCAGGTCGCGTTGGGCGCCGCCGTTGACCCGCGCCAACACATCAGATAGCGGCACCATCTCCGGCAGGCGCTTCACCTCGGCGAATTTCTCCACTCCGGCCACCCGGCGCACCACTGCGCCGACACCGCGAGCGTCGATGTGGCCGGACGGATCATTGGCCAGCACCGGCTCGCCGATCATGATGTGGAATCCGGCGGCGCTGAGGCCGTGTCCTGGCTTATTCGGAACCTCTTTGCCCCGGTTGACGGTGGGGTCGCGCCGGCCCAGCTCGGATTCCCGCTCATCGGTCATCCGCAACTCGATGCGCTCCGTGGACAGGTTCTTGACCTGGGTGTTGATCTTCGACAGATAGCTGGTGTGGGTGACGATCGTGCGCACCCCGTAGTTGCCCGCGCGCATCAGCGACATCACCTGGTCGACCCATTTTTGGTTGGCGTCGTTGAAGTTGCCCCAGCCGTCGATGACCAGCACCACATCACCGCCGGAGACGCCGATATCGGTCGGATTCGGGCCGAACTTCGCCGCCCGCACCTGCTCCATATCCAGGCCGCGGGTGGCGAAAAGCCGTTCACGCTCCTCAACAATGCCGCGCACGGTGGCCAACAAGCGGGTGACGCCCTCGGTGTCGTGCAGAGCCGCCACTGCTGCCACATGCGGAAGATCGTTCAACGCTGCCAATTGTGGGCCGCTGGCAGCAATGCAATAGAACTGCACCCGCTCCGGCCGGTACATCAACGCACCCGCGGTGATCATGGTCATGATCGCGTTGGTATGACCCATACGGGGGGCGCCGACGATGAGCGCGCTGCTTTCCAGCATGTTCAGGTAGCAGACATCCTGGCGGTGCTGACGTGGGCGATCCTCCAGCGCCACCGGCAACACCAGGCCCGGGTTCTGGCCGTAGTCGACATCCCACGGCTTGCCGCGCAGTCGAGCCACCAGATCGTCGGCGGCCGGCGGAGCGCCCAGTGGGGGCAGCCACAGCTGGCGTGGCGGGGCGGCCCCCGTGGCCTGCAGGGAACCAATCACGGCGTCGATGATCTTCACGCTGGCGGCCTCCGGGACCGGCGCCGGGGCAGCGTCGCGTTCGACCGGCTCGGCCAGCAGGCCATCGATGTCGGCGGCCTCTTCGGCCGTGAAAGCGCGGGGCTCGAACCAGGTGCCGGCCTCCAGCGGACGGCTGTCGTCGGGCCCGGTCTGCGGAACGAAATCAGCCGAGGAATAGAAGAATCGGAACTGGCGTGGCTGGCGCTGCGCCACCCGCAGGAACGCAGTACCCTCCGCGCCTTTCTCGTCGATCTTGGCGGCGATCCCCACACCGAGGGCCTCGCGAGAATCTTCCTCGGTGCCGGTACGGCCGGCGATGGTGAAGCCGAGCAGCTTGCGGATGTCGCGCAGCTTCTGGGTGTCGACGGTCTGGCCGACCAGCTGCAAAAACATGTGATAGGCGCGGCCCTGGCGCATGATCCGCCAGAACAAGCTGCGGAACTTATCGCCCCAGTCGCGGTCGCTGAGCAGCTCCTGGTACTCGTCGGCGATGACCCACAGCACCGGCACCGGCGGCAGCGAGGGATCAGTGAGCCGCCGCTGGTTGTAGACCGTCAGATCCACCACGTCCGGGCCGGCGGCGTTGCACAGCGCGCCGCGACGATCAAGCTCGCCTTCCAGCGCCTCATACATGCGGCCGACAAGGTGGCGCTCATCGCCGAGGTTGCTGACACTGGCCACCACATGCGGGAACTGTTCGAGCACGCCGGCTGCTGATTTCAGCTTGAAGTCGAAGAACACCACATTGGCGACCTCCGGCGAATGGGTCAACGCCATCGAGGCGACCTCGGTGATGATGCCCTCAGACTTGCCCGCGCCGGTCGTGCCGATGAACAGCGAATGCATGCCCATGCCCTGCTGGCTGCCCTCTTTGAGATCCAGGTCGACGACCTGGCCGCTCTCATCGAGACCGACCGGGAACCGCATCCACTCGGGGCCCTGGCTGCGGCGCGGCGACCACAGGCGGTCCACGTCGAGGTTGCGTGGGTCCCGCACCCCCACCGCGTCGAGCAGCGTGCGCTGCTGGTGGCCGGAATCGGTGACCGTGGTGACCCCGCCGGAGGCGCGGAAGCGGGCCATCGCCCGAGCGAACCGCTCCGCCGCGGTGATCGACAGCTGGTCGGCCTTGGCGTAGAAGGCGTCGTCGAGCTCGTCGGAGGACGGGTGCTGCACACCGCTAAACGGTGTGAGGTCCTCGGCGGGCAGTCGCTTGCGCAGCGCACCGCCCACGAGGCGGTACGTGGTCTCCGGGGAAAACCCGATCCAACTCTTCGTCCCGAACGCATCATGCGGCGAGGGCGGCGGCACCGACGGTGCCAGGCGCACAAAGCAGGTGCCGGCATACCCGGCGCTGCCAGTCAGGCCGGCCCAGTCCTCGGGGGTTCCGCAGTTGTCGTCGATGATCACCCGGAACGGCAGAACGGTGTTCCCCGCGCCGTGCAATCCGCTGGCCGGGGGTGTCCACTCGCTACGCGGAAGCTCCGCCTCGTCGAAAAACTCCTCAAGCTGAGCCGGGGAGGAAAACAGCAGGCGGCGCTCGCCGCAGCCGTCGCGCTTGCTGTGATGCTGCATATGTGGCAGCCACTTCGTCCAGTCCCACACCGACGGGGCGTCGCTGACCACCAGAATCTGGAGGTCGGCGGGGCTGTGGAATGCCGCCAGCTGGCACACCATCGCCCGCAGCAGAGCGCGTGCCTCGCCCATATCCCCGATGAACGAGACGCCCGCGAAGCGTTGCAGCCAAATCACCTTGGCCATGTCGTCGATGTATTCCTGCTCCAGCAGGAACTTGCGCAGGGCGTGACCGGTGGCCGGTTCGATCTGTGATGCCTCGGGAATCTTCGGCTTCTCGATCGTCATGGCGAGCTTGACCTTGCCGACCCCGACCCGGACCTCGCCGAATTCATCCGAACTCGGTGAGCGTTCCCACATGCGTTCGGTGCCGACCGCGGCCGCGAGTTTGGCTGGGTCCCAATGGAAATGCTCGCGATGGTCGAACTGGGCGCGGCGCTGCACCTCGATCTCATCGCGCACATCATCCTGGCGGGCGAAGTAGTTGGCCCGGTACTGCCGCAGCTCACCCCAGGACATCTTCTGCGCGGCTCCGCGGCCGCGGAACAGCATGCCCGCCATGCCGATCAGCATCATGATCCCGAAAATGCCGAAACCCGATGCGAAGCTTCGCATTCCGGACATGTACATCGCGACGATAAACCCGATCACACCGACAATCAGAACGATCGGCAGCACAATCCCCCACACACTGCGCGGCGGCGGGATCGGCGCCGGAATCGGCGGATCAATCGCGATCTTGCCGCCCGCCGTCGCCGGCGGGCGTGCAATCGGGCCGGGCCGCCTGAACTGTTGAGTGGTCACGTAACTGACCCTAACCCCGTCCAGGGGGCTATATCGGCGCCAATTTCAGAGCGCCCGATAATCAGACAACCCACGATGCTGCGACCCCCTTCACGCAACAAGCGGTGACCGAACTGTCAGGGGCCCACCGGGGCAAGCCCGCCGAAACCACCCCCGGCCGCGCCGCCCGGATCAATTGGCTCGACGTCATCGACCCTGACCATCAGCCCGTTGTGGTCATATTCCCAATGCCAACTATCCGCGCCGGTATTGCTGACCGGGCGGATGCTCGGTGCGCCCCCGCCGCCGCTGGCCCCCGGCGGCGGCATCGGCTGCATAGTCTGAGCGACCGACCTGATGTCGGCGGCGCTCTCAGTATCCTGCCCCCGAAGCTCAGTCGTGGCGGTCTCAGCCTTCTGAACCCCTTCGATGGGCTCCGGCGCCAGCGTCGCCGAGCAGTGCGCGACATTCTCGGCCACCGCGACGGCCACGGCGTTGGCGGCGACATCGATCGGCGAAATGCCCCCCGCAGGCATCGGCACAGGGCCAGGCTGTGCCGACCGGCTCACCTCCCCAGCGATCGACTGGGCAGTGCCAGTGACCGCCGCGGGCAACACCTCGATCGGCTTCGCGCCCCCAGATACTGCAGGCATCTACACAACTCCCCTCATGCGGCCATCGTGGGCCATAGTTCAGCTTCCTTCGCGATATGCCTTGCCGTGTAGGCGATCTCGACATAATCCGGTGTCGTGCTGCGCCACCACGACAGCAGCTCCGCGGCGCGGGCCACGTTGTGGAAACACCGCGCATAGGCAGACGGGCCCACGTCGCCAGCCACCCGACCTGGCCGCTGGCCCGCGCTGTCGAGGATCGCTGCGCGCATCGCCACGTCAAGATCGGCCCACAACTCTTCGGTCACCGGCTCACCATTCTCGATCGCCGTAGCGATCTGGCGAATGGCCGGAGGAACCTGGAAGCCCAGCAGCTCAGAGGCGCGCGAAAGGACCGCGCGCACTGCGGCAACCGTCAACGCCCATAGCTGTGAACGATCAACCACCCCGCCGGTGGTCAGGCGCGCGTACTCGGGGCGGTCAATGGTCTCCAGCCGATGAATACGAGTTTCATCCAGCGCCGGCGGTGCTGAGTCGGCCTTGATCGGTGACGTGGTCAACGCGCAATTCTCGATATGCCGTACACCGGCATCCCGCGCCACAGCGGCGTTGCCGCCATAGTCCGTCGACACCGCCAGCGCCCACAACTCGACGTTCGGGTTGCTCGCCATGCACATCTGCCCGTACGCGGTCATCGTCTGGGCTGGGTTGACCCAGCCGAACCAGCGGGCGTGAAAATCCTTGTCCAAACCAGGATCTGAAAAAACTAGCCGCGCGGAGCTGGGCAGAAACACCCCCGGCGGGATGAACCCGCTGCCCTCACTGCTCACCACCCATGCCTGCGGCCCTGACGGCGTCTTGAACATCCCGACGCACCAGTCGATGCACCCATAAACCCGCGAGGCGTGCATCAGCTCGTAGACCAGTTCCGACGCCTTATCGAGCAACGGGTCAGGCGCCCCAGACTGCGCCCCTGCGATCGCGCCCGCCGCTGTGGCGCCGACACCCGAGGCGACCACACCCGGCGGAAGCGCTGTCCCCTGGCCCGGGCTCGCAGGTGGAGGTGGCGGTGGCGCGGGCGGCGGGCCGCCCGCCGCCGCAGGCGCGACCTGCCTGGGCTGCAAATCAGAGTTAAACGGAGGCAGCGGGCCAGCCGGAGCGGCCGCTGGCGGCATCATCGGCGCACCCATCGAGCCCATATGCCCGGTCGGAACACTCGCCGCCGACCCTGGCGACGCGACGTGCGCAGGCCCGCCAGCCGCCGACACCGGCGCGGGACCGGCCGAGACCGGCGTACTCGACGCACCCGTAGTCGAGCTCAGGGGCTGCGCCGGAGGAGGAGCAACAGGCGGCGGCAAGACCGAGCCCGTACCTAAGCCTCGATCCGTGGACTGACCTGATGGATGTGGTTCTGAGGTGATG
>Ga0172382_10003977_pt1 | contig 23000 bp, 19 predicted proteins | sample Leawel138RmetaG_FD_122245 | JGI IMG/M metagenome (GOLD analysis project Ga0172382, IMG submission 122245) | Leachate microbial communities from a municipal landfill in Southern Ontario, Canada - Leachate well 138R metaG | ecosystem: Engineered > Solid waste > Landfill > Unclassified | place... | reverse complement strand
GCCGTGGACGGCCTCTTCCGCGCCCTGGGGGACAGGGAGGCGCTGATCCGGGAGGGCATCGCCAACCTGGAGCGGGGCTCCCTGTAACGGCTATTTGCGGATGAGACGGTACAGAAAGAGCAGCACCAGCGCGCCCACCATGGCGGTGACAATGCTCCCGATGCTCAGATCGGCGACGCCGCCAAAGCCCAAAAAGGCACCCAGATAGCCGCCCACAAACGCCCCGGCAATGCCGATCAGGGTGGTGACGATAAAGCCACCCGGGTCGCGCCCGGGCATGATCCACTTGGCGAGTGCCCCGGCGATGAGGCCGAGAATGATCCACGAGAGTATGCCCATTGCCGATTCTCCTTATTGTTGCCGTGAGTGAAATGGTGGCGGCCGGATCGGTTTGCCTCAGGCCACCTGGTGCAGGTGGAGGTCCCGCTGGGGGAAGGGAATGCTGATGCCTTCCCGATCGAGGCGCTTCTTGATGGCTTCGGTGAGATCCCAGTAGACACCCCAGTAATCGGCGGTGTTGACCCAGGGACGGACGATCAGGTTGACGCTGCTGTCCGCCAACTGGGACACGGCGATGGTGGGCGCGGGGTCGGCCAGCACCCGGGATTCCGCCGCCACGACTTCCCCCAGAACCGCCTTGACCCGGTCGAGATCCTCGCCGTAGGCGACCCGCACCACCAGATCCACCCGGCGGGTGTCGTGGGCGGAATAATTGATGATATTGCCGCCGGTGATGGCGCCGTTGGGGATGATCACCTGCTTGTTGTCGGGGGTGGTGAGCTCGGTGGTGAAGATCAGGATCTTCGCCACCGTGCCGGCGGTGCCCGCCGCCTCGATGTAGTCACCCGCCTTGAAGGGGCGGAACAACAGAATCAGGAAGCCGGCGGCGAAATTCGCCAGGGAGCCCTGCAGGGCGAGGCCGATGGCAAGGCCCGCCGCGCCCACCACGGCGATCAGGGACGCGGTCTGGATGCCCACCTGGCTCAGGGCGGCGATCACCACGAACAGGATGAGACCGTAGAAGACCAGACTGGAAATGAAATACTGCAGGGCGGGATCGACCCGGCGTTTGGCCAGGGCCTTTTCCGTCAGCCTGGAGATACTTTTCGCCAGCCATTTGCCGACGAAAAAAATCACCAGGGCGAGCACCACCTTGAGGCCGTAGAGGGCCGTCAGGTCCATTACCTTCTGGACTGTCTCTTCCAGATTCATCAGCGCTTCTCCTCAGCCGCGGGTCAGGGCGTGGCGGGGTCACTCCCGCCGATTCCTTTTTACCCTAACGGCTGGGGCGGGCAATTGCAAACCGGCGGGTCGACCCCGCGCCCTAGCGCCCGAGGGTGATGATCACCGTCTCGCGGGTCCAGAACAGCAGGAAGCGGCGCTTCTCCACCACCTGAAACACCAGTTGCCAGCCCTTGTCGGCCTGTTCGTTGAGGGTTTCCTCCAGCTCCCTGAGGGGGAAGCCGGAGGCGCCGAGGAACAGGGTGCCGATGGCCCCCTCGGCGACGGCGATGACTTTGTATTCCTTGAAGGCCACGGTGATTCTCCTGGTGTTATTGCTGGCGGGACAGGCGCACCGGCTTGCCTCAGGGGGTCACGCCGGCGCCGCTTGCCAGGTACTGGCGGTATTCCCCCAGGTACTGGCGGAGGCGATCCATAAGGAATCCCGGCAGGGCGTCGGGGGCGTTCATGGTCTTGCCGTTGCTGTAGTCGCGGATGGTGAGGATCACGATCTTGAGGGCCACCGCCGCCTCGTAGTAGGCGAAATAGGGCATGGACCAGCCGTAGATTTCCTCGAAACCCCGGATGGTGGCCTCCCGCCCGGGAATCCCCGAAATGCGGGGAATGCCAAACTGGGTGCTGAACACCTCGTCCAGGTACAGCCAGTGGGCCATGTCCAGCTCCGGCGGCCCCAGGGAAGCCACCTCGAAATCGAACAGGGCGGCGACGCCGAGATCGTCCCGGTACATGGTGTTGCCGAGCCGGGCGTCGTTCCACACCAGGCCCGAGCGGGTCACCGGCGGCGGGTTGTCGAGCAGGAATTGCAGCGCGGCCTCCAGCTCCGGGTAGGACTGTCCCTGGGCCGCCCAGTGGAGCCAGCGGCCGACGAAATCCCGCAGATAGAAACAGGCGGACGGCGGTGCGCTGTCCGGGGCGGTGACCGAGGGGTCGCCGATAAAGGGAAATTGGCGCCAATCGGCGCGGTGGAGTTTTTCCATCTCGCGGATGCCGTTCCACCACAGGGTTTCCCGCTCGGCGTCGGAGAGCTCCGCCACCCAGCCCTCCTGGTGGTAGCTGGGGAAGTCCCCCGGCACCCGGCCATCCACCCGCGCCATGATGAAGAACGGGTCCCCCAGCACCCTGGGGTCCGCCTCGGCGAACACCACCGCGGGCACCGCCGCCGGGGTCGACTCGGCAATGGCCTTCATCGCCCGGTACTGGTGAAACACATCCGCCAGCATGGGGCACAGGGTATCCCGCTGGATGCGGGCCACCAGGCGCCGCTGGCGATGGACCTGCCGTTCCTCCCAGCTGACAGTGAACAGCAGGGTGCGACTGGAAAAGCCCTGGGAGGGCTCCACCACATCGGTAATGCGCAATTCGCTGGCGTCGGGAATGCGGGCCGCCAGCCAGGCGCGGAGTTTTTCGATCAGTGCGGGATCGACCTGGGACGCTGTAGGCTCGCTCATGACAAGTGAATCCACCCTTCCCCGTCCATCCTGCCCCCGAGCCCGGCGGCCCCGGTGCGCTCCGCCACCACATCGAGAATCTCCCTGTGCCAGGGCTCGCCGGGCGTCAGGAATCGCGGCTTGCCGTTGTGCAGATGCACCGGCACCAGTTGCACGCCGGTGATGTTGCCATCGGCAATCCTCACCTTGGCGGCAAGCCCCCTGTTGGTTTCATCCAGCAGCGGCGCGGAAATGCCGGAGGGCGTTTCATCCCGGGACCAGGGGGAGACCATCATGAATTTGCCCATGCAGTAGAGCACCGCCTTGCCCCTGTAGACCTCGAATCCCTTGATGGCGAGGGGCCCCTGGCTGACGATCAGATCGACACCCGCATCGATAAGGGCCCGCGCGGCTTCCCGCTGGTATTCCCCGATCTTGAAGGGGTGTTCGAGAATGCCCCAGTGGCAGCTCATCACCACGATATCGGTTTTCGCTTTCAGTTCGCGAACACTGTCGCACAGGGCGCCGAGGTCGTCCCGGTTGATCAGGGTGCGCACATCCGGCTCGATGCCCCACTGCTCCCACACCGGGTTCTCCGCGTAGGTGTGCTGGCGCAGGGGCACGATTCCGGGGGTGCGGCGACCGGCGTGGGCACCGGGCAGGAACCCGGAGGTACAGGCCAGAAACCCCACCTTGCAGCCATGCCGCTCGACGATGGCGGGCTGCCGCGCGGTGGCGATATCCACGCCGCCGCCGACACAGGCCATGCCGTTTTCGCGGATCAACTCCATGGTGCGCAAAAAGGCCCGGTAGCCGCCGTGCATGGTGTGGTTGTTGGCCACCGACATCACGTCGAAGCCCGCCCGCGCCATCATGCGGATGGACTCGGGGCTGCCGGGGGCAAAGAGGTCACCCTTGTCGAAATCGTCGTTGATATGGGCCTCGACGGGATGGGTATCCCCCGCCTCCTCGGCGTAGGGCCACTCGCAGTTGCCGAAGGTGATGTCGGCGGCGGACAGCAGGGGGGTGACCTGGTCGAACAGATCCGCCGCGGGATCCCGGGTCATCAGTTGCAGATCGCCCACCGCGAGCAGGTCCAGGGTGGAGGAAGAGTTCATTGCGTATCTCCTTGAGGGTTATTGTTATGGCCAGGGCCGGCACGGCCGCCCGCCATCAGCCCGACGGCGCATTCCCGGGGCCAGACCGCTGGATCCGCCAGTGTAGGCCCTCCCCCAGGGGCGTCAACGGCATTCCCCCGCGCCGGGCCATCACCGGTATAAAAGTTTTCCGCCCCGCCGATCCCGGCGGATACACTCCCCACTGCATAACAACAGACGAGGTTTCCCATGACAGGACAATTCAGCGGCAAGGTGGCGCTGGTCACCGCGGCGGCGGACGGCATCGGCGCCGCCACCGCCAAGGCGTTTGCGGAGCACGGCGCCAAGGTGGTGCTGTCCGACATCAACACCGAACTCGGCGAGGAACGCGCCGAGGCCCTGCGGGCCGCCGGCCACCAGGCCTTGTTCCTCCGCGCCGACGCCACCGCCGAAGATGAGGTCGAAGCGTTGGTACAGAGGACCGTCGAACACTTCGGCGGGCTGCACCTGGCCGCCAACGTGGTGGGAGACGCCCACCCCGATTCCGCCGGGCCGGAGTTCCACCAGCAGAGCCTCGCGGCCTTCGAGCACACCATCAAGATGTGCATGCGCACCACCTTCCTGTGCATGAAGCACCAGATCGCCCATATGGTCGACCACGGCGGCGGTGCCATCGCCAATGTCACCTCCCTGGCGGGGATGCTCTACAACGGCTACGGCGGCATCGGCTACGGCGCCGGCAAGGCGGGGGTGATCCGCATGACCAAGTTCGCCGCCGTCAGCTACGCCGAGCGCGGCATCCGCGTCAACTGCATCGCCCCGGGGGTAACCCCCACCCGGGCGTACTACAAGTTCGGCGACGAGTACGCCCAGACCCTGATCGACGAACAGGTGGTCAACCAGCCCATCCGCCGCGCCATCGACACCGCCGAGCAGGCCAGCGGCATCATCTGGCTGTGTTCCGACCAGGCCGCCATGGTGACCGGCCATGTGCTGCCCATCGATGGCGGCTGGGTGGCCCAGTATTCGCCCTAAAACCCGTAGATTGCCCCCAGGTCGTGATCCTTTGCCGCCACGCAGAACCGCTCCAGGGACACCAGGGTGTTTTCGTTGGGGTTGATATTGGTGTGCCAGGCGATGATGCCCCAGATCAGCCAGCGGTGGTAATCGTGCCAGGCCTTGTCGACGTCGAGGGTCACGCCATAGTGGGCGATGCGCTCACAGTAATGGCGAATCAGATCCCGCTCCGCCTCGCGGCGCTGATCGATGGACAGGGAACCCACCAAGAAATAGTGCACATCCCGCCAGGGGCGGCCCTTGCGCACGATCTGCCAGTCGAGCCAGATGCGGTGCCCGTCCGGGCACAGGTAGCTGTTGCCCAAATGGGCGTCGCCGTGGACCAGGCACAGGGGTGAGGGGTCGGCCATCTCCTGTTCCCTGAGCATCAGAAATGCCCGGTAAATCCGCTCGGGATCTTCCGCCGCCCATTTCGGCAGCAGGGCCAAGTGGGATTCCCGGGCGTTGTGGATGGGCACGTAGTCCTTCATCAAATCCCAGTAGTCGTCCGTGGGGGTCTGCGGTGAGACAGCCGTCTGCAGCCAGGGCTGGTCGAGCAGGTCGGACCGCCCCCAGGTGGAACCGTGGAGATGGGCGAGCTGGCCGATGGAGGCAAACATGTCGTCGAGGGTGATGGGCTGGCCCGAGGTGCCGAAGGTGCCGCCCCGCTCCACCAGATCCTCGAGCATCACCAAGCCCTGCTTGCCCACCCCGTCATCGTCCCAGTCGGCGAAATAACAGGCGGGCGCGGGCAGATCGAGCCGGGAACTCAACAGGCCGTAGAACCGGGCTTCATTGACGCAGACATCGCTGCTCAAGGGATCCCCGGTCCAGTTGGCCTTGAGGCACACCTGCCTCGGAATACCCGCCGCCTGGGCGACAGGATTCAGGTCCAGGGTATAGCGGGCCTTGGAGGTGTGACCGAACACCTGGCCGGTCATTTCCATGGCCCGCACCTCGGCCCCCGGATACCGCGGCTGCAACACGCGGGTGAGCCACTGGGGCGTCACCCCGTCGAAGGTCAGGGGCAGGCGCTCGGCGCGGGCGGGATAACCCCGCTCGGAGAAAAATTCCATGACAGATACCTCGGTTGTTGTCAGGCGCCCTTGAGCAGGTCGAGGGTGCCGAGATCCTCGATCGCCCGGGAAATACGGTCGATCACCGGGAAGGCGCCAAGGCCCCACTTGTCGTCCACCTGCAGCCAGGCCTGGATGCCGTAGATGGGCCAGCGGCGGAAGTGTTCATAGAGGGTGTCAACGCCCGGCACCCCTTGGGCGCCGGTGGCGATCAGGGCCTCGCGGTAGTGTGCGATCAGGTCCTTTTCGGCCTTGCGCCGTTCCTCCACCGTCAGCGCCCCGAGCATCAGGTAGGTCATGTCCCGGTAGCCGTGGCCAACCCGGCACAGCTGCCAGTCGAGCCAGATACGCCGCCCGTCCGGGTATAGATAGGTATTGCCGATGTGGGAGTCGCCGTGGACCAGGCAGAACGGCCCCGGTTGCGCCGCCACCCACTGGTTGAAGTTGCCGTAGGCGCGATCCAGCAGGGTGTTGTCGGCGACGATGGCCTTGGGCAGCAACTCCTGGATCTCGGGCCTGGCCAGATTGGCATCGATATAGGGCCGCATGAAGGCGATCTGGTCGGTATCGATCATGGTCGCCATGGAGCGGGGCAGCCAGGACTGCGCCATCAGGCGCTCGTCGTTCCACAGGCAACCGTGCAGCCCCGCCATGGCTTCCAGCGCCCGGGCCACCCCGTCGATACCGATCAGGTCGGTGCTGTGGCCAAAGGTGCCGCCTGAATCCACCAGGTCCTCCAGCACCACGATGCCGCGGCCACTGCCGTCCCCATCCCAGTCAGCGTAGTAGGACCTCGGCGCCGGCAAGCCCGCCACCTGGCCGAAGTTGTGGTAGAAGCGCGCCTCCAGCTCGCAGATATCGCCGCTGTCAAAGCCCTCCGACCAGTTGGCCTTGAGGCACAGGTGCTGCGGCAGGCCGGCCTTGCGGCCCACCCCGTTGTAGGCCACGGCGATCCGCACCTTGGTGGTGTGGGTACTGATCACCGCCACCCGCTCGAGGGATTCAACGCCAATGCCCGGGTAGGCGTTGGCCAGCAAACCCTCGAACCATTCGCGGGTGACGCCATCGAGATGGCGGGGTATGGGCTGAGTGCGGCCATAGGGGCCGTAGGATTGCGTCATGGTGGTGGCGACCTCCGGGATTATTATTGGACTGTGTTGGATGGGGCTGTGCGTGCATTGCCCGCCCGATCACTGCGGGACAAGGGGATTGTAATGCGAATGTCTTACGATCGCCATGGACAGAGGCCGCCCCGCACCCGGGCAGCGTTCACGAGGCAACCCCCGCCGCCGGCGTGCCCTACACCACCTCCACCCGGTCCACCTTCTGGAAGCCCCTCGGCAGCTTGTTGCCGCGCCGCCCGCGCTCGCCCTGGTAATGCTCGAGGTCGGCGAGGCTCATGTTGAGGTGGCGCTTCCCGGAGTAGACAAAGAGCTGCTGGCCGGGGCGAATCACCGCCACACCGAGCATGAACTCCTCGCGGCTGGCGAGTCGCGAGGAGGGGATGCTGAGGATCTTGTTGCCCTTGCCCTTGGACAGTTCCGGCAATTCCCCGAGGGGGAAGACCAGCATGCGGCCCTCGTTGCTCACCGCCACCACCAGGGCGCCGTCGAGGCTGTCGATCACCTGGGGCGGCAGTACGCGGCCGCCGGCGGGGATGGTGATGGCCGCCTTGCCGGCCCGGTTGCGGCTCTGCAGATCCCCGAGGCGGGCGACGAAGCCGTAACCGGCGTCGGTGGCCATCAGCACGGGGGTCCTGTCGTCCCCCATCAGCAGGCCGATGAAGCTCGCCCCCGACGGTGGCGCCAGGCGCCCGGTGAGGGGTTCCCCCTGGCCCCGGGCGGAGGGCAGGGTGTGGGATTGCAGACTGTAGCTGCGGCCGGTGGAATCGAGGATCACCACGTCCTGGTTGCTGCGGCCCTTCGCCGCCGCGAGGAAACCGTCGCCGGACTTGTAGGCGAGGCTCGCGGGGTCGAGGTCGTGGCCCTTGCCGGCGCGGATCCAGCCCCTGTCGGACAGCACCACGGTGACCGGCTCGGTGGTGAGCAGGTCCTTCTCGGAGAACGCCGCCGCTTCGGTGCGGCTGACGATGGGGGAGCGGCGGGGGTCGCCGTATTGCTCGGCGGCGGCCAGCAGTTCCTTTTTCACCAGGGTCTTGAGACGGGCCTCGGAGCCGAGGATTTTTTCCAATTCGTCCCGCTCCCGGGCCAGGTCGTCCTGCTCGCCGCGGATTTTCATTTCCTCAAGGCGCGCCAGGTGGCGCAGCTTGAGGTCGAGGATCGCCTCGGCCTGAATGTCGGTGAGGCCGAAGCGGCGCATCAGTTCCGCCTTGGGTTCGTCCTCGTGGCGGATGATGGCGATCACCTCGTCGATATTGAGGAAGGCGATCAGCAGGCCGTCGAGGATATGGAGCCGCGCCAGCACCTTCTCCAGGCGGTGCTGGAGGCGGCGGCGCACGGTGGCGATGCGAAAGCCGTTCCACTCCCGGAGGATGGTGTCGAGGGCCTTGACCCCCGGGCGGCCGTCGATGCCGATGATATTGAGGTTGATGCGGTAGCTGCGCTCCAGGTCGGTGGTGGCGAACAGGTGGCTCATCAGGGCCTCGAGGTCGACCCGGTTGGAGCGCGGGATGATCACCAGGCGGGTGGGGTTCTCGTGGTCGGATTCGTCCCGCAGGTCCGCCACCATGGGCAGCTTCTTGGCCTGCATCTGCCCGGCGATCTGCTCGAGGATCTTGGCGGGGGACGCCTGGTGGGGCAGCGCGGTGATGACGATGTCGCCGTCCTCCCGGGTCCACACCGCCCGCATGCGCACGCTGCCGCGCCCGGTTTGGTAGGCGCTGATGATGTCCTCCCGGGGGGAGATGATCTCCGCCTCGGTGGGGAAGTCCGGCCCCTGGATGTGCTCGCACAGCTCCCGCACGCTGGCCTGGGGCTGGTCCAGCAGGTGGATGCAGGCGCTCACCACCTCCTTGAGATTGTGGGGCGGGATATCCGTGGCCATGCCCACGGCGATGCCGGTGGTGCCGTTGAGCAGCACATGGGGCACCTGGGCGGGGAGCACCATGGGCTCGTCCAGGGTGCCGTCGAAGTTGGGTTTCCAGTCGGCGGTGCCCTGCCCCAGCTCCCCCAGCAGCAGGTCGGAGAACGCCGTCAGCCGGGATTCGGTGTAGCGCATGGCGGCGAAGGACTTGGGGTCATCCGGGGAGCCCCAGTTGCCCTGGCCGTCCACCAGGGGGTAGCGGTAGCTGAAGGGCTGGGCCATCAGCACCATGGCCTCGTAGGCGGCGCTGTCCCCGTGGGGGTGGAACTTGCCGATCACGTCCCCCACGGTGCGGGCGGATTTCTTGTACTTGGCGCTGGCCTTGAGGCCCAGCTCGCTCATGGCGTAGATGATGCGCCGCTGCACCGGCTTCAGGCCGTCGCCAATATGGGGCAGGGCGCGGTCCATGATCACGTACATGGAGTAGTTGAGGTAGGCCTGTTCGGTGAACTCGGCGAGGGAGCGGCGCTCCACCCCTTCGAGGCTCTGGTCTTGAGTGTCGGTCATGGGCTTTCCGTGGGCACTGCGGGGGGCTGGCCCCCGTGGTTGGGTTAAGGGGTGCTGGCGCTGTCGAGCCAGCCGCCGGCGGGGGCGGCGAAATGCCAGACAAGGGGGCGGTCCTCCCCGTCGAGCCGCGCCAGCTGGTTGTTGTCGAGGCCGATAAAGGCGCCGTGCTCATCGAGCCAGAGGGCCTCGGCGAGGCCGTAGCGGCTGTCGTAGCGGCGGTGGTCGGCGAGGGCCGTGGCGGCGTAGGACCAGCAGCGCTCCACCGCGCCGGTTTCGGCATCGCGGCGGCACAGCCGGTGGGCGAGGCGCTCCAGGGTGAACAGCTTGCCGCCGAACAGGGACAGGGCGCTGAAGTCCGCCGGCAGGGGGTCGCGCCCCAGGGCGGCGGGGGGCTGAATATCCCCGTCCTCCGCCACCAGCACGCAGCCCTCGGCGCAGTCGCCACCCGCCAGGTCGACCCGCACCAGGCCCCGGCCCTGCCGCTCCGCCGCGAGCCACAGGGTGGTTCCGCCCCCGTCCACGGCGATCCCCTCGAAAAGGGCGTTGACCTGGCGCAGCAGGCCCCGGGCGCGGGCCCCCGCCACCACGGCGGCGGGCAGGGGCAGCCAGCGGGCATCCCCCGCCGGGTCCACCACCAGCACCGCGGCGAAGGATTCGCTCACCACATAGCGGTTGCCCCGGGCGTCGCAGGCAAGTCCCTCGGGATCGAGCAGGCCGTCGAGCAGTGCCCCCCGGGCACGGGCCGCCGCCCGCAGATGGGTCGGCAGGCCGGTGTCGGGGGGCTCGGGAGCGGCGAATGTCTCAGGGACCGCCCGCCATTCAGGCGCGCCGGTGTCGAGGCGGTAGAGGCGGTCGTCGTCCCGGTCGGAAAGGGCCCACCAGACACCGCCGCACCGTTCAAGGCCAGACAGATTGCCCGCGGGAATCCCCGCCACCGGATGCTCCGCCCTGAGCACCAGCTCCGGGGTGGCGGCCGCCACCGGCAGGGCCAGCCAGGGGAGGCAGGCCAGCCAGCGCCAGTTCAAACAGATAACGCTTCTACAACCCATGCAGGAGCAGAGCAACAGCTAAGGAATTGCCACAAAACGTCATCATCGATAGTCCTTAAGCCCACGGTTTTCCACAACCTCATCATGGGGGATGACTATATACCGCCACGGTTTCCCCCCATTCTCTATCAGGTGGTCGCTGGCGTTTTTACACCAGGCCCGCGCCGCCTCGGCCTTGGCCTGCACCACGGGGGCATCCAGTTCCTTGCGGGCCTTGGTTTCCACCATCAGCACCTCAGTCTCCAGTTCGGCGACAAAGTCAGGCTGGTACTCTCTATGCTCCACCCCGTCCTTGTAAACAATCTGGAACTGGCCGCTCACCGGCTTGAACCATTTAATGGCGTCCCGCTCCAGCATCACGGCAAAACGGCGCTCGGTGTCGGAATCGAATTTCTGAAAGGGGTAAAGGCATTTCAGAAAGCCGCCAAACAGCATCTGCTTGATCTTGCCCACCTCCGTCACCGTATCACGGTAGTGATGAATAGGCTGGTCCTTGGCCTTGGTGTAGGCCGCCTCCTTGAGAGGCGTAAAACCAGCGCTCACTTTAACCTCGTAGCCCGTGGCCTTTTGCCAATAGTGTTCAGCCATCTGCACGTGAATGTTGTTCGCCAATAACCTTCCATAGCCAAAAAAGATATTGTGAAGCTCGTCCTCAGAATAGGTCTTCACATCCCGGAACCAGGCCACCGCCTGCCCGGCCAGATCGTAAATCAAATCCGCGTGTTCGTCGTAGGCGATGTCGTCTTTGTCCACCAGGTGCTCGACAATATAGTCTTCCAGCCGGGTATATTTCTTTTTCGGCGCCGATGAAATTGTAATCTGCTGATTGGTTTGCAAGCTTTGGGAAATCAGCTCCCGGTTGGAAGGCTGCAAATTCAAATGCGCCATATCCAGGGTAAAGGGATGGTAGCCATGGGTGACCTCCCCCGTGGGCATCACCACAATGCGAGGGATATCAATGGTCTGCCCCACCATCAGCGCCGTGGCCTTTGCCACCACGGCGGCCACATCGGTTTTTTCCACCTCCGCCAGCAGGGATCGCTGCTCCCCCGTCAATTGCGCCTGTACCGCCTGGGTAATCTCCACCTGCAATGCCTCGGATAACAGGGTTTTACTGACGGGCGCGTCGGCGGGCCTGTGTTGATAGCCTTGCAGCACTTTCCAGGTCACTTCCGCCACCTGCCGTTCGCGCTCACCGTTGAAGACCAGTTTTTCCGGCTTGCCGGGATAGACGGCATTGGCATCCCCGCCCCGCAGAACAGATTCCAGCGTGGAGCGCACCGCCACGCTTTCCGTGGCGGGCTGATCAGCAAAATCCATCTCAATCAGACGCATGCGCTTCAACAGGCTGTCACCCTTGTTGGCCTCATCGACAATCTCCTGAAAGCGGTCGTGGGCGACAATGCTCAGCCTGTCCACCGCATCCACCCCGGTGCGCTTGCCGTAGGGCAGGCGCAAGCCCCGGCCAATGGTCTGCTCCACCAGGGTTTTGGCGTTGGCGGCCCGCAGGGGCACGATGGTATAGAGGTTGGTCACATCCCAGCCTTCTTTCAGCATATTGACGTGAATGACGATCTCCGTGGGCTCGTCAAAGCTTTCCACCGCCAGCAGCCGGGCGACCATTTCCTCTTCCGCCGCGCCGCTGCGGCTGCTGTCAACCTGGATCACCTTACCTTGGTAGCGGCCATCAAAGAGCTGATTTTCCAGCTGGTCCAGCAACTGGGCGGCGTGGGTGGTGTCGCGGGCGATTACCAGCATAAAGGGTTTTACCGGCGGCAGGTTCCGTTGCCGGGCATAGGTGAGCAATTCCACCTTGGTGGCCTCGTGCAGGCGAATGCCGTCCTCCAGCTTGATGCGCTCCAGCTGCTCGGCGCTGTACTGCTTGGCGTTGAAATTGCGCTGGGTGACCACGGCAGGCTCCTTGACAAAACCGTCGTCCATAGCGCGGGCCAGGGGGTAATCGACCAACACATTCTTGAAGGGCACTGGGCCGCGGTTGGATTCGGTAAAGGGGGTGGCAGTGACTTCAAGTCCCAACAGCGGATTCAACTCATTCAGTGAGCGCACCCCTGCGCTGGCCCGGTAGCGATGGGATTCGTCCATCACCATCACCAGGTCTGGCAGGTTGGCCAGGTAGTTGAAATAGCTGTCGCCGATGGTTTCCCGCAGCCGCTTGATGCGGGGTGCGCTGCCACCGCGCATTTCGGAGGAAATTTTGGCGATATTGAAAATATTGATGCTGATCGGTGAGAGGATATCTCCGGAACCAGCATTCTCGTAGTTGTCCCCGGTGACGATCTCGGGTGGATAGGCGGCGAATTCGGCAATACCCTTGAACACATACTTGGGGGTGTTGGGGGTAAAGTCCGCAATCAGCTTTTTGTAGATGGTCAGGTTGGGCGCGAGCACAAAAAAATTCCGCAGCCCATGAGCCAAGTGCAGGTAGCAGATAAAGGCGCCCATCAGCCGGGTTTTGCCAACCCCGGTGGCCAGAGCAAAGCAGAGGGAGGGAAATTCCCGCTCAAAATCCGTCAATGTCGGGAATTCTGCTGAAACCGCTTTTTGCAGACTTTCCAGCGTCCTTTCTTTTTTCAGCATGTCAGGCGCGGCATCCAGTGTTTTTGCCAGTACGCGTAGTGATTCCTCCTGCGGTGCACGAAGGCTCAAACGGCCAGTGATGGCATTGAGTATTCTGTTATCCATCACTCATCGCCTCCGTTACCTGCACCCGCAAACAAATCATCCTGCTCAGGCAACTGTTCCCGCTCTAGCATGGGCAGTTTCTGCACATTCAGGCTGTAATCATCATGGCCCCACTCGCAACGGCTCAACACCATTTTGGGGATTTTCTTCAGGGTCAGATTGGCGAACTGATCCGCCTTGCAGCGGAACGCCGCGCAGCACACCAGCAGGGTGCGATCCTGCCCCACCTCGTCCGCCAGCGCCTGCAACTGTTCGAGGCTCAGGGTTTGGGTGGTGACATAGATAAAATCCGTTTCGGTGGAATGGCCATGCTGCCAGAACAAGGTATCCGACGGAGCGTAGGTGAAACCCTCCAGCTTGCAAATAGCCTGGGTGAGCATTTCTGGATTGTAGTCCTTGTTTACCACCCAGCGGCCCCAGCGATCCTGCTCCAGCAATGAGGGAGCCACTTTATAATAGCGGAAACCGCCGCCGCCCTGCCAGTTAACCACCTTCGAGATGCCGCCCTGGTCTTCGCCATCAATCACTTTTTGCAGGCGCGGGATGATATGGGTATGGCAGTGTTCACCAAGCTCCACCATGATCCAGCGGCGTCCCATTTTGTGGGCGACGGCACCGGTGGTGCCGGAACCGGCGAAGGAGTCGAGAACAAGATCACCGGGGTTTGTTGCAAGATCAAAACATCGCTTAATGAGTGCCTCCGGCTTTTTCCCCTTTGGAAACCCGACACCGCCTTCGTTGTGCAGATTATTGGACAAAATGTCGTCCCATAAGCTGGTTAACGGTTCGCCAGCAACATACTGACCATCAATGAGTTTTAGCTTATCCGAGTAAAAAAGAATGCGCTCCCCATTGGTGAAGTACATATCTGAATGAGCTTCTCGCACCAGTAAAAGCACTTCATTCGGTGACGCCTTGGATCGATCAATCATCTCTCTCGCATCACCGCTAACTGCGTTGTAATCAGGTCGTGCAAGGCGGACAACTTGTTGTGCTTTTTTCATGACAAATTCAGACAGCAAGTCCTCATATTCGTCCCCAAGAGCCTTTTTTATCCCTCTCTCAGGCATCCCAATTTCCTGCGCAAACGCCCTTGTTAAGGTGATAAAGCGCCAACTGGAAAAGTGCTCGTCAAAGTTTTCGATAAACTGGCCGTATCGCTTGTCTCTCTCGGCTCGGGCCGTAAATACCCGATTTGGCATCCACGATGACTTGGCCTTCGCATAGATCAAAATGAAGTTGGTAGTACTGACAACACCAGGGTTAATGGATTTATGCCCTGTAGCGGACCCTTGCTTAAACGACACCACAGATATTCTATTTGTGCGCCCGAAGACTTGATCAAGCAAGACAATGAGGTATCCCAACTCGTTGTCGTCGATATGCACGAACAACGTTCCATCATCGGCAAGCAACTTATGAACTATTTCAACTCTATCCCTAATCAGGGATAACCATATGGAATGCTCAATTCCATCATCATAATGTTCAAATGCTTGCTGAGTGTTAAACGGCGGGTCGATATAAATACACTTCACTTTCCCCGCATACTCCTGCTCCAGCGCCTTCAACGCCAGCAGGTTGTCGCCAAAGATCAGCTTGTTGTCGAAAATATCGTTGTCAGTGACCCGGTGTTTGGCATGGTAGGACTTGGCCTGGTCTTCCAGCAAAATGCGCGGCTCCAGCTTGGGCCGCTTGTCCTTGCCAATCCAGGTGAGTTCGAGTTTGGTTTTTCGTTCGGTCATCGGGTTACATCATGTCTATTGAGGTTGCTGCAAGGGGTGCATTTGCGTCTGTTTGCAACTGCACTCCCAGTAACTGCCGGATTTGTTGCTGACGGGCAGGCCGCCACAATGATTGCAGATCAGGGTATCGGCCAGAGTCAGCGCCAATTCCGCCATTTCCCTGACTTCCTGGTCAGACAGCTCCCCAGCCCACTGGTTGAAATGGCAACCCACGAGATTGCGGATGTGCATGGCGTTGGTGAGCTGGTCATAGAGCGGCGCCAGTGTGGTCTCTTCCGTGCCCTCGGCACCTTGTTTGACGACCCGCAACGCCTGTTTCAGCTTGCCATTGGGGGCGCTGGCCAGATCGCCAAAGGTGTAACGGGGTTCGATCAGGTGGGGCACCTTGCAGCGGTAGGTGGTGGAAAGAAACTCCAGCAGGCTTTCAAACAACATGCCGGCCTGGGAGGCCACCGCCTCGCGGCGGAAATCCGATTGCTGAAGTTGTTGGCGCAGGTCATCCGCATAGGTGAGCGTTTCTCCGGTCTTGATGCCGTGCATGAAATTCCAGGGTTTCAGCTCGATCACCTGCAATGGGGTTGCGGGCTGGCGGGCGTAGCGGAACTGATCCCGCAATGGCCGATAGTGGGTGGTGATGATCACTTGGGCAAAGCGCGTGGACTCCTGTAGCAACATGCCGATGGTCTTCTGCAAGTGTTGTTGATCCACCGACCCAAGCACGTCGTCCAGCACCACCAGGGTTCTTCCGCTATCGCCGCGCATGGCCAGGGCGAGAAAGATACAGAGCCCCAGGGTGTCGAGGTGGGATTCGCTGTAATAGGGCTGAGGCGGAATCTCCTGCTGACCGCCAAAGGCAACGCCATAAATCAACGAGCCGCGCTGGTTGTCGTCCAGCTTGAGCTTGATACCGCCGATCTCCTCGGCGGGGTGGATTTGCTGGTAGAGACGATCCACCTCCTGGGCGATCCCGGCAAGAATGCCATCCACATAGGCTTTGCGTTTGGCTTCGAAAATGGCTACCGCCCTTTTCAAGCGCTCGGTGGCCGCTTCGCCCTGGCGGGCCTCGACAGTTTTGTCGTCCAGGGTTTTGATGTACTGACGGATACTGTTGAGGTTGTTGAGCTGCTTTTGGGTGTCCTCGGCACCAGATTCCAGAGCACCTTCAACGCTTGTCAGTGCTGCCAGCAGATTATTGGCTGCATCAACGGCGGGCTGGGGATCATGTTGATCCAGTGGCAGTACCAAAGGCAGTTCAGGGATTTTCGGCCCGAAATGATCGGCGCCTGATTGCGCGGTTGCACAAAGAACCTGTTGCGCCTGATTTAGTTGATCGTTGCGGCTGTTCAGGGTTTTATCGGCCCGAGTCTTGGCCTCGCTGGCGTCTTTCAGGGCATTCATGCTGTCGATGCGTATTTGCAACCGCGCCGCCAGCTCTGCGGCGACGATAGTGGTCTCCTCGCAGACAGGGCAAAGGGCATCGGGGCTTTTGGTGAGGTAGATTTTGGCGTCTTGTAGTAGTGTCACCAGTTCGGCGCTGCTTTTGCCATCACCGGATTCCACCTGTGCAATGTGCTCTTCCGCTGCCGTCAACGCTTGCTGCGCCTGGTTGACGGCCTCTTCAGCCTGGGCAACCTCGTCCGCTTTTGCGCGCAGTTGCTGGATATGCTGCAGCCCTGTTTTTTGTTCTTGCAACTTGGCTTGCAGTGCTTCGGTGGGTGTGGCTGCCTGCTGTCGCCCCCAATCCTCCGCGTTCTGCTTTTGCTTCATTCCTGGGCTGCCTTCCGCCTCCCAAAGGCCTTGCAGGTTTTCTTGGGCCTGACTGAGGGCTGAAACCGAAATCTCATATTTCCGCTGGGCTTCCTTCAGCGCTTCCCTTAGAGACAGCTCTGCGGCTTCGATTTGAGGAATATCGAGGAATGCGGCAACTTCCTTGTAGCGTTGTGCGGGATCGGCATCCATAAACGCTTGCAGTGACTTACGCCGCAGCACCTTGGCCATTGGCCGGTTTTCCGTATTACAGGGGATCAAGCCTTTGTTGCTCAGTTGGACGCTGTAGGTGTTGGAGCCAAACTCAATATTGATGCGCACATCTGCCAAGGCCTTGCCAAGTGCCGGGATATAGCTCTCCTTGCGCTTGCCCTTGCCCAGCTTCCAGTCGTCCTGATAGCTGGCAGTGCCGGTGGTGACGGATTCGATGGCATCGACAATGGTGGATTTGCCGGTGCCGTTTTCGCCAAAGATCAGTACCACGGGCTTGCTGGCATCGAATGTCATATCCAAGGGCTGGGTGGCGCCGCGAAAGCCATTGATGGTGAGTGCCTTAGTACGATCAGCCATCTACCTGTCCCTCGTCTTCTTGCGCCGCGCTCAGTTCAAAAAGCAATGACCAGTCTTCCCGATTGAGCTTACCCGCTGCAATTTCTTGGCATACTTTTTCTTTTTTGTCTTCGGTGAGCAAGCCGTTTTCAATAAGAGCAATAACGATACTTTCCGCCAACTGTACTTGATGTGATTGAGACACGTAATTTTTCTCCCCGTCTACCTAGACTGCTTCTAAAACGTCCAATTTTGCTGTTGCATGAATTGCCGGAGATTTATACAAGAGATGCCGAAGTGATCGCAAACATTGGGAATCTTGGCGGCATTCGGCTTACGGCTCTCATCGGTCACCACTACCCCATTTTCCCTGACAGCAGCGCAGGCAATCACGAATGGATCAGCTACTGGAGTCCCCTTCAACCGCTGCTTTTCGCCGATCAGCGACTGGAAGTGCGGCACCCTGAATATGCCAGCAACGAATTGCAATTCGTCATTGGTCGGGGTGGTGAAAATCCGGGAACGCTGTTTGAGCCATTCGTTCACATGACCTGAAGGATTGCCATTCTGCATCTCCCGCCAGACTTCCTTGGTGGAGATCAGCTGCTTGACATCAACCAATTCTCCCAGCCCCGTCCACACGGATTTGAAGATTTCGGGGTAGAAGTGTTTCAAATTGCTGAGGGAGCTATTATCAAACACATAAATCATGCCAGGGCGCCTCGCAGAATCCGTTGCTCCAGGCCTTCAAAGTTCTTGGCTTTAACACCAAGCAGTTCGGAGGCCTGCTCCATGGTGAGTTGATTGCGGTAATGCTGGCTGACCACTTCGGCAGCAAACCGGGGGCTAAGATAGGTGTTGGCAGTCGCATACCAGTTACCTCCCCCTTCCGCCTTCTTCTGTTGCGCCGCCCAGGAGTCGGCCTTTTGACGGTAATGGGTTACACCAACCCGGCCCTGGTCGAGGAAGCGGCGCAGTATGGCCTCGCGGCTGACGCCATAACGGCAAGCCAACTGTTCTATCTCCATGTCACTAACGCTTTCAATATCGAAGGGCAGGTGAGCACTTTGTGCGGCGAAGTCCGCGGCGGGTATCAGGATCTCGGCAGCCAGGGCGTTGCATTGCCGTTCCAGTTGCTGAATCCCGATGGGCAAAGCGTCGATGTAGCTGGTATCGAAGCGGCTTAGGCCATTCTCGTTGTACAGCAGGTGACAGAGTTCGTGCAGCAGGCTGAAAACCTGGCGAGTCTGAGTAGTACTGTTGTTGAGGTAAATCACCGGAAACTGGGGATGGGCCAGGCTGAAACCGGATATTTCCTTTTGCTTGAAGGATGCCTTGAAGACAAAAACACCTTTTTCTTCAATGGCTTTTCGCCATGCCTTGAGGGCAACCTCCGGCTCCTTCCAGCCAGACTGGATCGCCATATCCACCCCCAGATAGGCGCGCACCTGGTGAGCGGACTGGGCCAGCGGCTGATTGGCTGACAGGCTTATATCCCGGCAAATCTGTTGCCTAGACGGGTTGTCGCCAAACAGCTCCGCCAAGGCAAGCTGGTAGGCGTGGCCCTTGCGGATATGCAGGCGGGTATCGGGCAGCAGGGCGTTCAGCTCAACAACGGGCAGGGTTCTGAATTCGGCATTCGGGGTGCGCTCCTGGGGTGGAGCTGGCAGGAAAAAGACCGCCAGCGGTCTTTTGTAAATGCTGTAGGCGAGTTTTTCCAGTTGCGCATAGGTGGGAGCTTGCTCGCCTGCTTCCCAGGCGGCTATGTCCTCTGCCTTGCGTTTCAGGCGCCGGGCCACCTCATCCACACTCAGCCCGATGGATTCCCGCGCCCAGCGGATGACGCTAGGTTGTATCCCTTCAACGGGGTTGGTTTTCATGGCGTTCATCGCCTCCAATTATTGATCTGAACCTGCTGCATCTAGCTTATCCAGCAACTCGATACCCCGCTTGGCATTGCCTGCTGCTGCAAATGCCCGAAAGCGGGTTTCGCTGTCGAATTCCGCCAGGGTTTGGGTGGAGATTTCCTCGATCAGTTTGTTGATGCTCATTTTCTTGCGCTGGGCCAAGGCCTTCAGGCGGTTGTGTTTGTCGTCGGGCAAGCGAATGGTCAGGGTGGCCATGGTTTCAACCTCTTAAAAATTGTTCCGGGGTTAGCACCTGCAAGCCGGGGAAGGAGAGCTCGGCGGCTTTCAGGTGTTTGACGTTGTTCGTCACCACACAGGCTGCGTTCCCGGCCACAGCCAGTTCAATCAGAAAATTGTCGCCTTCATCCGGCAGGTTTGGCCGCCACAGGTAATAGATGGACACCCATTGGCAGACACTGTAGTAGGCGTTCAGCAGCTCGCGCAGTTCCCCGGGGGTGAGGGGGCTGCGCTCCAGAATATTGGCCCTGCCGGTGACGGCCTCGCACTCCTGAAACAGGGCGTTGCTGATCAGCGGTTGGTAGTCGCCCGCCAGGCAGCCACGGAGGATTTCCCGACTCGGCCCCTTGGGGCCTATCAGGGCGCTGATCAGTACGCTGGTATCCACCACCAAGGTTGTGCTCATGGGCTTAATGGTGGCATATACGCCACCATCCTACAACCGGAAAATGGGCACAAAATCATCAAACCACCTGCCACCAGAGGCTGAACAGGTGCCTCTCCTCAATGTTCTGCTCCAGCTTGCTTTCCAGTTCGGTAATGATCTCTTCCCGGCGGCTATCGACTTCGTCCTGTTTGTCGAAAAGCTCACCGCGCTTGCGGGTACGGAGCTTTTCCAGCTCCCGCTGGCGTTTTTGCCAGTTGAGCTTTTCATTGAGATCCGGGGCGGCTTTGGCGGTGCGGCGTACCTCCCTGATTTCCCGGTCGATTTCCTTGATTTCCTGCTCCAGGCCCACCTTGAGGTCGTCCGCCCAGGCGTCAAGCTTGTCCACTTCGGCCTCGAAATATTTGAGGTTGCGTTCATTCACCTCCCGCAGAATGGCGGTTTTGCGGCGGGTCAGCTCATCGGCCAATGATGGCGCGGTTTGCTGGCTCGCGGTAGTGGCTTGCGCCACAGGAAAGCTTTGCACCACAGGAAAATTCAGCAGTTTTTCCAGCACTTCCTGGTGAACGGTCTCGCCATTATCGGTGAAGCCACAGAGGACGATATGGTCCTCGGAGCGGGCCAGGGAGTTGACGGTAACCAGGTGGGCGGCCAGTTGACCGGACTGGCCCTGCAACTCCCGGACTACCGCCACCTGGGTGGTGGTTGCGTGGTAGTCGAACACCAGCCTAGCCGGGGGAAGACACCGCTCCTTGGCCTGCTGGATCAGCCATTGCGCCAGGGGGTGGCGCAGGCGGTAGATATGGGTTTCACCATCGCGCCGGGGGAGTTCGTACTCACCCAGGGGGATGCCCGGTGGGGCCTGGGGTGGCAGGTCGTTGAGGATGAATCCGCCGTCCAGTTCGCGGATATGGCCTTGTAGCTCGCCCTTGGTCAAATCCAGCAGCATGCGTTCGTAGCGGTCGAGGGAGGCGGTGCTGTCGATCTTGATTTTTTGCAGCACATCTTCGTCGAAATGTTCGAACAACTGCTCCCGGGTATTGATCATCTGGACATTGATTTCGTGGGCCAGGTCCAATTGAAGCTGCTCGAAGGCGGCGGCGATCTGGGCAGGTTCGCGGCAGGTCTGGTAGATATCCTTGATGCGGCGCTCCAGGTCGACACCGCTTTCGATGGCCCCCAGCACTTCATCGGAAGCGCCGAATACCCCGTCGAACAGGTTGAATTTTTGATCCAGCAGCTCGTAAACCCGGCGATCCGCCTCGTTGCTCAGGTCGACAAAGTTGAGCACTACCACATCGTGCTTCTGCCCGTAGCGATGGCAGCGGCCAATGCGCTGTTCGATGCGCTGGGGGTTCCAGGGCAGGTCGTAGTTGATGACCAGGGAGCAGAATTGCAGGTTGACGCCCTCGGCGGCGGCTTCCGTGGCGATCATGATGCGGCCCTGATCACGGAAGTAGTCGACCAGTGCGGCCCGGGTGTCGGCGGTTCGGGAGCCGGTGATTCTGTCAGAACCCTGGTGCTGTTCGAGCCATTCCCGGTAGATTTGCCTGGCCTGCGGATCATCATTGGCGCCATTGAAAAGCACGATGCCGTCCCTGTGCTGGCTGTTGCCCAGCAATGTCATCAGGTAGTTCTGGGTTTTGCGTGACTCGGTGAAGATGATGGCCTTTTCATTGGCACCCAATTCCGCCAGCTTGTCGAAGCCGATGTTCAATGCCTTCAGCAGGGCTTCACCCTTGCTGTTGTGGCGGATGTTTTCCGCCAGGGTTTTGTAGGCTTTCAGCTCTTCTATTTCGGCGAGGATGGATTCCCGCACTTCCTGTGAGATGACCGGCTCTTCTTGCCATTCTTCCGCTGTTTCACCCAGTGCTTCGTAATCAGCCTGTATTTCGCCAATCACCTTTTGGTCGTCCGGTTCGGCCTGTGCCAGGGTTCGTTCCAGACGGGCGACAATGGAACCGAGGGCACCAGCAATGGCAAAGGATGATGACGCCAGCAGTTTCCACATCACCATGGAGATCAGTTGCCGCTGGCCGCTGGGCAGGGCATTAAGTTCCGGCCTGCGCAGGTACTCCGAGACCAGGCTGTACAAACGCTGTTCATCACTGGAAGGCGTGAAGGTTTGTACCATCGGGATACGCCGGGTGTAGGAAACATAGGCCTGCACCTGCTGCCTCAGGGTGCGCTTGCACACCGGGGCAATGCGCTGCTTGAGGCTGGCGAAAGTTTGCGGATCAGTGATACGGCCATACTGGCTGCGGAAGCTGTCGAGGTCGCCGAAGATTTTCTCGTCGAGAATGCTGACCAATCCGTAGAGTTCCAACAGCGAGTTCTGCAGGGGTGTCGCGGTCAGCAGTACCTTATCTGTTGGCGCCAGGGCATCCTTCAGGGTTTTGGCGATCTTGTTGGTTTTTTTGTAGACGTTTCTGAGCCGGTGGGCTTCATCGATGACCGCCAGATCCCAGGGCACCATTCGCAGATCATCGGCCTTGGCGCTCGCGAACTGGTAGGAGCAGATCACCAGCCCTTCACCGATATCAAAGGGGTTCCTGACACCTGCTTTTTTGGCCTGGTTATAGCTGGCGGATTCCAGAATCTGGCCCTCGACGCCAAATTTCTCCTGCAATTCCTGGTGCCACTGTTTGCGCAGGTTGGCGGGCACGATGATCAGTATACTGCGCTTGCGCTCGGCCCACTTCTGGGCGATCACCAATCCCGCTTCGATGGTTTTGCCCAAACCCACTTCGTCGGCCAGCAGCACACCCTTGTTCAAGGGATTGCGAAAGACAAACAGAGCGGCATCGACCTGGTGGGGGTTGAGGTCGATCTGGGCATCCATGATCGCGCCCGTAAGCTTGTCTTCATCTTCAGATGAAAGGCGGCGGGTAAGTTGCCAGGCGAAAAATTGGGTTTGGTAGTGGCTGACCAAGTGTGGCTTCCTTCAGTTGATACCTCGAATCCCGCTACAAGATGCCTAGCACCAGCCAGCGCCACCTCAAACCAGCACCTCCGCCAGGTCGCCCTTGGATTCCAGCCAGGTCTTGCGGTCGCCGGCGCGCTTCTTGGCGAGCAGCATGTCCATCATTTCCTCGGCGCCGGCGCGGTCGTCGAGGCTCAGCCGCACCAGGCGCCGGGTGTTGGGGTCCATGGTGGTTTCCCGCAGCTGCAGGGGGTTCATTTCACCGAGGCCCTTGAAGCGGGTGACCTG
>Ga0172382_10003976_pt1 | contig 23001 bp, 22 predicted proteins | sample Leawel138RmetaG_FD_122245 | JGI IMG/M metagenome (GOLD analysis project Ga0172382, IMG submission 122245) | Leachate microbial communities from a municipal landfill in Southern Ontario, Canada - Leachate well 138R metaG | ecosystem: Engineered > Solid waste > Landfill > Unclassified | place... | reverse complement strand
CGGCTTTCCCGTGGGGGACCTTATCCTGAAGAGCATGGGACGCATTCTCTTGCGCTGCGTGGAATCCGACGAGTTGGTGGTTCGTGTGGTGAACGATCGGTTTGCGATGCTGCTCAGGTCTGAGGGCCCGATAGGCAGCCGGGTCGGCATGATCCTCGACAAGCTGAACGGGATATTGTTTGAGGAACCGCTGGCATCAAGGACGACCATCTCACTCACCTTCTCTTGTGGTATCTATCCGCTGAGCGAAGACGATGTATCGATACAGACCGTACATGACAATGCGCAGATCGCCTTGGAGACGGTGAAGAAACACAGGATCACCACCTATGCATACTACGACGCGGCCTTGCATCGGAACATGCAACGCCAACAAGAGCTGGCCAGGCGGTTTTCCCACGCCATCTCGCGAAGGGAGTTCATCATCCATCTCCAACCGAAATTCAGGCTTGCGGACGGTCGCATCGTCGGCGCGGAATCCTTGGTTCGTTGGAACCACCCTGACTTGGGCCTGCTTCCTCCCTCCGATTTCATCGGCTTGCTCGAGGAGGATGGAAGAATCGTCGAGCTGGATGCTTTCGTGATGCGTGAGGTGTGTTCGTTGCTCGTGAAGTGGAAACACATGGGATTGGACCCGTTGCCTATCGCCGTGAACATCTCGCGAGTCGATGCGATGTCAGAACAATTCGCCGAGCAATTGGATGCAATCGCCGATGAGTACGGTATCCAAAGAAGCTTGATGGAGTTCGAGTTGACGGAAACGGCGTTCTCCGACCAACCTGAACGGATGCTCGCCACCGTCAAGCGATTGCAGGGGTTCGGTTTCACCGTCGCGATCGATGATTTCGGATCAGGTTATTCTTCGTTGCACCTGCTGAAAGACCTGAGCGTGGATACGATCAAGATCGACAGGGAGTTCCTGAAGGATCTCTCTTCCCTGAAACGTTCGGAGACCGTTCTCAAGCATATCTTGGAGTTGGCTCGGGATCTGGGAATGACCGTGGTTGCAGAGGGAGTGGAAGCACAGGCGCAACTCGAGTTCCTCAGGGCTGCCGGCTGCCACCAAGCCCAAGGATACTTCCTGTCCAGGCCGCTGCCAATCGGCGAGTTCGAATCCCGCTACCCGGTCTGACGGATCAGTCCTCGAGCTCCCACGCCTGCTTCAATTGCTCCTTGGCCTGTTCGAGCACCTGTTGGTATTGGTTGGAGAGCTGGTTGTAGTTCTTTTGCAGCAGTTGGATGAATTCCGGGTCTTGGTCGAGGGGCAGGTTTGTCGTTTTCCCATACTTTTGTATCATCCGCTCTTTCTTGTCCTCATACATCGGTGCGTACTGTTGCTTCGCACGGTCGAGCAAGGAGTCGCGTGCTTGCAGATACTTGCCCATGAACTGTCCGATCTGGCCGAGCAGCTGCACGGTGTCGCTCTCGTTCCCGTCGATGATCTCGGCTATGTGGCGCATCTTCGCGATGCGTTGCTCGTAGTCGGGAGATTGGGGAAGTGCGACGTTCAGGACGACCGTGGAGGCGAGCCCCCGTTTCAAAAGAGGCTTGTCGTCACGTTTCGCCGAGCGGTAGGCTTGCTCAAGCTGGGATCCGTCATTCTCAGGGTCGGAAAGGAAGGAACCGGCCAGACGCCGTCCCTCGTTCAGGGTCATGTCCCTTCTGATCTTCTCGGGATCCGCCTCGATGTTTTCCGTCTTTTCCAACGCGATTTCCCATGCCGATTTCAATAATGCCATCCCAGGACTCCTTCTCATTTCATTGGTCGCCTCCTTTAAGATAGCAATGCCCGGACGCTTGGACAAGTGGGACCTTAGTGATATCCTGCGTCCATGGATTCAGCAATCATGTATGCGTTCGATATCTTCGGCACGTGCATCTTCGCCATCACCGGAGCGGTACGGGGAGTCAGGCACAAACTCGACTTCTTGGGAGTGGTCGTGTTCGCCTGTACCGTAGGAGTGGGTGGCGGCGTGTTCCGCGACCTTCTCCTCGGGGCTACTCCCGTTGCGGCGTATGAGCATGAGAGTTACCTGATCGTCTGCATCGTCACCGGGATCGCAGTGTTTTTCCTCGCCCCGCAAGTGGTAGGCCGCTGGCGCATCGTTGCCATCGGTGATGCGATAGGATTGGGAGTATTCACCGCCCTCGGAGCCTCGAAAGGACTGCTGTATGGTGCGGGGCCGGTCGGAATCGTCCTCTCAGGGGTGTTTTCCGCGGTAGTAGGCGGAGTCGTGCGCGATGTGATGGTGCGGGAGGTCCCGGCTGTCCTGACGACCGACTTCTATGCAACGGCGAGCCTGATCGGTGGCGTGCTTTACCTAGGCCTCTCGGAAACCTCCCTGCCGTTCCTGTTCCAAGTGCTCGTGTGTGCCTCCGCGGTGACCACCATCCGATTGCTGGCGATGAAGTTCAGGATCCATCTGCCCGTGGCCAAATCATGGTCCGCCCTCACCGAGGATATGGACGACGGGAAGAAAAAGCGCTAGTCTTTCCCTATGCTGACTTGTGCACCCATCTACCATACGGAACCCTATGTGCGATCGATCCATGCAACGGTCGTCTCCATCGAAAGCTGGAAGGGAAAGGACGCGCTCACGCTCGACAGGACGATCTTCTATCCTGAAGGGGGAGGGCAGCCGGGAGACCGCGGGACCCTTGGCGAGCTGCGGGTACTCGATACCCAGACGGATGAGGAGGGAAAGATTCTCCACATCCTCGACCAGTCGAATACGCTGGTACCAGGGGCCGAGGTCGCCCTGGTCTTGGACTGGGAGCACCGGTACGACTACATGCAACAACACAGTGCGCAACACCTCCTTTCCGGAACCTTGCACCGGATGCTCGGAGTAGGAACCGTATCGGTCCACCTCGGCGCCGAAGACATGAGCATCGAAGTGGATGTGGAGTCGATCGATGAGCATGATCTGATGCGTGTCGAGGATGAGGTGAACAGGATCGTCACGCTCTCCGTGGCGGTGACTTCCCGCACGGTATCGCAGGAGGCCTCGAAAGAGATCGGCCTGCGCAGGCCCGTAAAGGTCGATGGTGATGTCAGGCTCATCTCCATCGGAGATTACGATACGATCGCGTGCGGCGGTGTCCACGTTTCCCACACAGGTGAGCTTCGTTATGTACAGTATGTCCGCTCCGAGCGTATCCGTGGCCATCTGAGGACGTTCTGGATCGCTGGTGACCGCTCGGTGTCATCGATCCGGAGAAACAAGTCGATCGTGGATGCCAGTGGTACTCTCCTCTCCGCTCCCGCGGAACACATCGTGGAAAGCATCAGGCATGTGCAACAGCAACTGGGGGATGCACGGTATCTTCAGCAGAAGGCATCGGTGCGCATCGCCTCGCTCTTGCTGGAACGGGAACTGTCAGGCACCACGATACCGCTCGCACTGTTCGATGCCTCGGGATGGGACGAGGAGAGCTTCAGGAGTCTCCCCGAATCCTTGCTTTCGATCGATGCGATCGTGCTGTGTGTGGTGAGGCCTCGTGAGGATGGAAAACTCTCTTGGATGGTCGCACTGAAAGGAATCGGCGGAGAGGCAGAGCTGTTCAAGGCGATCAGGCAGGAGGCCTTGCCGGCGATAGAAGGCAAGGGAGGGGGGAAACCTCCGCTCTGGCAAGGCGTCGGATCGGATTCGTCCGGAAAGGAGACTTTCCTCTCCAGCGTCGGTGCAATATTCGACCGGGTGGTGCATGACTGACAAGAACAGGGAAAAGAAGAGCATCAGGATCCACTTTTTCGACTCATCGGTGTTTGACCAGGCGGGAAACCTCGACTGGCGTCAGCTGATCGGCAAAGCCGTCGCGGTGATGGGGTTCTTCCTTGTCGTCTACGCGATCACCTTGTTCTTCATCAAGGACCATTACCAGATGATCGGTACATGGGTCACTGAGCACCTCGGTTTCGCAGGCGTTGCCCTGTTCGTCTTTCTGACCGACATGTTCATCGTTCCGATGACCGTCGACATCATCTTTCCGCTGGTCATGGCTTGGAATCCGGTTCCGCTTCTGCTCACGATGTCGTTCGCTTCCGCTCTCGGCGGAATCGGCGGCTATTGGATCGGACGTTTGCTCGGTCACCTTCCGTTGATCAAGATGTTCACGTCGCGGTTCTCCGAGGATGGGGAACGGCTGATCAATATCTATGGGGTGTGGGCAGTGGTCCTCGCGGGATTGACCCCGATCCCCTATTCCTCGGTCTGCTGGATTGCCGGAATGTTGAAAGTGAATCCCTATCTGGTCGCGATTGCTTCCCTCTCCCGCTTGCCTCGCATGGTCATCTATTATCTGCTGATCCGCGGCGGTCTCTCATTCATCTTCTGATGTACGTTCCGATGCCTCGCGGATCTTCTCGATGATCATGCGTGTCCGTACGGGTGCGTCTCCCACATAGCCGCTGGCATCCATCAGGGCCAGGATCTCCTCTTGACTGAGATACGCAAGTATCCTGTCATCGGTGGCAAGGAATCGGGCGAGAGGATTCTCCTTTCCCTGCAAGACCTCCGGCCAAGCCACGAGTGAGTGCTCACGGATCACTTCATGCATCTGTTGGCGGTCGGCACCCTTGCGGCCCAGTTCCATGAGCAGGCGCTCGCTCGCGGCAAACAGCCCGTAACGTGCCAGGTTCAACCCGATTCCGACCTCATGGAAGTTCAATCCCTCCACCAGTTTCGACATGGTCGTGAGGACCTCCTCGGTCGCCATGAACATCTCGGGAATCACGATCCGGCGATTCGCCGAATCATCGAGGGTTCGCTCAAGGAGCGTATCCGCCGCGTTATGCCACAGGACATCCACCTGCGCACTGACGTACCTGCACAACGAGTCGATCTTCTCCGCATTGATGGGGTTGCGCTTGAACGGCATGGCCGAGGATCCGACCTGCTTCGCGGCGAATGGTTCGCTCCATTCTCCGATCGGAGGACTCTGGAGAATCCTGAGATCGAACGCGAACTTCGCGATGGTGGCACACAAGCCCGCGAGAGCACAGCCGAGTCTCCAGTCTTGCTTCCTTGGATACACTTGTGTAGTCGCATCGAAGGAATCCAGGCCGAGGTCATCCATGACCAAACGTTCCAGCTCCATCGCACTGAGATCGGTACCGTGCAACAAGGCATCATAGGATGCAGCGGTACCGACCGCTCCTTTCATTCCCTTTCCCTTGAGTGCAAGAAGGATCCGTCTCAGGTCGGCCAAGTCGTCGAGGAGGTCCTGCGCGGTCTGCGCGAGGCGGTACCCGACCGTGGTGAGCTCGGCAGGCTGTATGTGGGTGAACGCCATGCATGGCAGTTCGGCCGTCTCCTCCATCCGCTTGGATAGCAGGACGAGGACACCTTCGGTAAGCGAGATGATCAGTGCGAGGGCCTCACGCTGTCGCAGGACATCCATGTTGTCCAATACATCCATGCTCGTCGCACCGAGGTGAATCACCGCGCCGCCGACCGCACATTGTTCGCTGTAGGTCCGGATCTCAGCCATCAGGTCGTGACGGATCTCCGCCTCGATCGCCGTCGCGCGTTCGATATCGATGGTATCCTGATGGGATGCGAGATCGGCTACCTGCTCCTCGGTGGTCAATCCTGCTCGTTGTTGTGCTTTCGCGAGCGCTACCCAGATGCGTCGCAAGAGGCTTCTCTTGTAATGCTCGGACCAGATGCTTCGCATTGCCGTGCTTGCGTAACGCCAAGTGAAAGGCGAAATGAACGTGTGGTGGTCGAATCCGTTTTGCATGCCTATGGGTCCTCCCTATAGGATGATGATCTGGTCTCGCTCCGGTCCTACGCTGATGAACTTGATGGGAGCTCCGGTGAGCTCGGCAAGGCGCAATACGTACGCCTGGGCTTTCGGAGGAAGATCGTTCCAAGCACGGGCTTCCGCGGTACTGGTCATCCAACCCTCCATCTCCTCATATACGGGAACCGCCTTCTCTTGGCCCGAAGTATCGGGGAGGTCGGTCACCAACACACCATCGATGGTGTACCCGGTACAGATCTTTATCGTCTCGAAGGTGTCGAGGATATCGAGCTTGGTAATGGCGATTCCGGTGAAACCATTGATCCAGCAGGAGAATGAGGTGGCAACCGCATCGAACCACCCGCAACGGCGGGGGCGTCCGGTCGTCGCACCGAATTCCAGTCCGACGGAGCGCAGCTTTTCTCCATCCGCATCGAACAGTTCGGTGGGGAAAGGACCTCCGCCGACGGAGGTGGAATAGGCTTTGACCACGCCGATCACCTCATCGATATGACGCGGAGAGAGCCCCGCACCGCTGCATGCTCCTCCGGCACTCGGATTGCTGCTGGTCGTATAGGGGTAGATTCCCCAGTCGAGATCGCGCATGATGCCGAGCTGACCTTCCAGCAACACATCCTTTTTCGCGGTGACCGCTTCCCGGAGGACCGGCAGGGTGTCGATGATCCGGTTGCCGAACCGAGAGGCCCACTTCCCGCACTTCTCCATCAACTCCTCGATATTCGCTTCGGGAAGTCCATAGTGTGCAAGTTGACGGTTCTTCTGGGGCAAGAGCATCTCAAGCCGGGTCCTGAGGCAATCGGGATCCAGGATATCGGAGGCACGGATGCCTACCCGCGCAGCCTTGTCACTGTAACAGGGCCCGATGCCACGCTTGGTGGTGCCGACAGCCCAACCGCTCTTCTTGCTTGCCTCCTCCGCTCCGTCCAGTTGGCAGTGGAAAGGCAGGATGAGGTGCGCCCTTCGGTCGATGAACAGGTTCTTTCCCTCGACCCCCACCTTGGCAATCGATGCAAGCTCGATCTCCAGGGTATCGAAGTTCACCACGGTGCCGGCACCGATGATGCAAGTCGTATCAGGGTTGAAGATACCGGAAGGAATGATGTGGAGGGCGAACTTGCCCTTGTCGTTGATGACCGTATGCCCCGCATTGTCACCGCCTTGGAAGCGGATGACCACTTGCGCTTTCTGGGCGAGATAGTCCACCACGCGTCCTTTTCCCTCATCTCCCCACTGTGCTCCGACAATTGCTGTCACACTCATGCTTACTGTTCCTTGCCAAGTCGATGGTATTCGGTGAGCATCAGGTGCTCGTTATGTGCGTGGTCCTCGATATCGATCGCGTCCCACGGATACTTGATCCACAAGTCATCTATCTCCTTGCCGGCGAAATAGCGGGTGATCTCAGGAGGGAATTCAGCATCCTTTTCCTTCTTCTTGTTGTGCAACACCAGGACTGCTATCTCCTTCGGTTCGTTTTTCAGCAACTCCTTGACGCAGTAACTCAATGTGGCGCGCGTGTCATCAACTTCATCGATCAGCAATACCTTCTTGTCCCGAAGCTGCTGCTGGGCCTCATCGATCCACTGGATCTTCTGGGGGTGAGTGGAGTGTTTCTGGTCGAGTCCGTAGTAGGAGATGCCGACAGCATAGATGGGGCGATTGATGTAGGTCTTCATGATTCTGGCGGGGATGAAACCACCCGATCCGATCGCAACGATCACATCCGGATCGTATCCTGATGCCATGAGACGATCAGCAAGCGATTTCACCAGCTTGTGAATCGATGAGTATCCTACGTAGTATTTGTTGTCCATGTAGTATCCTTTCCTTAGTCGGTGACGGGAACCATCTGTGCGATATAGGGGAGTGTCCGGTAGCGTTCTGCATAGTCCAGTCCGTAGCCGACGACCCAGACGTCGGGAATCTCGAACCCTATGTAGTCGAGCTCCACATCCACCTTCCGTCGTTCCGGCTTGTCAAGAAGGACGACAGTCTTCAGGGATGCGGGGTTGCGGGCTGCAAAGTTGCGGCACAGGTAATCCAGCGTGTAACCGCTGTCGAGGATGTCCTCGACGATCATCACGTGCCGTCCCTCAAGGTTTTCCCTGGTATCCATGATCATCCGGACGTTTCCGGTGCTCTGGGAGGAAGATCCGTAACTGGAGAGGCTGATGAAGTCGATCACGTGGGGGACCTTGAGTTTGCGGCAAAGATCGGCCAGAAAAATAAAAGAGCCTTTCAATACTCCTACGAGTATCAGGCTCTCGGCAATACCTTCGTATTCCTTGTTGATCGATTGTGCGAGCTCATCGACCCGACGCTGGATCGTATCGGCATCGATGAGGACACGGACCAAATCCTTTGTGAGAGGCGGTATCGCAATGGATGTCATGGGAGCTCCTTGTTGCAACGAAATTCGATCCGTCTATGGCATAACAATAAAACAGGAGGGGTGTCAAGAGCGCGGAATGTACAGCGGTCACTCCTGTCCTATCGAATCGATCGCCTCGACTGCGTTGTTGAAGATAGCAGATGGTCCCACCACCGTATCGAATCCGCCACGCTCGAATTGCTGTTTCACCTGCGGCTGGAGGCCGCAGAACAGCAACGTGATCTGTTTGGCTGCCAACGATTCATGCAACTCTTCGAGCGCGACCATCGCACTGTGATCGATGCTGGGGACTCCACGGATGGAAAGGATGATCGTCTTTGCTCCCTCGATCTCCTCGATCGTGTTCACCATCCGTTCCTGGGAACCGAAGAAGAGCGGTCCCGTGACATAGACCAACCGCACCGCACTCATCTTCGCGGTGAGGTTCCGACCCCGCTCATGCCGTTCGTCGATGTTGGAGACGGTGATCTCGAGCTGGGAGGAGCGGATCACGAAGAGGAACATCGAAAGCCCGATGCCGATGATGATGGCTATCGTGAGGTCGAATACCACGGTCGCGAGCATGGTGACCAAAAACTGTGCGATGGAGGTCTTGTATGCTTTCTTGAAGAAGTGGGTGATGCTCTCCCACTCATTCATCCGCCACGCGGTCATCATCAGGACTCCGGCGAGTGCCGCCAGTGGAATGCGGGACATGAACGGTCCGAGGAGGAACATCGATGCGATCAGCGTGACGGAGTGGAAGATGCTGGTGAGCCGGGTTCTTCCCCCGGCCTTGATCGCCACGCTGGTACGTGCGATCGCGGCGGTTGCCGGCACGCCTCCGAGCAGTGGGATGAGAATGTTGCCGAGTCCTTGGGCGATCAGCTCCCGGTCCGCTTGCAGCCGCTCTCTCTTCATCTTTCCTCCTGCAGCTCCGCAGAGGAGGCTTTCGATCATCCCGAGCGCCGCGATGCTGAACGCAGGAGCGGCGAGGGCTCCGAGCATCTCTCCGTGCAACAGGGAAAAGGTGAAACGATTCTCAAGCAAGAGCGAACGGGGAATGGCTCCCACCTCAGCAACGTCGAAAGGCCCGAGCATGTTCACCACCATCGCGATGATGATTCCCACCAGTGAGGAGGGAACTTTCGCGGCCCAAGCCTTCGGCCAGGCGATCATCACCGCCATGACCAACAGTCCGAAGAACATCGGTTGCCATTGGACTGCAAAGCCCAGCTCGGCATACGAGGCGATCTTCGTGATGATCGACTCCCCGTGCGAACGGGTGCCGAAGAAGTTGTCTATCTGTCCGAATGCGATCAGGATTGCGATTCCGCTGGTGAATCCGGTGATGACCGCCGAAGGAATGATCGATACGATCCGCCCTGCCTTCAGCAGTGCGGCGACCAGCAGGATGATGCCACTGAGAAATCCCGCGGCCAAGACTCCTTGTACCCCGAAGCGTGCGGAAAGGGGAAGGAGGATCGCAGCCATCGCTCCGGTCGGTCCGCTGATCTGGAAGGAAGCGCCGCCTAGGGCACCGATGAGCAGTCCCGCGATGATCGCGGTGACAAGTCCTGCAGCAGCATCCGCTCCGGAACCGACGCCGAATGCAAGCGCCAGGGGGAGGGCTACCGCGGCGACGGTCAAACCTGCCAGAAGGTCCTGAACCAAGGTTCCCGTGCGGTAACCGGAGAATTCCTGCTTCAAGTCTCGAACGAATTGGGTTGTCATGATGTGGCTTCCTTTCCGGGGAATCAGAAGAGCGGCGAAGATACGATGCAGTTATAGCACCCGCTCATGCGAAAGGCAAGGGCCCTCCCTCTTGTTGACGCTCCTGCACACCGCTCCTATACTGGAAACCATGAGGCATCCCGCATCCGGGAGCACGTACTGAGGAGGAAAAAATGTTCGAACGTATCGATATCGATTCGCTGGAGCTCAACCCGTTCTCGACCATAGGGACCGATGATTTTCTGGTCACCGCGGGTGATGGCGAGTCTTGGAACACCATGACCGCAGGGTGGGGCTTCTTCGGGGTCATGTGGTCCAAACCCTCGTTCGCGATCGTGGTGAGGGATTCCCGCCATACGTACGGGTTCCTTGAGCGTTCCGCGGGTTTCACCGCTTCCTTCTTTCCCCCTGAGTACAGGAAGGCCCTGCAATTCTGCGGCGCTCATTCCGGACGTGATACCGACAAGGCCGCCGCCACCGGGTTGACCCCGATCGTGGTCGAGGGGCCCGAAGGCCTCGACTTGGTGACCTTCGAGCAAGCGAACATGGTCTTCTGTTGCAGCAAGGCCTCGAGGACCGTGCTCGATCCCTCGCAATTCATCGATGCGGGCATTGAGAAGCATTATCCGAAGAAGGACTACCACACGCTCTACATCGGCTACATCGACCAGGTGCTCGTCAGGGAGGAGTGAGTCGCGTTGCGCTCAACCGTGCAGGAAACTCCTCAAGCCGGTGAATACCATCGCTATTCCCTGTTCGTCGCACGCATCGATGACCTCTTGGTCCCGTATCGATCCGCCCGGCTGGATGATGGCCCTCACGCCGCTGTCCCGCAGCGAATCGATGCTGTCACGGAACGGGAAGAATGCATCGGATGCGAGGACCATCGGGGATCCTGTGCCGCTTTTTGCGATTGCGATCCTCGTGGCGTCGACACGCGAGACCTGGCCTCCGCCAATGCCCCTGCTTGCACCGTCCGATGCAGTCACGATCGCATTCGATTTCACGTGCTTTGCCACCTTCCACGCGAAGAGCAGGTCATCGATCTCCCTAGGATCCGGCTCCCGCTTCGTGACGGTGCGCAAGGTTTGGCGTGTCGGCATGGCATGGTCCTTCTGTTGCAGCAACAGGTCGTTGCCGATGAAACGTCCGACCATGGAATCGGTAAGTGGCGGAAGGACTCCTGTCTCCAGGATGCGAAGATTCTTCTTTTTCGAAAGGATGGCCAGCGCTTCCTCGGTGAATGAGACCGCGGCAAGAACCTCGATGAATTTGTCTGCGAGGTACGTTGCCATGGAGGCATCGCACGGTCTGTTGAGCGTCACGATTCCTCCGAAAGCACTCAACGCATCGGCTTCGAATGCCTTGCGCAAGGCTTCCTGTGCCGAAGAAGCGACTGCAACTCCGCAAGGAGATGCATGTTTGACGACCACGCATGCAGTCCCGTCGAACTCGCGCAAGGTGTCGATGGCTCCATAGGTATCTCCGAGGTTGTTGAACGATAGTTGTTTTCCGTGCAATACTTTGCAATCAAGCAGGCTGAACGTGTCCGATTTTCCCGGTATGGTGGTTCCCCGGTAGACTGCTGCCTTTTGATGTGGATTCTCCCCATAGCGGAGATAGCGGTCCTCGTCTGCACCATGTACGCGTGTATCGGCATGCAATGTGAAGCCGAGTGCGAGCTCATCGGGGAACTGCCGTTCATCGAGGTACCGCCCGATCATCGCATCATAGGTCGCCGTATGAGCGAACGCTTTCGCAGCCAAGCTCCTTCGCATCTGATAGGGGATGGTTCCGTGCTCACGCAACTGTGTGATCACCGCATCATAATCCCCGCTCTCGGTGACGATGGTGGTCCATCCGAAATTCTTCGCAGCCGAGCGGACCATCGTGGGACCTCCGATATCGATCTGCTCGACAGCTTCATCGAGCGTCGATCCCTCCTGTCGGACGGTACGCGAGAAAGGATAGAGATTGCACACGACCAGGTCGATCCACTTGATGCCGTGCTTCGCTGCATCGGCCTCATGCCGATCACGCAGTCCGAGGATGCCTCCGGTGATCAGCGGGTGCATCGTCTTGACCCTCCCGTCCATCATCTCGGGAACATGGGTGTACTGTTCGATCGGGATGTAACGGATATGTGCCTCGCCAAGCACCTTTCCGGTACCGCCGGTGGAGATGATCTCGATCCCCATCTCCTCGAGGGCCTTCGCCAACGCGACGATTCCGCTCTTGTCCGATACCGAGATCAGCGCTCTGGATACTGGTGTGCATTGCGTGTTCATATGCGTGGTGTAGCACATTTTATGGGTGTGGGCTAGGGTGTGCAAACCCTTTTATTTTTTTCGATGACTCGCTACAATGGGCGGAACCCATGCGGATTCGCTTCGCAAGGGGAAACGAACCGAGGAGAGGCTGCTAAGATGGAGATCGATGTACGGAACCTGCATCCGTTGGAGATCAGGTTGCTCAGACACGTGTCACCCGGAGAGCCGGTGACGGCCCAACGTCTGATTGATGAGCTGGATTATAAGATCGGACAGTGCAACCAGGCATTCAGTTGGTTGACCGCCAAAGGATTTCTCGAGGAGACGGAGCGCAAGAATCGCACATTGTTCGAACTCACCGAGTTGGGACGCCAGCAGCTTGAAACGGGCACCCCTGCACAACGGATCTTCCGTCTGTTGAAAGAGACGGGACCTGCCTCGCTGCCGGAGATCGCTGAGCGTCTGGCTCTCGACAAGTCGGATGTCGGTTCGGCATTCGGTTTGCTCAGCAAATCGGGTACCTGCCGGATGGGCGATGGCAACAAGGCACATGCAGTAGCTGATGAAGCTCCTCGCGAGGTCCTGATCGCGGCTGAAGTCCTGGCAAAGGCCGCAGCCGAGGCCGTGGACGAGGCCACCCTCTCCGAGGATGAGCTCGCATTCGTCTCGAAGAACAGCAAGAAAAGAGGAGCCGCAGGTTCCCCCTTGAAATTGATCGAACGTGAGGAAGTGTTTTATCGTCTCACGAAAGATGGGGAGGATGCCAAGTCCGCCTTGCTTGCAGCGAACATCACGGGCGAGGAGTTCGGCGCGGTCACGACATCGATGCTCTCCACCGGTTCCTGGAAGCAGGGGTCCTTCAGGCCATACAGCCTCAACACTCCTCCGGCCCGTCTGATCCCGGGGAGGAGGAATCCCTACGCCTCCTATCTCCAATGGGTGAAGGACAAGCTTTGCTCGCTCGGGTTTGAGGAGTTCGACGGTCCTCTGGTGGAAAATGAGTTCTGGAACGGCGATGCACTGTTCATGCCCCAGTTCCACAGTGCCCGGGACATCCACGATGTCTATTACGTGAAGAATCCTTCCCATGCAAAGAGGATCGAGGAACCCTACCTCAGCCAGGTGGCCATGACACATGAGAACGGGTGGGAGACCGGAAGCCGAGGATGGCAATACGGGTTCGATCACGAATTCACCAGACGGCAGGTCATGCGAAGCCAAGGGACCGTACTCTCGGCGAAGACTCTTCCCCATGCGAAGGTTCCAGGCAAGTACTTCGGTGTGGTCAGATGTTTCCGCTATGATCAGGTCGATGCGACCCATGGAGCGGACTTCTACCAGACCGAGGGAATCGTGCTCGGAAACGATGTGAACCTGAGGACCCTGCTCGGCTTGCTGAAGATGTTCGCCGAGGAGGTTGCGGGAGCCGAGGAGGTCAAGTACGTCCCGGGATATTTCCCGTTCACCGAGCCCTCGATCGAGGTCCACATCAAGCATCCCGTGCTCGGCTGGTTCGAGCTCGGAGGAAGCGGCATCTTCCGGCCGGAGGTCACCAAGGCCTTGGGCGTGGATGTTCCCGTGCTCGCATGGGGCTTGGGCATAGACAGGATGGCTCTGATGCATCTTGGCCTGAATGACCTGAGGGAACTGTTCACACCCGATATCGAGAGTGTCCGGATGAGGAGGGGAAACTGATGCCCAAGATTGAAGTACATGAAAAACTGTTCAACTCCCTGCTGGGAAATTCCTATGATGATGCACAGCTCGAGGCAATGTTCCCCGTCGCCAAGGCGGAGCTCGATGGTCATGACACCAAGGAGGGACTCTACAAGATAGAGCTGAACGACACCAATCGTCCCGACCTTTGGTCCGCAGCAGGCGTTGCCAGGCAATTGGCCGCCTACCGGGATGGCAATGTGGTGCAGTACGATTTCTTCAGCACTGCCGAGGAACGCATCGATTCCGAGGGCCGTCGGCTCGTGGTGCACGAATCTGCGAGATTGGTCCGTCCCTATTCCATCGGATTTGCAGCCACCGGAAAAGTCGTGGATGAGGAAATCCTGTTGAATCTGATCCAATCACAGGAAAAACTGTGCAATAACTTCGGGCGCAAGCGAAAGACGATCGCGATGGGTGTCTACCGGAGTGATCTGATCACCTATCCCGTCCATTTCGAGGGTGCCGATCCTGATACCGCCCACTTCGTTCCGTTGCACATGGAGGAGGACCTGACGCTCAGGGAGATCTGCACGAAGCATCCCAAAGGGCTCGAGTACGGATATATCGTTGCTGACAAGCCGGTCTTTCCGTTCCTCTATGATGATGAGCACGAGGTGCTGAGCTTTCCGCCGGTAATCAACAGTGCACGTATCGGTGCGGTTGAGGTGGGCGATGAGCACCTGTTCTTCGAGTTCAGCGGGACCGGGTTGGATGATCTGCTCCTTGCGGCATCGATCGTCGCCTGCGACTGTGCCGACATGGGATTCACCATCCTGCCGGTCACCTGTGAATTCCCCTATGATACGCCCTATGGCCGTGAGATAACGGTTCCCTACTATTTCCAGGAACCTGCGGCGTGCGAACTTGGATTCTTGCGCAAGATGCTGGGTACCCCGTTGACGGGGGAAGAGGTGGTCGGTTCCTTGCGACGCATGGGCGTATTCTCCTTGTGCGATGAGAAGATGGTCTACATCACCGTTCCCGAGTACCGCAATGACTTCTTGCATCCCGTGGATATCGTGGAGGATGTGATGATCGGGTACGGATTGGGAAACTTCTCCCCTGAACTGCCCAGCGACTCCACGGTAGGGAGGCTGACGGATGCGGAATCGTTCGCACGGAAGGCCAAGGAGATCATGGTCGGCCTCGGATTCCAGGAGATGATGTACAACTACCTCGGTTCGAAGCGCGAGTACATCGACAACATGCATGTGGATGGCTCTCAATACATCCAGATCGCGAATCCGATGAGTGAGAACTATGAGTATGTGCGCCCCTCGGTCATTCCCTCGTTGCTGGAGTCTGAGAGCGTCAGTGCTCACGCAGTGTATCCCCACCAGATCTTCGAGGTCGGAAAGGTTGCGTTCCTCGACGATTCGGACAACTCGGGGACCACGACGCGCAATTACCTCGGATTTCTCGGTGCGAGCAGCGACATGGGGTTCAACCAGCTGAGCAGCCAGGTATCGACACTCTTCTATTTCCTCAACCGTGAGTATGTGATGGAGGAGATGGTCGATCCGCGATTCATCGAAGGTCGCTGCGGAAAGTTGGTCTCAGGCGGGAAGTGTGTCGGTCTCTTCGGTGAGGTCCATCCGTCGGTCCTGGAGAGCTGGGGCATCACGATGCCGACCGTAGCATGCGAGATTGATCTGGATCTGTTGCAGTAGTTTCCCTCGCTTCACGGTATCAGGAAGGTTCCCGTCACGGCCCAGCGCTGTTCATGCGGGAGCCTTTCCTGTTTCACCGGACCGACAAGGACCGTCGAGGTTTCCATGGGAAGCAATCCCTTGGCGAGCAGGAAGTCCACCCGTTCGGAAAATAGTGCCGATTCATCGTGCAATTCCCAAGTGGTTCCCGGATCGGAAACTGCGTTGAAGTGGGTCATCCGCCAACTGTCCAGGAAGTCCGATTCCTGCAATGCGTCGAGAAGGGGCCATGCGATCGGTGTGCGGTAGGGATGATCCGAGGCGGTATCGAACCAATCTTCAGCCGATGGCTCGCCGAGTGAGGCAAGGACCAGAAGGGGCATGTCATGCGCTCCGAGAAGCGGTTGTACCGCCTTGATGCGTGTCTCATGCACCGCATCGATCAGCGGCTTCCACAACGAAACGTCCTCGGTGCGACGAAGGATATCGAAGGCAGTCGATTCCTGGAGGTTCACCACAGCGATCCCAACCGTCCTGTTGCCATCGGCAGCGATACGTACCGAACTGTCCGAGACCGCAAGGATCTCCCTTGAGGTCACCACAAGCCGGTCGGTTCCGAACATGATGCCTTGCACCGGAGAGTTGTCGTCCACGTAGGCTATCGATCGCGCATCCCCCGTGAATGCCCACACATCCAGCTCTGATGCCATGGCCACGCTGATGATCGCATCAAGCAATACGGGTTCCGCATCGCAGGGGAGCGGAATCAACGCCGCCCTGAGGAGCGAGACCGCAGAAGCTTCTTCCCCGACAGGGATTGCTTTTTCTGCAACGCTGGTCGGTTCGACCTGCTGCAATACGGCGTAGCGTGTCTCGGGCAGGGAACTCCCTTCGCCGCTCGGACCGACGGGGATTGCTTTGCTTGCCTCTGCGTACGTGTAGGTCATGCACGAGACAAGCACAGGCAACAGGAGGATGAACGGGATGAGCATCAACGGTGTCTTGCGATTCATGGATCAGAGTCCCTTGAGATAGGCTGCAATCTCCTCTCCATGGGTTTGCGGCGAGACCTTCGGCCACACCTTCAATAGCTTTCCTTCCTGGTCGAAGACGTATGTGCTGCGGATGATGCCGATACTCTTCTTCCCGTAGCTCACCTTCTCACCCCAGGCGCCGAGAGCTTCAAGAAGCTCATGGTCGGGATCCGAGAGGAGCGGGAAGTCCAGCTGATACTTTTCCTTGAATTTCTTGTGCGAAGCCACCGAGTCGGCACTGATGCCGAGAACCACCGCATGCAAATTCCCGATTGCCTCCGATTGGTCACGGAAGGAACATGCTTCGGCGGTACAACCGGGGGTATCATCCCTAGGATAGGCGTAGAGCACGATATATTTTCCCTTGTAATCGGAGAGCGATACCCGGTTGCCTTGGTCATCAAGCAGACTGATCGAAGGGGCGGGAGAACCGATCTCAAGCATGGAAACCTCCTTGCTGTCACTCATCATTGAAGAGGGAGAAGAAACGGGACCGTGCCTCCTCCTGGCTCTTGATCTGTTCCTTGTCGGAACTTTCCTTCATGACGAAATAATCACAGAAATTGGCCAGATCCTTATACGTTACCGGCTCATCGATGTCTTCCCGGCACTCGTGGTAGGCATTCGGATCGTAGAAACGGCAATTGAGGCACACCTTGAGCGGCCTGCCGCAGAATACGCATGTGGAAGCGTGTCCTATGGTGACAGTCGATGAGACTTCCGTACCACAAAAATGACAACTGCTCATGTTCCCAAGTGTACCAACGAGTCGTCATGAGGGCAAGCGAAATCGGCCGTACGGTCAGTCCAGCCTGAGAAGTTTCCCCATCCGCTCCAGTTCTCCCTCGCCATACTTCTCCTTCGGGGGAATGAAACGTTTCCCATCGTGATCATGGCGGGGGATGACATGTATGTGCAGGTGCGGAACCTCCTGACCGGCGGCAGGACCGTTGTTGATGACGATGTTGGTGGCATCCGCATGCAATTTCTCGCGAAGCACCGCATCGATGCGCTTGACTACACTCATCAGGTGTCCCAAGGTTTCGACCGGGCAGTCCGCTATCGTCGGGTAGGGTTCACGTGAGATGACCAGTACGTGGCCCTTGTTCACCGGGGAGATGTCGAGTATGGCGATGCACAGCTCATCCTCATGAAGCCGCACCGATGGGATCTGGTTGTGCATGATCTTGGTAAACACTGTTTCCATGGGATCCTCCGTCAGGAGCAAGTCTACCAGTTTTCGGTGATTCCCGCCACAGTGAACGCACACGGACACTTCGTTGCAGATTGCAAAAATCTCACAATTTCATAGGATGGAAAGGATTGAACAAATATCCATAATATACTAGAATCCCGTTCGGTACGCTGGGGAAAAGTGTGCTCAGACCTATATCCAAGTTGTTGCAAATTCTCGTGTTAGCCATGGGATATGTAGGAACCCCAAGATATCTACGACCGATGATGCGTCGGCTTTGTTGAAAGTCACGGACAACGGCGATAAAGAAAGAGGAAGCATCTATGCCTGAAATTTCAAAGATGAGAAACATCGGAATCAGTGCCCACATCGATTCTGGGAAGACCACCCTTTCCGAACGTATTCTCTACTACTCCAACAGAATCCATGCGATTCACGAAGTACGTGGCAAGGATGGCGTCGGCGCCACCATGGATTCGATGGAGCTTGAGCGGGAGCGGGGAATCACCATTGCCTCCGCAGCAACGAACGTCACCTGGAAAGGTCATCCGATCAACGTGATCGATACCCCGGGACACGTGGACTTCACCATAGAGGTCGAGCGGTCGCTCCGCGTGCTTGACGGAGCCATCCTTGTGCTCTGTTCGGTAGCAGGCGTGCAATCGCAGTCCATCACGGTCGACCGTCAGATGAAGCGCTACCGGGTCCCTCGCATTGCCTTCGTGAACAAGTGTGACCGAACCGGTGCGAACCCCTTTAGGGTAAAGCAGCAGTTGATTGACAAGCTTGGCCTCAACGCAGTTCTCATGCAGATTCCCATCGGGCTCGAGGATCGCTTGCAGGGAGTGGTGGACCTGGTCACCATGCGGGCCATCTACTTCGACGGTCCGAACGGCGATGATCTCAGGTATGAGGAAATCCCGGAGGAGCTGAAAGATCTGGCTGCCGAGAAGCGTGAGGAGATGCTCGATGCAGTCTCTCTCTGCTCTGATGAGCTCATGGAGGCCATGCTCGAGGAAAACGTTACCGAAGAGATGATCTATCGTGCGGTCCGCAAGGGCACCATCGCACTGGAGCTGGTTCCTGTATTCATGGGCTCAGCGTACAAGAACAAGGGAATCCAGCCTTTGCTCGACGCAGTGGTATCATATCTGCCCAATCCTACCGAAGTCACCAACACTGCGCTCGATCTGGACAACGCCGAACAGGCCGTGGTACTCAAGTCGGACGAGAACATGCCTGCAGTCATCCTCGGCTTCAAGCTCGAGGACGGTCAGTACGGACAGCTCACCTATATCAGGATTTACCAAGGCAAGCTGAAGAAAGGCGACGAACTGGTGAATACCCGCAGCCGCAAGAAGTTCAAGGTGGGTCGTCTTGTCAGGATGCACGCAAGTTCGATGGAAGACATTGTCGAAGCCGGTTGTGGTGATATCGCGGCACTCTTCGGTATCGAGTGTGCCTCCGGCGATACCTTCTGCCACCCCTCGTTGAACTACTCGCTGACGAGCATGTATGTTCCGAAACCGGTAATCAGCCTGGCGATCAACCCCGTGGACAAGAAGTCGGCGGATAACATGGCGAAGGCCTTGAACCGCTTCACCAAGGAAGACCCGACCTTCAATACCTATGTCGATCCCGAATCGAACCAGACCATCATACAGGGAATGGGAGAGCTTCACCTCGAAGTCTATGTCGAGCGGATGCGCCGTGAGTACAAGGCCGACGTTTCGACGGACAAGCCGGAAGTCGCCTACCGCGAAGCCATCAGCCTGAAGGCCGAGTTCAACTACACCCACAAGAAGCAGACCGGCGGATCGGGACAGTATGCCCGCGTCGCAGGGTATCTGGAACCGATCGAAGAGAGCGATGAGGTCAAGGACTACGAGTTCGTGGACATGATCAAGGGCGGGACCATCCCGAGCGAGTACATCCCCTCCTGTGACAAGGGATTCCAGACCGCGATCAAGAAAGGTACGCAGCTCGGGTTCCCCGTGGTCGGAGTACGCGCCGTCATCAATGACGGAGCTTTCCACCCGGTCGACTCCTCCGACCAAGCGTTCCAGACCGCTGCTCTCGGTGCGTTCCGCGAAGCTTTCGAGCGGGCCAAGCCGGTGATCCTCGAACCTGTCATGAAAGTTGTTGTCGAAGGTCCTACGGAATTCCAGGGAAATATCTTCGGCAGCATCAACCAAAGACGCGGAGTCATCATCAGTTCCACCGAGGATGGTGCGTCCTGTACCGTCGAATCAGAGGTCCCGCTCTCCGAGATGTTCGGGTACTCAACCGTCCTCAGGTCCCTTACCCAAGGGAAGGCGGAGTTCACCATGGAGCTTGCAAAGTACAGCAGGGTTCCCCAGAGTGTCGGTGAGGAATTGAAGACAGCCTACATCGAAAAGAAGAAGAAAGAACAGAAATAGCCTTTTTGCGAAAGGAAAGCCGGTCCCTCAGGGACCGGTTTTTGATGAATGCAACAAAAATCGAAGATTGTTTTGCCCTTTCGTAAACCGTGGTATACTTTAGGGACATCAACATCTCGGAGGATGCGTAGTATGGAAATTCAAGAGTTAAATGCTTTGAGCCCGTTGAGGGCATTCGATGAATCCCTGAACGGCGGATTGGGCAAAGGCAATCTGGGAGTGCTCGTTTCCCGGCATGGAATCGGCAAGACCGCATGTTTGGTCCACCTTGCAACCGATAAGCTTTTCAGGAACGAGCATATCATCCACGTCTCTTTCTCCGGTAATGTGGAACATGTCATCAACTGGTACAAGGAAGTCTTCCGCCAGATTTCGGAAAACCGTTCGCTCGAGGATGCTGCAGCAATCTACAACGAGATCCTTGCGAACCGTGTGGTCATGAATTTCAGCCAGGAGAACATCTCGGTCGACAAAGTTCTCTCAAGCCTCGAGACGCTGATCAGGCAAGGTTCCTTCAATGCGGATGCGGTCATGTTCGATGGATACAAGCTCACCGTAGCCAGCGAGGATGATGTCAGGAAGATCAAGCAGTTCGCGATGGATCTGCGCCTGGAAGTCTGGTTCTCCGTTTCCCCGGTTCGTCCGGATGTCATCTTCGATGAGAACGGCGTGCCCAACACGATCATGAAGTATGCGAATCTCATCGATGTCCTGATCGGCCTGAAATACAACGAGGCGATGGACAAGGTCATCATGACATTGGTGAAGGACAAGGAATCGATTGATCCGAAACCCATGCGGGTGACACTGGATCCCAAGACCATGCTGATCTCCGAATGATGCATGAACGGCCGGGCGAAAGCCCGGCTGTCATGTTTCTCAGACCCAGTCGTCCAAGTTGCCGATGGTATCGGTCGCTCCTTCGTGAAGCAGGACGACGACCTGTGCGATCACTGCATTTCCGGCTCCCAACTCACCAAGCAAACCTTCGGCGGTCTTTGCCTTCACCGACACGGATGCATAGGGGATATTGCAGACGGAAGCGATCGAGTTCCTGATGGCATCGATGTGAGGCATCAGTTTCGGTCTCTGGAGGATGACGGTACAATCGATGTTCCCGATGGTATGTCCATCGAGGAGATCGAGTGCGCTGCGTAACAGCTCGATGCTGGAGATATCCTTCCAGCGGTCGTCCGAGGGTGGAAAGTGTGTCCCGATATCTCCGATTGCGAGAGCACCGAACAGGGCATCGATGATCGCATGCAACAGGACATCCCCATCGGAATGTCCGCTCTCGCCACGGTCATGTGGGATTTCGACACCGCCGAGCAACAGCTTCCTGCCCGGGACCAACGGATGGATGTCCCAACCCGTTCCGATTCTCATCACCGTACCCCGCTTTCGGTCAGGTCCTGCATGAGGGTGATCTTCCGGTTCTTCACCTCACCCTCGCTGGTACCGACGATTCCACCATAATCGGTGAAGATCTCCGTGTCATCCCGATACACCTTCCCGGAGGATGCAACCTGCCTGTGTGCAGCGAGGATCGCTTGGAAGCGAAAGGCCTGTGGAGTCTGTATTCCCACCATGCCGGTCCTGTCGAGGTGATCGATGAGACGGCCCTTATCATCGACCCGTTTCACGGCATCGTGGATCGGAACCGCAGGAGCGGCACCACCGAATACGGTGGCGATCGCGAGGGTCGAGATGATGCATCGTTCGCTTATCCATGGACGTGCTCCATCATGGATCATCACATATTCGATAGCGTCACCATGCTCCTGGAGAGCCTCCAGCGCACGCAGGACCGACTCCTGGCGGCTTTGTCCCCCCTGTACCAACAGTACCGGGACGAGAGAGGCGAAGAACAGGTTGTCGAGAGCCGCCTCGGTCTCCTCGCGCATTCCATCGCCATAGGTCACCACGACGACCCTGAGTCCCGGCAGGGAGAAGAACGGTTGGGCCGCATGGTAGAGTACCGTACGGTCATCGAGCATCATGAACTCTTTCTTGTTGAGGGAATCATCGGAGGAGCGGAACCTGCTGCTGGTTCCCGCAGCGGTGATGATGACGCCGAATGCTGGGAATGACACTAGGATTCTTTCTCCTTGGGATCTTTCTCCAGCTTGCCGAATACGAGCGCCTCGATTTCTTCACGGGAACGTCCGAGGGAGAGAGCCGATTCGTCGATCAGGATGCGCAAGGCATTGTCATACAACTTGCGTTCCTGGACGGGCAACTCCTTGATCTTGCTCCTGTGGTAGAGGATCTGGACAACCTTTGCGATGGATGCGATGGTTCCCTGCTTCAACAGGTCGACATTCATCTGGTAACGGGCTTTCCAGTCGACCGGAACCTGTTCCAGCTTGTTGGATATGCCGTTGATCGCAGCCAGCGCTTCGGCAGGCTCCACGATGCCCCTGATTCCCAGCTCGTCCGTCTTGTCCACGGGGACCATGACGGTCATGTCGGATATCTCCAGAAATATCTCATAGTAGAGCGAAGTATTGCCCCTGAGGGTTTTTTTCTCAACTTTATTGATGACTCCGACGCCCTGGAGCGGATAGACCACATGGTCTCCCAACGAGAATTTTCCGATGCTTTCTGAAGATGACATGCTTAGGATTATACCCGAAAAACAGGTAATGAACAAGTATGGTATAAAATCGGGCAATACGCTATATTTTCACGATGAACAAAAAGATACGATACTCAGGAGTCCTGCTGCATCCCACCTGTTTGCCCGGTGGCCACGGGATAGGTGACATGGGAGAAGAGGCTTTCCGTTTTGTTGACATGCTCGCCGATTCCTCTGTGGGACTCTGGCAAATTCTTCCTCT
>Ga0172382_10003975_pt1 | contig 23002 bp, 21 predicted proteins | sample Leawel138RmetaG_FD_122245 | JGI IMG/M metagenome (GOLD analysis project Ga0172382, IMG submission 122245) | Leachate microbial communities from a municipal landfill in Southern Ontario, Canada - Leachate well 138R metaG | ecosystem: Engineered > Solid waste > Landfill > Unclassified | place... | reverse complement strand
TAGGGGATGCTTTTGCTCGGGTTTGCATGTAATGCTTCTGCAATGCAGCAAGCGCCACCGCCCACGTTCGGCTCGCATGCCATCAGCTTGTTTCTGGATTTCGACGGCACCCTGGTCGATTTGGCTGAACACCCCGAAGCAGTTATCGTCGGAGATGCCCTCAAGGCGTTGCTGACGGAGTTGGCGGGGCGGCTAGGTGGGCGAGTGGCACTGGTCAGCGGCCGCTCGGTCGACCAGATCGACAGGCTTGTCGGGCCTGCTGCCCATAGCCTTGCCGTGGTGGGCAGCCATGGCGGGGAGGTTCGGGCCGCGGGGGCAATCGTGCTGCGGCCGGAACGGCCGCCTATGCTGGGGAATGCCGAAAGGGCATTCAACCAGGCCTTTCTCGACCGCGAGGGAGTCATCATCGAGGTAAAATCATTGGGAGTAGCCATCCACTACCGGCAAAACCCCTCATTCGCCGCCGAGGCCAATGCGCTGGCGGAACGGTTCGGCGCGGAAAGCGGGTTAATGGTGCAAAAGGGAAAGATGATGGTCGAATTGCGCTCCGCGGGTCACGACAAGGGCAGCGGCATAGCCGCGCTGATGCAGTCCCCCCCCTTTGCAGGGCATGTTCCAATCTTTCTGGGGGACGATGTGACGGACGAACCGGGCTTCGAACTCTGCGCCGCATTGGGCGGCGCCGGCATCCTGGTGGGGCCGGACCGTGAAACGGCCGCGCAATACCGGCTGACGAGCGTAGCGGACGTGCATCATTGGTTGCGTGCCCTGTGACTGCAACCCTTGATCTCTGGCCGATCGGCAATTGCCAGGTTTCCGCGCTGATCGATCGGTCGGGGCGGTTCGTCTGGGGCTGCCTTCCCCGTATCGACGGCGACCCTGCCTTTTCCTCGCTGCTTGACGACGAACCGCCAGCTGGCGAAGGCGCCTACGGGTTCTGGGAGATCGACCTCGATGGCGTGGTCAAAACAACCCAGGCCTATCTGCGCAACACCCCGATTCTTTCGACGCATCACGTCGATGCGCATGGCAACGCGATCGAAGTCATCGATTTCGCGCCGCGTTTCCATCGCAACGGCCGGACATACCGGCCGACCGCGTTCGTGCGGATCGTTCGCCCCGTCGCCGGCTCCCCACGCATTCGCGTCCGGCTCCGCCCCTCGACGGCGTGGGGGAGCGCGCGCGCAGACCATACGCGTGGCTCCAACCATATCCGCTATCTGCTGGAAAATGGCGTGATGCGCCTGTCGACGACGGCTCCGATCGGCTGGATCGAGGACGAGCGGCTGTTCCGCGTGGAGCGGCCCCTGCATTTCTTCCTCGGCCCCGACGAGAGTTTCGGCGATGATATAGCCGCCTCACTTGAAATGATGCTCGATCGGACGACCGCCGAATGGCGGCACTGGGTGCGCGGTCTGGCAACGCCCTATGAATGGCAGGAAGCGGTGATCCGCGCGGCGATTACGCTCAAGCTGTGCCAGCATGAGGAAACCGGCGCGATCGTCGCGGCGATGACCACTTCGATCCCGGAACATGCGGATTCGGGCCGCAACTGGGACTATCGCTATTGCTGGATCAGGGATGCCTACTACACGATTCAGGCGCTCAACCGGCTAGGCGCGCTGGACGTGCTCGAGGGCTATCTCGAATATCTTCGCAATATCGTGGACAATGCGGCAGGCGGGCATATCCAGCCGCTCTACGGTGTCGGCGGCGAGCAGACACTGACTGAGTGGGAGGCGCCCGGCCTCAATGGCTATCGCGGGATGGGGCCGGTTCGCGTGGGCAATCAGGCCTATGACCAGATCCAGCACGACGCCTATGGCCAGATCGTTCTGTCCAACGCCCAGGCGTTTTTCGACCATCGCCTGTTCCGCATGGCCGGAATCTCGGATTTCGAGGCGCTGGAGCCGATCGGCGAGCGCGCATGGGAGCGATACGACCAGCCCGACGCCGGGCTTTGGGAATTGCGCACCAGATCCTATGTCCACACATATTCGGCCGCCATGTGCTGGGCCGCCTGCGACCGGCTCGCAAATGCGGCCGCCGCGCTTGGCCTTCGCGATCGCGCCACTTTCTGGCAGGATCGCGCCGACACGATGCGCGCGCAGATTGAGCAGGCGGCATGGCGGCCCGAAACCAACCGGCTGTCGGCGACCTTTGCCGGCGACAATCTCGACGCCAGCCTGATCCAGTTGCTCGAACTGCGCTTCCTCGCGCCCGACGATCCGCGCTTCCTTGGCACCCTCGAAGCTGTCGAGACGGGGCTGCGGCGGGGATCGAACATGCTGCGCTATGACAGCGAGGACGATTTTGGAGTGCCGCATACCGCGTTCAACGTCTGCACCTTCTGGCTGATCGAGGCCCTCCACTACACTGGCCGCGATGACGATGCGCGCGTATTGCTCGAGGAGATGCTTTCGCGGCGCACGCCGGCCGGTCTGCTTTCAGAGGATATAGACCCTGTCTCCGGGGAGCTGTGGGGCAATTACCCGCAGACCTATTCGCTGGTCGGCATGATCAACTGCGCCGTCCTGCTGAGCAAGCCCTGGAGCACGATCCGTTGAGCCGGCTGATCGTCATCTCCAATCGCGTATCCGCGCCGACGACAGCACAGCCTGCCGCCCAGGGCGGGCTCGCGGTCGCGCTCACGGCGGCATTGCGCGAAGCGGAAGGCATCTGGTTCGGATGGTCGGGCGAAACCGGCAAGACCGGCGATCTGAAATTCGAGACATTCGACGGCGTCACTTCGGCAACGATCGACCTGCCGGAACAGGACGTCGACGAATATTATGACGGTTACGCCAACCGCACATTGTGGCCGCTATTTCATTACCGGCTGGAACTGACCGAATTCGAGCGCGAGTTTCAGGGCGGCTACGAACGCGTCAATCGCGTGTTCGGCGAAGTGATCGCCCCCCACATCGAGCCTGACGACCTGATCTGGATTCACGATTATCATATGATCCCGCTCGGCTGGGTGCTGCGACAACACGGGTTGACCAACCGTATCGGCTTTTTCCTCCATATCCCCTGGCCGCCGACCCGCCTTCTGACCGCATTGCCCGAACATCGCCGCCTGGTCGACGCGCTGTTCGCCTATGACGTTGTCGGCTTCCAAACCGAGGAATGGCTTGAGACGTTCCACGACTATGTCACCCACGAAATGGGCGGATATCTGGGCCCGGACGGGGCCATCACCGTCGGCGCCCGGACGATCAGGGCGATTGCGTGTCCGATCGGAATCGACGCGCAGGAATTCATCGCAAATGCGAGCAGCAAGGAAGCAGCCGCCACCCATCACCGCATGATCGAAAGCTCGATCGGTCGCAGCCTGATCGTCGGGGTCGATCGGCTCGACTATTCGAAAGGGCTCGAGGAGCGGTTCAACGGCTATCAGCGTTACTTGGAAACGCGGCCCGATGCGCATGCCAATGTCTATATGCTCCAGATCGCGCCGCCTTCTCGCGACGCCGTGCAGAGCTATCGCGACATCCGCGCGCAACTCGATGCGCTGTCAGGGCGGATAAATGGCGCCTTTGCAGACATCGACTGGGTTCCGCTCCGCTATGTGAACCAGGGATTTCCGCGCAATGTCCTGGCTGGCGTTTATCGCGCCGCGCGTGTCGGCCTGGTCACGCCGCTTCGCGACGGCATGAACCTTGTCGCGAAGGAATATGTCGCGGCGCAGAATCCCGATGACCCCGGCGTCCTGATATTGTCGCGTTTTGCCGGCGCGGCGGCGCAATTGGATAGCGCCCTGATCGTCAATCCCTACAGCGCAGACGACATCGCCGATTCGATTGCGAAAGCGCTCGCCATGCCGCGCGAGGAGCGCATCGCACGATGGCGGCCAATGTATGAGAACATCGTCAGCGAAGATGTGATCTGGTGGCGCAAGCGCTTCACTGCGACGCTGATGCAGCAATGATCCGCCATGCCCTGGACATCACCGGATGCCAGGGACAGTGACGGGAGCGATTGACGCTCACGGCGCTGTGAGGCTGACACCGCCATCTGGCTGCTGGGGCAGCGGCAGAGTTTTGATGTACAGTGGTACATTTCTTGTGTCACAGGATTTCCCCGTGACTAGCCTCAAAACCCGCAGAAATCCTTGGCGGTGACGGGCTCGAATAATTGATAAAAAATGGCGGAATTTAGCTATCTTCATACAAGGCAATTTCCAAGTGGCCCCCAATATGGCCCCCAAACTTGCTCGTTGGCGGTCATTAAAGACGGACGAACACATGCGAATTGAAACCGCGCGCACTGATCGGATGGGCTTCGCACCAAACCAGAGGAGAGGTGATTCGAGCCTTTCTCGCAATCTTTCCGGACAGGAACGACAAAGACCGTAATCAAAACCACGAAACATCACAGCTTATACAAAACACCCGCATGGCGCGCTGCCGCACCCCATTGTCGACAAGACCCCTGGGAGGACCCGTTAGGGGGTGTTCCAGCCGTTCCACCCGTTCCAGGCGCAGAAATCCGTGCTTTCGTGTGGAACGGCGGAACGGGAAAAAGTGGCAGGTCCCTAAGCGCTTGAGTGTTTTTCATTCATATTTATGGCCGCACAGATAAGCGTGCACGCAGACCTTTATTGTTTTCACCCGTTCCACCCGTTCTCCCGTTCCTGCGGCGGAATTCTGCGCTTTTTGCCGGAACGGGTTGGGCAATCGTACCCGTTCCACCCGTTCCAGGTGGCGGCAACCAAACCACTAATAATGCCGCTGCAAGCCGCACAGCGCCGCCGTGGCCTGAGGACAGGAGAGAAAGGACCTCGATGCTGCCTTGCCGCGCTCCTGCGGCCTCCTGCCGTCCCGCAGGCTTTATTCTGCCTGATCGGTGAAGATCGAAGGCAAGACGACATAGACCCGCATTTTGCCGATGGTCGGCAGATTGACCGGGCAGGTGATGCCGTTAGCACTGTCCCTGCGCAACATGCCCCAATCGGCCAGCACCCGCGCCGTGCGCTTTGGATCAATCCCGGCGCACACTTCCTTCCATGCCTCGCGCATGATGTAGAACACCCGCTGGCCAATCAATTGATCCATTCGGTAGAAGCCAGCACGGTTGACCACAGCGCGCCCGTCGCCAAGCACCTCTTGCCCTTCGTTCGTATCCCGGATGACCTCGAAGCGGCTGGACCCGTGCAGCTCAAGGAAGGCCCGGACCTGGGCGATAGCGGCAGCATCCTCCGATGCGCCCGCACCGCCACGGCCAGCCAGCCAGTGGCGCATGATCCCGGCCACTGCCCGGCTGGCCTCGCCTTCGGGCCAGGGCAACACGCCCAGCACGCGCGCCAGCTCGCCAGCCATGGCGACCAGGGCGAACCGCCGTGCAGCCCGCCAGGCCTGTCCACCTGCGTTCGCTGGCAGGTGCTCTTTCGTGAAGGCGTCGATTCCCTTGGCGACCAAGGCGCGGCTGGCATCGATCCCCTTGCCGAGGATCCCCGCGACGAACGCAGGCCCGTCAGTCCCGTAGCTTGCCCCCGCTGCGTCCTTGACGGTGCGCGCGAGCCGCTCCGCGCTGGCAACGCCGCCGATCGTATCGAACAGGCCCAGCCCTTTGCCGGCATCCGCCTCGATATCGAGAATGCGGATTTCCTGCCCGGCACCAAGACGAACGGTGCCCCGGCCATCCCGCACCGCCAGGTCCGCCAACCCGATCTCGCCGGACGACAGGAAGAACGCCCGCCACGTCACGGGTGCGCGAGCAGCACCGCTGCGCCCGGCGCGCGCCTTGCCACTGCCGTTCGCGAGCAGGTAGGCCACGCCCCCGGCCTCGCGCGGATCGAGCTGTCCCAGCTCATCTAGGCACAGTAGTGTTTCGGAGTGCTGCACCGCCACACCCTCCAAGCCGTTCGCAGTCGCGCGCCACTGGCGCACATAGCGGTGCGGCTGACCCCATACCGATGCCGCCACGAGCAGCGCGGTCGACTTGCCGATGGATGATGGCCCGCGAAAATGAAGCCCGCCGCCTTCCTCTCCGAGCAGCCCGAGCAGCGGTCCGACGAACGCGGCCGCGATCGCAACGGCAAGTCGTGAATTACCGACGCCGTGGCAGGCAACACCGGCCTGCCATTCCTCCAAGGTTCCGGCCTCATGGTAAGCGTGATCGTGCGCGTTCGCGTTCTGGAATATCACCCGCTTGCCCGGCGTCTCGCCAATGGTCCGGTCGGGCAAAGCGAAACATCCATCCTGCCAGCCGAGCCGGTCAACCGCCCATGCCGTGGCGTCAACGCGGACGCTGCCCAGGAAATCATTCAAACGCTCTCGCGCCTTCCGGCCCGACGATATGGCAAGGCCCTGATCGAGCAGCGCCGCGCGGATCTCGACGCCCTCGCCGGCCAGCATCGAGCGTGGCATGGCCCAGCGGTGCTCCCGCTCGTCATTGTCGCGCCAGGCAAGCAACAGCCCCCAATTGCTCCCGCGATCGTCGCGAGTCTCGGCCAGCACGTCGAGCGGCCCGCACACGCGCACCGGCCCCGCTTCACCGCCATCATCGAACACGATCCCGTCAACGGTTGCCCGGAACCCGAAAGGCATCTTCACCTTCGGGCCGGCCTCGGTCTTCTTTGTCATCGATCTTAGCCTTTCACATGGGCGGGCTTCGGCTGGGGCAGCCCCCACAGCCCGGAAATCTCCAATCCACGGTAGAGCCAACCGCCATCAGCCCAGCCGTCAAGCCATAGCCATGCAGCACCATTGCGCTCGCCCGGTCCGTCACCTTCGCATCGGAAGCGCACCAGTTCCCCGGTGCCCAGCCGATGCGCGATCGGCTCTGCCCGGATGATTCCCGCTGCCTCCATCGCATCGAGGAAGACCGCGACCGGATCAGCTTGCATGGGCAAGGGACTGCCGTGCTCGTGCCGGCGCACGTCCTTCCCGCCAGGCGCGCGCCTGCGCCCTGCGCAATTGGGGAGCGAACTGTTCGCCGCGATCGGCGCGCCAGCTTTCATGGATGCCCAGCCGATAGTGACCAAACGCGCCGGTCGGTATCGCCTGATCGAGCTCCAAGACTGCCCAGCCACCCGGCTTGCCGAATCCGTCACCCTGGGCGCGAAAGCGGACAAGTCGCCCGCTTGCGAGCTGCGGCGCAATGCGTTCACGCGGATGCAGGCCAGCGTCGACCATCACCGCAAGGAAGTGCGGGAGCGCATCACTGGCCATCGGACTTAGCTAGGTGTTCTTCTCGGAGTGTGGCGGCGAGCACGGCGAGGCAGTCGCCCATGATCTCGATCAGCCAGGCCAAGTCCGCCGGCTCGCCTTGATCCTCGATCAGCTCCGCCAGCCGCTCGCCGATCGTCCAGCCGACGCAAAATTCCGTGCTGGGCAGCACCGCGCGGGAGAAGTGAAATAAGCGGTGCGCCAGTTCGCGCACTTGCGCGAGGCGAGCGAATGTAGCTTCGCGATCTTCGTTCACGCGCCCTGCTCCCCGTTGACCAGGGCGCGGATGCTCGCCGTCTTGATCAGCGTGCGCTTGTCGATTTTCAGGATGTCGAGCTTGCCTTGGGCGATCAGCTCATAAATCTTGGTGCGGCCGATCCCGAGCGCCTTGCAGGCGTCGTTCACGGTGACGGTCAACGGTTCCATAGGTCATTCTCCTGCGCGCCGCGCTAACGAGCACGGCAGGATCGATGCCGTGCTGCGATGGCGCGGCGGCAGACATCCCAGACATGAATTGTGCAGTCGATTTACGCATGGCCACGATTGCGTCTGCGCTATCCTTCGAGCGCTAGACGCGCTGCTTTTTCGGGCCCGGCGTGCCAGCCGGGTTGATGTTCTCACGCCACCAGCGATCGATTGCAGGACGTGACCATGCACCGTCAGACCATCGCGCACGCTGCTCTTTGTGGAGCCGCCGGTCCGACGTGATTTGAAGTTTCTCGACCAGTTCCGCCAATGCGCTGGCGTCGATCAACTGCGTACCGTCGCGAAGGGCTGTCACGGTCGGACGCCCAACGATCAGGAAGGCCGCTCGCTCCCGAACCATGTGGCTGGCGAACAGCATCCCCCGTGCGTTCTCCCGGTTGACCGGACCTATCGATTGTTGCCCCAGCTCGATCAGCTCACCGCGACGCAGCGCAGCATTGAGCTTGCCGAATCCTTCATCCAGGCAGGTGCATAGGGCATCGCCATCGGCCCCGCACCGGCAATGCTTCTTGGTCACGATCTCCCATCGAAGGCAGGCTTCGACTGTGCCAGCGTGGAGCGTCCGCCGGCCGCCACCGCGAGCATTGAACTCGATCGAGCTGGCCAGCCGCCCCGTCACTGCAAGGTCATTCGTTGCTATCCACGCTGCGGCCTGCCAGCCGTTCCAGCGACCGGCATTGTTGGCCGTTCCGCCGGCATGTTCCCACAACCAGCGAACCAGCTCGGCCGCCTCGCCATCCCCAGCCGGGTCGACCGTTCCGAACTCCAACGCGCGGCACGTCTCGACGGTCACGCGCTGCCCATTGAGCTGCTCGATCAGCTCAAGCGGCTGGGGCGTTTCGGGATAAGTGACGATGGGAGGAAGTTCTCTCCCCTCAACAGTGATCTTGACCATGGCCCATGCTCCGCCTGGGCGCTCCAAGGGCACCGGGGAAACGCGCGGAGCGGCGCGCTTGTCGGCTGGCCGGCCTATCCCCAGCCCAGCAATGTGATTGAATGCGGACAGCTACACAAGAGCGCAATCGTGCAACGGCAGCTCTTGCCCAGCGAGCCGTTCCAAATCCCAGCCAATCATTGTCAGGCTATCTTTTGCAGCACCAGACAACTGATAGCACTCGCCCTCCGTCACACGATACTTTGCCAGCACGGCGCAGGCTGTCACCACTGGCACGCCAAGCATATCGTTCATTGCGGAATTCATTTCAGCAAGACGCCGCTCCCGCTCCTCGCAGCCTTCGGACAATCGATCTGCCTCCCAGGCGCGTTCCAACTTCCGCCATATTTTCCAGGCACTCCAAAATCGGGCGTCAGGGCCATTCTCTTTATCCCACGCGCTGCCCTCTATTCCTTTCTGCATGTCACGACCTCCATCTATGCGGCTGGAACGATGGAGCCAGCCACCTCCTCAAAGCTCCGCTCATCAGCACAACCCGGACCGATCTCTGGAACGGGTGGAACGGGTACGATTACCCAACCCGTTCCGGCAAAAAGCGCAGAATTCCGCCGCAGGAACGGGAGAACGGCTGGAACGGGTGAAAACAATAAAGGTCTGCGTGCACGGCACCGCCATCATGCCTCTGCCCGAGCCGGAAAATCCAGGATTTCTGCGCCCTTGCGGAGCTGATCGAGGTGATCGCTCCACCATTGCGCCATGTCGACGCGCTCTTTCCAGTGCGCTCCCCGATGATAGGCGGCGCGGACCGCATCCCCATCCTTGTGCGCCAGGGCACGTTCGATGGCATCCGGATTCCACTTGCCGCTCTCGTTCAACAGCGTGGACGCCATTGCTCGGAAGCCGTGCGCCGTCATTTCATCGCCCGTGAAGCCCAGCCGCCGCAGCCCCGCGTTGATAGTGTTCTCGCTCATGGGGCGCGAGCGCGTGCGGATCGATGGAAAGACATAGCCGCTGGGGCCGGTGATCTCGTACGCTTGGCGCAGCAACTCGACGGACTGGCGCGAGAGCGGAACCAGGTGCGCCTTGCGCATTTTCATCTTGTGTGCCGGGATGGTCCACAAGGCCCCGTCCAGGTCGATATCGCCCCATTCCGCATGGCGCAGTTCACCCGGGCGGACGAACACATGCGGCGAAAGCTGCATGGCGATCTTGGTAAGCACCTGCCCGTCATAGCCATCGATCGATCGCAGCAGTTCGCCGGCCCGCTTGGGCTCGACGATCGCGCCGTAATGTTTCGGCTGGGGTGCAGTCAGCGCCCCACGCAGATCTCGCGTTGGATCGGACGCCAGCCGCGCTGTGGCCACGGCATATCGGAAGATACGCCCCGAGAGCTGCAGCACGCGCCGTGCCGTCTCATGGTTGCCCTTGGCTTCCACCTTGCGCAGCACCGCAAGCAAGTCCGGCGCGCCGATCTCCGCAATCGGAAGGCGCGCGAGCACCGGCCCCAGCCGCGAGACGTAATACTCACTCTTGTCCGCCGTCGAGCTGGACATACCCTCGCGCCGCCGCTTGTCGATGAACTCCTGCGCGATCTCTCCAAAGGTATTGCTGGCGTTGGCCTGGGCGCGTTGCTTGGCACGCTGTTTCTCAAGGCCGGGATCGATGCCAGCCGCGATCAACTCGCGCGCCTGATCGCGCAAGGCGCGCACCTTGCTCAAGCTCGTTTCGGGATAAGTGCCAAGGCCCAGCTTTTTCTCGCGGCCATCGATCCGGTACTTGAGCCGCCACAGCTTGCCACCGGACGGTTGGACCAAAAGGAACAGGCCCAAGGCATCGCCCAGCTTGTAGGGCTTCGCCTTGGCCTTCGCGGCACGAATTGCAGTGTCAGTCAGCGCCATCGTGGGGGCCACTCCATAGCAACCCTTGCGAATGGCCCCCTATTTGGCCCCCATTCGATGCGGCTACATGCGAATAAGGAAGGATAACCACGCGCAAGTCAGTGCTGATATGTAGTGGATTTCCGCCATTTCCGCAAACAATCACGAATATTTGCGAGCATGAAAATGGTGGGCGGTGACGGGCTCGAACCGCCGACCCTCTCGGTGTAAACGAGATGCTCTACCAACTGAGCTAACCGCCCGGATCGCGAATATCGGCGCGTTTAGCGGGTTTCCTCGACCCGTCAACCACCCTCTTCGCGAAACAGAACGGCACCGAGCGGAACCCAACGGCACCTTGGAAGGTCGAATAGCCCCCAACCATTAAATCCTGTCAGATCGGCAGCGGCGCTTCACCCAGTTCCCCGAAATAACGCGCCATTCCATCCGCCGCCTGCTGCGTAAGGTCGATAAAGGCACGGCGCCTGTCCGTCTTGTCTTCCACCCGCACCAGAAGCCCCGCATCGGTCATCTGACCGATCCAGCGCAGGGCCGTGGTCGGCGGAACGCCGGAAGCGATGCAAAGGCTGGTGACAGATACACGCACATTCTCCACCCGCGCAGCCGTGAGATCGAGCAGGATGTCCCAGGCGGGGTCGGCGAACAGATCGCCATCGAAGAAACGCGAGCGCAATTGCCGCTGGCGGATAATCTGGCGCACCAGCCGCGGGTCCGGCAAGGAAGGGGTGAAAAGCTGCACAAGGCGCGAGGGGTCACTGGAATCGCTGCCCCCGCTTACAGAGGGGGATACCAGCCGCAAGGCCGAACCAGCGGCTGGTTCGGAAGGCCCGTCCAGCCGCCCCAACCGCTCGGCAATCCGGCTGACCTGCTCCGTCAGGCGCAGCAGGGTCATCCGGTCTTCCTCCGACAATTCACGCACACGGCCATCGGAACGCCTGGCCAATGCCTGCCCCAGCGCGATCACGCGATCCGCGCGGCCGGGATCGACAAGAATATCCGGCTCCGAACTGTCCAGACAGGCAAATACCTCATCCAGCACATCGAGGCTGGTGGATACGATCAACCGCGCGCCGGAACGCGATGCGCGAATATCCAGCCGGCAAAGCGCGGCCATGCCCGCCGCATCCAGTTGCGGGCAATCGAGCATGACGATTTCGCCGAGCGCCCGCGCCTCACCCTCCAGCAGCGCACCCAACGAGCCGCATTCGATCACGCGAAACCGGGCACTCTCCGCATCCTCACGCATTTGTTCGCGCACATGCGGCCGGTCGGCATGAATGGAGAGGGTAAGCGGAATGTCCGCCTGATTGCTGGGAATATCATAGGCAAAATCGGCCCGGATCATGTTCACCTCCCGAAAGCTCCGAACATGATGAGAACATAACAGGATTATGTCAAGAATGTTCCATTCATGTTCTAGGGGCGAATCTCGATCGGCGTGCCATCGGCAACAAGCGTCCAAAGTTCCTCGATCTGGGCATTGGAGAGGGCGATGCAACCGTCGGTCCAGTCTCCCGGCACGCGCTCGCCGTCCGGCCATCCGTTGGGCTGGCCATGGATGAAGATCAGCCCGCCGGGCGAGCGCCCATATTGCGCGGCGAAGGCCCGATCCTCCTCGTCGGGATAGGAGATATGGAGCGAGAGATGATAGGAGCTTTGCGGGTTGCGATAATCCAGCACATAGCGCCCCTCTGGCGTGCGCTCGTCCCCTTCAAACCGCTTGTGCCCCATGGGTGCATCGCCGAATTGCAGGCCGCCATAGGTGCGCAGGGCCAGCCCTTCGCCATATAGCGTCAGCGTCCGGTCAGACTTGTCGACCAGCACGAAATCCACCCGCACCGGCCTCGGCGCGGGTGGCGCCGGAACCGTGGCGATCGAAGGCGCGCGGGGCGGCGGCGGAACCGGCGGACCCGAGGCACAAGCCGCCAGCGCCAGGCTCAGCGCCATTATCACAGGGATCTTCCCGGTCATGCCGGAAGGATAGGACGTGCGAAGCCCTGGCTCAATCCATGAACGGATCGCGCACCAGGATCGTGTCCTCACGCTCCGGGCTGGTGGAAACCAACGCCACCGGCGTTTCGATCAATTCCTCCACCCGGCGGATATATTTGATGGCCTGGGCCGGAAGATCGGCCCAGCTGCGCGCGCCCGCCGTCGTGCCTTCCCAGCCTGCCATTTCCTCGTAGATCGGCTCCACCGCGGCCTGATCGGCGGCGTGGGCGGGGAAATAATCCAGCACCTCGTCGCCAAGCCGGTAGCCGGTGCAGATCCTCACGGTCTCGAATCCGTCCAGCACGTCCAGCTTGGTCAGGGCGATGCCGGTCACGCCGCTGATGGCGCAGCTCTGGCGCACCAGCACGGCGTCGAACCAGCCGCAGCGGCGCTTGCGCCCTGTCACCGTGCCGAATTCATGGCCCCGCTCACCGAGGCGCTGGCCGGTGTCATCCTCCAGCTCGGTCGGGAACGGACCGGAACCGACGCGGGTCGTATAGGCCTTCACAATGCCCAGAACGAAACCCGTGGAGGACGGCCCAAGGCCGGAACCGGACGCAGCCGTGCCGCTGACCGTGTTCGAGCTGGTAACGAAGGGATAGGTCCCGTGATCGACATCCAGCAGCACGCCCTGCGCCCCTTCAAACAGGATGCGCGCGCCTTCCTTGCGCACCTGATTCAGGCGCTTCCACACCGGCTGCGCATATTGCTGCACGAAGGGGGCGATCTCGCGCAGGTCGCGCAACAGCCTTTCCCGGTCGATCGGCGGTTCGTTGAAGCCCGCCCGCAAGGCATCGTGATGGGCGCAGAGGCGATCCAGCTGCGGCTGTAGCGCATCCAGATGAGCGAGGTCGCACACGCGGATCGCGCGCCGGCCCACCTTGTCCTCATAAGCCGGGCCGATGCCGCGGCCGGTGGTGCCGATCTTGCCCTTGCCGGCGGCGGCCTCGCGCAGCACGTCGAGATCGCGATGGATCGGCAGGATCAGCGGGCAATTGTCGGCAATCGCGAAATTGCCGGCATTGATAGCCACGCCCTGCCCTTCGAGCTTGGCGATCTCGTCGCGCAGCGCCCAGAGATCGAGCACCACGCCATTGCCGATGATCGAAAGGGTGCCCCGCACGATACCGGAGGGCAGCAGGCTGAGCTTGTAGACCTGATTGCCCACGACCAGCGTGTGGCCCGCATTGTGGCCACCCTGGAAACGCACCACGGCGTCGGCCCGGCTCGCCAGCCAGTCTACGATCTTGCCCTTACCCTCATCGCCCCACTGGGCGCCGATCACGGTGACATTGGCCAAGATGAAATCCCTTCCGGCAGAAAACCCGCCGGGCCCTAGGATATGGGGACGATCAGGGCAACAGGCTTCCGCCCTGCAAGCGGCTTTGCCCCCATCGGTCTGCGTCAGAGGCTGGCGATGACCTCGCGGCTTACCCGGGCATATGCCCCGCTGTCATAGCGATGCGAGCCGACGAAATGGAGAAAGGCCGTGTCGCCATGCCAGCCTTCGTTCCAGAAGTTCAGGTAACGCCGCGCAGGCAGCAGCACCGGCTCCGCATCGTTGGCTACCTGGAAATTCGACGCGACTTGTTCGGTACCCCAAGTCACCACGTCCGATCCGACAAGCCTTTTCATGGCGTCGAGAAATTCCGCCGCCAACGGCCGTCCCGCGCCTTGCGCCGAAAAGCCTGCGAAACCCGCGCAGCCGCGAATATAACGCCAGTCGTCCCGGCCAATCTGACCCATGCGCGATTCTATGCGCACCTGGATATGGCCGTCCGCAGGCCCATCCGGATAGAGCGCCGAAGCGATCTCACGCAGGGGAAGCGCCCCGATCTCCCCATCGTCGCCACTCAGCATGGTGAAGCTGCGGTTCCCCTCGACCGCCGCCCTGACTTCCGGCACATCGGCAAGGGTGACGGTGTCGCTATCCAGCTGAATCCAATATTCATCCTTGCGCCTGTCGAGGATGGTCAGGAACCGTTCCCAGCAGCTCCCGCGCGGGAAAGGATCGGTGACGACAGAATCGAGCGAGATGATCTCTGGATTACCGCAATGCAGATTCAACAATTCCTTGTCGCGCGATGTCAGCGAGCCATCGTCCAGCAGGACGACGCGTCCGCGCTGCAAATGGCGCCACAGCGATTTCACGGCCACAAGGTATGGCAGCAGCACCGCGGTTCCGATCATGGAGAACAGCACCACCCCATCATCCCTGGGAATGAGGGGCGGGGTGGCGAGAACCGAGGAAATCGCGCGGTCGTGCCGTGCCGTTTCTATCCTGCGACGCAAGCGGTAGGGAAGATAACGGGTGAGTTGCACGGCGGTTGGCCTCCTCGCCAAGATGGACCTAGCGACCTTGTGTAGAATGTGCGTTTCCGGTTCGTAAGCATATGTTGCCGGCGCCGGGCGCCACGAACCGGCTCAAAGCGGGACGGTATCTCCCCCGGCAAGCCGATGCGTGCAGCCCAGCGCGGCGGCATCGTCGGCGGCGGAGAGGGCAGCTATGGTGCGCCAGCCTATGCCCCGCAGACGGGCGGCGATGCCGGGATCGTGCCCCAGCGGGAGAAACAGGGTGTCCCGCACCTCGGCCGACCCATGCGCGGCGGCGACCAGCGGATCGGTGTAGAGGGAAAAGCCGGTGGCAGGCTCGTCCACGCCGAGAATACGGTAAGTGCCGCCCCTGCCCAGCACACCGCGTATCCCTTCCGCATAGAGCGTGAATCCGAACCAGCTCTGATATTCGAAGCCATGCCGTTCGGTGGGATCGAGCGTAATGCGCGCCGTCCCGGCAATCCGCTCCGCGATTTCGCGCAGGCCCGCGATCCGGCTGTCCAGCACATCTTGCGCGCCGACCGCGGCCAGCCGTTCTATCGCGCTGTCGAACGCGCCGGTGGCATAAAGCAGGGGAAGATAGGCCTCCCCGCCCGCTGCCTTCAGCCCGCCCGCATCCTTGGCATCGAGTTCCCGCCGCACGGCTTCGACGCTGGACGGATCGAGCGGCAGCGCGGAGCGAGCAAGATTATCGACCAGATCGGGCAACGTGAAATCGACGGAAATGCCGGTTGCGCCCGCCGCCTTGAGCGCTTCGATCGCAACGGCCACCACTTCGCCGGCGGCGGCCACGCTGTCGCTGCCGATCAGTTCCGCGCCAAGCTGCAACCGTTCCCGCGTCGGATCGAGGCCATCGCCCTTGATGGTGACGACCTGCCCGGCATAGCACAGGCGCAGCGGGCGTGGCGCTGCAGCCAGCCCGGTCGCGGCGATCCGGCCAACCTGCATGGTGATGTCCGAGCGCAACGCCAAGGTGCGCAGGGAAGACGGATCGACGAAGCGAAACATGCGCCGGGGCTGCACACCGGCCATCCGCCCCGCCAGCGACTTCTCGAACTCGATCAGCGGCGGGCGGACACGTTCATAGCCATGGGAATCCATGACATCGAGCGCGGCGCGCATGACACGGGTGGCGGCCGCCGCTTCGGGCGGCAGCTGGTCCTCAAGCCCTTCGGGCAACAGATCGCGGTCGGTATCGTCCATCGTGCGGGCCTTTAGCCGGGTCTTGCGCCCGTGTCGAACCCCGGCGCATGCGGTTCGACAGGCTCAGCGCGAACAATGCGCGGGGCCGGAGCATCGCCCCGGCCCGCACTGCCTCAAAACGCCAGCGCCATGACCCGCTTCACGCCCGGAAGGGTCCGGGCCTGCTCGATCACCGCAGGCGGAACCGGGCTGTCGACGGACAGCAGCAGCACCGCCTCGCCCCCGGCCGAATGGCGGCCGAGGTTGAAGGTGCCGATATTGATGGCGTTCTCGCCCAGCAAGGTGCCGATCCGGCCGATGAAGCCGGGAGCGTCCTCGTTGACGATATACATCATGTCGCCCGCCAGCTCGGCTTCGACCTTGATGTTGAACAGTTCCACCAGGCGTGGCTCGGAATTGCTGAACAGCGTGCCCGCGACGGACCGCTCGCCGGCCTCGGTCTTCACCGAAACGCGGACCAGGGTGTGATAGTCGCCCTCGCGCTCGGTCTTCACTTCGCGCACTTCCATGCCGCGTTCCTTGGCCAGAAACGGCGCATTGACCATGTTCACCGTGTCCGAATGCACGCGCAGGAAGCCCGCGAGCACGGCGGCGGTGATCGGCTTGATGTTAAGCTCGGTCGCGGCGCCTTCGGTATGGATCGAAATGCGCGGGATCGCCCCGGTGGTGAGCTGGCCCATCAGCGAGCCGAGCTTTTCGGCCAGCGCCATATAGGGCTTGAGCTTCGGCGCTTCCTCGGCGGAAAGCGACGGCATGTTGAGCGCATTGGTGACGCCGCCATTGACGAGATAATCGGCCATCTGCTCCGCCACCTGGAGCGCGACATTGACCTGCGCCTCATTGGTCGAGGCCCCGAGATGCGGGGTCGCCACGAAGTTCGGGGTGCCGAACAGCGCATGTTCCTTCGCCGGTTCCGTCACGAACACGTCGAGCGCCGCGCCGGCGACATGGCCGGAATCGAGCAGTTCCTTGAGCGCGGCCTCATCGACCAGCCCGCCGCGTGCGCAATTGATGACGCGCACACCCTTCTTGGTCTTGGCGAGATTCTCGCGGCTGAGGATATTGCGCGTCTGGTCGGTCAGCGGCGTGTGCAGGGTGATGAAATCGGCCCGGGCGAGCAGTTCGTCCAGTTCCACCTTCTCGATGCCGAGATCGATGGCCCGCTCCGGCGAGAGGAACGGATCGAAAGCCACGACCTTCATCCGCAGGCCCAGCGCGCGGTCGGCAACGATCGAGCCGATATTGCCCGCGCCGATCAGGCCGAGCGTCTTGCCAGTCACTTCGACCCCCATGAAACGGTTCTTTTCCCACTTGCCGGCCTGGGTGGAAGCATCCGCCTCCGGAAGCTGGCGGGCCAGCGCGAACATCAGGGCGATGGCATGTTCGGCGGTCGTGATCGAATTGCCGAACGGCGTGTTCATCACCACCACGCCCTTGGCCGAGGCGGCGGGAATATCGACATTGTCCACCCCGATGCCGGCGCGGCCGATGACCTTCAGATTGGTTGCCGCGTCGAGGATTTCCTGCGTTACCTTGGTCGACGAGCGAATGGCCAGCCCGTCATACTGGCCGATGATCGCGATCAGCTCTTCCGGGGTCTTGCCGGTGATTTCATCGACTTCGCAGCCGCGCTCGCGAAAGATCGCGGCGGCGTTGGGGTCCATCTTGTCGGAAATGAGAACTTTGGGTTTGGTCATGATGAAATTCCTTCGTTTCGTCATTCCCGCGAAAGCGGGAACCCAGAAAAATTGGCGTCTATCCGTGCTGGATCCCCGCTTTCGCGGGGATGACGAAGGGTTATTGGCGAAGCGAGGCGTAAGCCCAATCGAACCACGGGCCGAGCGCTTCGATATCGGCTGCATCCACCGTGGCGCCGCACCACACGCGCAGGCCCGGCGGCGCGTCGCGATAGCCCGCAATGTCGTAGGCGGCGCCCTCGGCTTCCAGCAGGCTGGCGAATTTCTTGATGAAATCCGCATCCGCGCCTTCGACCGTGAGGCAGACGCTGGTGCCGGAACGCGAGGCATAGTCCTGCGCCAGATGGCCCAGCCAATCGCGCGATTCCACGATTGCGTTCAGCGCCTTGGCGTTCGCCTTGCTGCGGGCGATCATGCCGTCCAGCCCGCCGATGGACTTCGCCCATTCCAGCGTGAAGATCGCATCCTCCACCGCCAGCATGGACGGGGTGTTGATGGTCTCGCCCTTGAACACGCCTTCCGCCAGCTTGCCCTTGGAGATCAGGCGAAACACCTTGGGCAGCGGCCAGGCAGGTGTGTAGCTCTCCAGTCGTTCCACAGCGCGCGGCCCGAGAATGAGCACGCCATGCGCCCCTTCTCCGCCCAGCGCCTTCTGCCAGCTGAATGTGGCGACATCGATCCTGTCCCACGGAATATCATAGGCGAACACGGCGCTGGTCGCGTCGGCGAAGGACAGCCCTTCGCGATCCGCCGGAATCCAGTCGCCATTCGGCACCCGCACGCCGCTGGTGGTGCCATTCCAGGTGAACAGCACGTCATTCGACCAGTCGACCGCCGAAAGATCGGGCAACTGGCCGTAATCGGCGCGCAGGACGGTCGGCTCCAGCCGGAGCTGCTTGACCGCATCGGTGACCCAACCTTCACCGAAACTTTCCCAGGCCAGCGCCGTTACCGGGCGCGCGCCCAGCATGGTCCACATCGCCATTTCGAACGCGCCCGTATCCGAGCCGGGCACGATGCCGATGCGATGCGTATCGGGGAGCTGCAGCAGCTCGCGCATCAGGTCGATGCAATAGGCAAGCCGGGATTTGCCGATCTTCGCGCGGTGCGAGCGGCCCAGCGATTCCGTGGCGAGCTTGTCGAGGGAATATCCCGGCGGCTTGGCGCAGGGACCGGAAGAAAAGAACGGGCGCGCTGGTTTGCGCGCCGGCATTTGTGCAGTCATATAGACTCTCCTTACAGAGAGCTCGCGCGGCGTTGGGACCGCGTGGCCCGCCGGCGGCCATAGAGCTGTGCCGATGCCAGTCAAGCGGAAACGCGGGCAAGCCGGCAAAGCAATTCACAGGAATGCGACGAACGGCGGGCGGGATATGCCATTTGTTAGTATAAGGTTAACCATAGCGTCGCAGTATTACGGCTATGTATCGCGCAACCGCCACCATCATTCTGATATTGGCCCTGACCGGATGCGGAATGGTGCCCGAACGCAAGCGGCAGCCCAGCCGGACCGCGACCCAGACCTACAACCCGTCTCCCAGCGCCCGCCAGTGCCTGGCGGAACTGGGCAAGAGCAACGCCAGCTTCACTCCGCTGCCCGACCAATATTACGGCGGCGGCTGCTCGACCCTGAACACCGTGCGCCTTTCCGCCATCTACGGCGATGAAAAGCCTCTTCCGGTGGCCAACCTCGGCCCGGTCGCCTGCCCGCTTGCCAATACATTCGCGGCCTGGGCGCGCTATGGGGTGGATCGCGCCGCAAGGCAGATACTCGGCAGCGGCCTTGCCCGGATAGAGACCATGGGCAGCTATTCCTGCCGTAACGTGGCGGGAACCGGCCGCCGGTCAGCCCATGCCACCGCCAATGCGATCGATGTCGGGGCATTCATTCTGGAAGACGGCCGCCGCATCAGCCTCATCAACGGATGGAACAACGGCACGAGCCAGGAACGCCGGTTCCTGCGCGTGGTTCACCAAAGCGCCTGCAAGCGGTTCGGAACCGTTCTCGGCCCGGACTACAACTCGGCCCATCGGGACCATTTCCATCTCGAAACCAGCGGACAATCCTTCTGCCGCTAGAGTGATTTCGAAGCAAGTGGGACACTTGCTGACTCGGAAATCACGGAAAAACTGGTAAATTCCAGCCCTCAATCCCCGAACGTATAGTCGGGAAGCGAGTCGAACGCCGCCTTGAGCGCATTGCCCCAGCTTGACGAAATCGCCTGGAAATAGGGGTCGGTCGCCTCGATCCGCCTTTCATGCAGCGGCTCGAACCGATCCCGCTCGATAACCAGCAGGTCCAGCGGCAGACCGACGGAAAGATTGGCTTTCAAGGTGGAATCGAAAGACACCATCATCAGCTTCACCGCATCCTCGAACGTCATGTCGCGCTCATAGCCCCGGATCAGGATCGGGCGCCCGTATTTCGTCTCGCCGATCTGGAAGAAGGGCGTGTCGAAGCTGGCCTCGATGAAATTGCCTTCCGGGTAGATCATGAACAGGCGCGGCTCCATCCCGGCGATCTGTCCGGCCAGGATGATGGACGCGGTGAAGCGGCCCTGCCCCTGATCGTTTTCGATCTGCGCCTCGCGAATCGTTTCCCGCAGAAGCCGCCCGATTTCCGTGGCCACCTTGAACATGGTGGGCGCTTCCAGCAGCGAATTATGGCGTTCGGCGGGGGCCTTGCTGCGTTCCTCCAGCTGGCTGATAACGGCCTGGGTCGTCGCCAGATTGCCCGCGGTCATCACCGCGATGATCCGCTCCCCCGGCTCGTTCCAATGGAACATCTTGCGGAAGACGGAGATATTGTCGACGCCCGAATTGGTCCGGGTATCGCTCATGAGCACGAGGCCCTTGTCGAGCGTCATGCCAACGCAATAGGTCAATGTATTCTCCTGAAGTGCTGCCCGGGTCCGTGCTCTACTGTTCCACGGATTGCTGTTCCACCGCAATTTCTATGTGGAGCGATTGTTCCGCCCCCCCGAAGGTTATGCCGTTCACCGGCGCGGCTTCCGCATAATCCCTGCCGGTGGCGATCCGGACATAGCGGGCATCCGGGCTGATCCCGTTGGAGATGTCGAAGCCGACCCAGCCCAGCCCGTCGATACAGGCTTCCGCCCAGGCATGGGTCGCTTCCTGGCCGACACGGTCGTCCATCATCAGATAGCCGCTCACATAGCGGGCGGGGATGCCCAGCATCCGGACAAGGCCGATGAATATCTGGGAATGATCCTGGCACACCCCGTGCCCCAGCGCCGCGGCTTCCTCCGCGCTGGTGCCGACATGGGTATGGCCCGTCTCATAACCCACCGAATCGAGAATCGCGGCCGAAAGGCCATGCAGCGTTCCGATCGAATTCTCGCGATCGACCGTCACCGAGGAAAGGATCGCCCGCATCCTCGGGCCAGGGCGCGTGAGCGCGGTCTGGTTGACGAAAGCCCATAACGGCATGTGCCCCGCATGGCGGCCGATCACCCCGACCTGATCGGAAGTCTCGACCGTCCCTTCGCAATGGATCACGAAATCCGACGTTCCGGGAAGGATCGAAACGAGAGTTACATGGTTGCAATTCTGGTCGTCGTAGGAAAGCTCTTCCTTCGCGCCCTCGAAGCTCATGCGCCAATCCACGACCCGCTGCCCTTGCGTTTCCTTCGGGGTCAGCCGCAGGCGTTGCAGGCCATGCGCGACAGGACTGCGAAAATGGTAGCGGGTCGTATGACGGACGGCGAGACGCACGCGAGAAGCCCTTCCCTCAGTCGTTGAATCGGTAATCGACCGCGATGGCGCTGGCCAGGGCCTGGTTTTCGCCAATGAAGCCGAGCAGGAACTGGTGCAGGCCGACATCGAAAATCCCTTCGATGTCCTGTTTCCCTAATTTGTCAGCGGCACAGCGAGCAAGATCGTGGGATGGCTCGCGGTGGCTGTATTCCTTCTCCAGGCCGCCCAGATTTTCCAGCAATTGCCCGTAACAGAAGGTGAGGCTTCGCGGAAAACGCTCGTCCAGGATCAGGAATTCGGCGATCCCCTTCGGGTCCATCCGCCCGGCGTTCAGCCAGCGATAGGCCCGTTCCCCACCCAGCGAGCGCAGGACATTGTCCCATTGGGTGCTGTCCAGGCTGGACCCGACATAGGCCAGCGACGGCAGCAGAAGATGGTATTTCACGTCCAGGATGCGGGCGGTGTTGTCGGCCCGCTCGATGAAGGTGCCCGCGCGGGCGAAGTGATAGATCTCGTTGCGCAGCATGGTGCCGTAGGTCGCGCCCCGGACCAAAGTGGATTCCCGGCGAATCGCGGAAAGGACCGGCCCGAGATTGCCTTCCCGCAGCGGGCGGGACAGCATGTCGCGGATCGTCATCCAGCCTTCATTCACCGTTTCCCACACTTCGAGCGTGATCGAGGACCGGGCCATGCGGGCATTGCTGCGCGCGCCCTCGATCATCGCCAGGATCGTCTCGGGATGGCTTTTCTCGCGCAGCACGTAATTGCAGACCTGCATCCCGTCATAGCCTTCATGCAGGGCATCGTAATGCTGCTGCAGGCCAAGCGTCGCCAGCACTGATCGCCATTCCTCGCTGGCGGCATCGGCACCCCGCATCAGGGCCATGCGAAAGCCGGCATCCAGCAGGCGGGCGGTGTTCTCGGCGCGCTCCAGATAGCGATACATCCAGTAGATCCCGTTCGCCGTCCGACCTAGCATCGCCGCCCCCGCCCCATCAGTCGTCAAGCACCCAGCTGTCCTTGGTGCCTCCCCCCTGGGTCGAATTGACGACCAGCGAGCCTTTCTTCATCGCGACCCGGGTCAGCCCGCCGGGCGTGATGTCTATCCCGTCCGGGGAAACCAGCACGAAGGGCCGGAGATCGACATGGCGCGGCGCAAGGCCCTTGCGGGTGAAGATCGGGACGGTCGAAAGGGATAGCGTCGGCTGGGCGATATAATTGTCCGGCTTCGCCTCCAGTTTCTTCCTGAAATCGCGGATTTCCCGCTTCGACGCGGTCGGGCCGATCAACATGCCGTAGCCGCCCGAACCGTGGACTTCCTTGACCACCAGATCCTCGAGATTGTCGAGAACATAGGCAAGGCTGTCCTTTTCGGTGCAACGCCAGGTCGGCACGTTCTGCAGCAGCGGCTTCTCGCCCGTGTAGAATTCCACGATATCCGGCATGAAGCTGTAGATCGCCTTGTCATCCGAAATGCCGGTACCCGGAGCATTGGCGATGGTGATCCCGCCCGAACGATAGACGTCCATGATGCCGGGAACGCCCAATATGCTGTCCTTGTTGAAGGTGAGCGGGTCCAGGAAATCGTCATCGACCCGGCGATACAGCACG
>Ga0172382_10003974_pt1 | contig 23006 bp, 27 predicted proteins | sample Leawel138RmetaG_FD_122245 | JGI IMG/M metagenome (GOLD analysis project Ga0172382, IMG submission 122245) | Leachate microbial communities from a municipal landfill in Southern Ontario, Canada - Leachate well 138R metaG | ecosystem: Engineered > Solid waste > Landfill > Unclassified | place... | reverse complement strand
CTACCGCAAGCGGGCGCTGCGCGACCAGCAGCTGATGGCCGACCGGGCCAAGGCCACGGTGGTCAGCCAGCTGCTGCCGGTCCTCGATGACCTCGACCGGGCGCGTAGCCACGGCGACCTGGAGTCCGGCCCGTTCAAGGCTGTCGCCGACAAGCTCGTGGCAATCCTTGAGGGATTTGGGCTTTCGGGTTTCGGCGAGGAGGGCGACGAGTTCGACCCCGCGCTGCACGAGGCCGTGCAGCACGAGGGCGAGGGCACCCACCCGGTGGTCGGGACGGTGATGCGGCGCGGCTATCGGGTCGGTGAGCAGGTGGTCCGCCACGCGTTGGTGGGCGTCGTCGACACGATTCCCGACGCGTCCGGGCCGGCCAATACCGGCTCGGAGCCGGAACAGCCCGCAGAATCATGAGAATTGACCGATAACCGTGTCGAGCAGGTAAGGAGGTGACGCGATATGGCCCAGCGCGAGTGGGTTGAGAAGGACTTCTACAAAGTGCTCGGCGTCGCTTCCGATGCCGACGAGAAGGAGATCAAGCGGGCTGCCCGCAAGATCCTCGCGGAGAACCACCCCGACCGGAATCCGGGGAACGCCGAGGCCGAGGAGCGGTACAAGACCGCCTCCGAAGCCAAGGAGGTGCTCACCGATCCGGCGAAGCGCAAGGAGTACGACGAAACCCGCCGGCTGTTCGCAGGCGGCGGGTTCGGTCGGGGTCGCTTCAGCGGCGGTGGCGGGGGGTTCGGCGGCTTCGGTGGCGGCGACGGCCAGGAGTTCAACCTCAACGATCTGTTCGACGCCGCGGGCCAGGCCGGCGGGGCGAACATCGGCGACCTCTTCGGCGGGCTGTTCGGGCGTGGCGCCCAGCAGCCGCGTCCGTCGCGGCCGCGCCGGGGTAACGACCTGGAGACCGAGACCGAGCTGAGCTTCCTGGAGGCCACCAAGGGGGTGGCGATGCCGCTCCGGCTGACCAGCCCCGCCCCGTGCACCAACTGTCATGGCAGCGGCGCTCGTCCGGGCACCAGCCCGAAGGTGTGCCCCAGCTGCAACGGGGCCGGCGTCATCAGCCGCAACCAGGGCGCCTTCGGTTTCTCCGAGCCGTGCACGGAATGCCGCGGCAGCGGGTCGATCATCGAGCACCCGTGCGACGAGTGCCGGGGTACCGGGGTGACCACCCGGACCCGCACCATCAACGTACGGATCCCGCCGGGTGTGGAGGACGGGCAGCGGATCAGGCTGGCCGGTCAGGGCGAGGCCGGGTTACGCGGGGCACCCTCGGGTGACCTGTACGTGACCGTTCATGTCAAGCCGGACAAGGTGTTCGGACGCAGCGGTGACGACCTGACGGTGACCGTGCCGGTGAGCTTCCACGAACTGGCCTTGGGTGCAACGCTTTCCGTGCCCACGCTGGAGGGCAAGGTCGGGGTCCGGGTGCCGAAGGGCACCTCCGACGGCCGCATCCTGCGGGTGCGTGGCCGCGGCGTCCCCAAGCGCTCCGGCGGTCACGGCGACCTGCTGGTCACCGTGAAGGTTGCGGTGCCGCCGAGCCTGGAAGGTGAGGCGGCCGAGGCTCTGGAGGCGTACGCGAAGGCTGAACGCGCCAGCGGGTTCGATCCGCGGGCGGGATGGGCCGGTGCCTGATGAGCGCCGGCCGTCCCAGCCGTAAGGAAGACGCCAGGACCTTCCTGATCTCGGTGGCCGCCGAGCTGGCCGGTATGCACGCGCAGACACTGCGCACCTACGACCGGCTCGGTCTGGTCAGCCCCCAGCGCAGTTCCGGTGGGGGACGGCGCTATTCGCAGCGCGACGTGGACCTGCTGCGCGAGGTGCAGCGGCTGTCCCAGGATGAGGGCGTCAATCTGGCCGGCATCAAGCGCATCATCGAGCTGACCAACCAGGTCGAGGCGCTGCAGGCGCGGGTGCGTGAGCTCAGTGACGAAGTCGAGCGGTTACGGGCGCAGCCGCGGCCCAAGAGCACCGCGCTGGTGGTGTGGCAGCCGCGCAACCAGCGCTAGTTCCCCCGTCGCCGCGCGTCGGCCCCAGTCGCCGAAATTGCATTCCAGCAGAGCTTTTGCGAGTAGAGGCCTGCTGGAATGCAATTTCGGCGGGTGACTACGAGACCTTGATGCGGAACTGAGCCACCGCGGACTCACCCGGCTGCACTTCGTGGTAGCCGCCCCGGCGCAGCGCGTCGGTGGGGGCGGCCATCGGTTCGAAGCACACGACGTCGTCGTCCCCCGGCGCGAATACCTGCGCCGCGGTGAAGCCCTGGTCGAAGTGAACCTCGATGCGTCGGTCGCCACCGGAGAGCGCGAACACCGACCCAGGCTCGACCTCGTCATACCCGTCGTCAATGAATTTGTCGCCCAACGGTTCTGAGACCGCCGGTCGCTGCTCGACCCTGCCGGTCGGGATTCCCCACGCGTTCACGGGCTGGTAGCGCATGGCCGGGGTCTCGATCGTCCACTGTGCGCGCGGGATGCCCGGCAGCTGCAGATAGGGATGGAACCCGAAGCACATCGGCACCCGGGAACCGGTTGTCGCCGTCACGGTGGTCTTCACCGTCAGCGTGCGGTCGAGAAGCGTGACGTCCAGCGTCAGCAGGTGCGGGAACGGGAAGCTGGCGAGCAGTCCCGGCCGTGCCGCGAAATCCAGCTCTGCAGTCAACTGCGACTCCAGCAGCGTGGTGACGGTCCAGTCCTTGTAGGCGGCCAGGGTGCCGTGGATCGGCACGCCGTGCTGATCGGTGCGGACCCCGCCGGTTCCCGGGGTCAGCGTCACCACCGCCCCGTCGACGCCGTAGCCGTTGCTGCTCAGCCGGTTCGCCCACGGGTAGAGGATCGGGATGCCCATGGTCTTGTGGTTGGACACGTAGGCGAGCAGGCCCCTGCGCTGGCCGAGCAGTTCCATCCCGCCGTCGGACAGCGATGTGGCCACCATCCCGGCCGTTGGAACATAGGTCGCGGTCAGCGGAGACGACGGATCGCGCAGCGTGACGGTTTCGAACTCGTCCATTCCTGCGATCCTGCCATGCGTTGCTCAGTTGGCCAGCGGGTCGTGCTGGATCCGTTCGGCGGGCGCGCCTTTGGTGATCAGCGCCGCCTTGGTTGCCTGCACCATCGCCGGGCGGCCGGACAGCAGAATCTGGCGGTCACTCCAGTTGCCGTACCGCGTGACCACCTCCGGAAGCAGACCGAGCTGACGGACGTGCAGCCCGCGCGGCGGGGTGACGTCGGGATAGTCGGCGGCCCACGGCGGGTCGAAGTTCAGCTCCGAGACCGGCGTCACCGACAGCCACGGGTTGGTGGACGCGATCTCCCACAGGGTGCGCAGGTCGTAGAGCTCGCACGGATACTTGGCACCGAAGAACAGGTGCACGCGCGGATTCTGGCTGAACCGGGCGAGGTCCATGATCAGTGTCCGCAGCGGGGCCAGACCGGTGCTGCCCGCGACCATCAGCACGTCACCGCCGTCGCGGTCGACTTCCATCGCCCCGTGCGGGTTGGACACCCGCCAGCGATCCCCGGGCCGGGCCTCTCCGACGATCGCGGTGCTGACCATGCCCCCGGCCACCGAGCGGATGTGGAACTCGAGGTAGCCCTGCGGGTCGGCGGGGATCGCCGGGCTCAGGTAGCGCCACCGGCGCGGCCACTGCGGCACCTGGACGGGCACGTACTGGCCCGGGTGATAGGCCAGCGCATGGTCCATCTTGAGTCTGATGACCGAGATGTCGCGGGCCGGCCGGAGGTGTTCGAGCACGGTGCCGTCGCAGAACGGTGGGCTGGTCTCCGCGTCGGCGGCCCCGCTCATCACCCCGACGACAAGCTGGACGACGTCGTCGACGGCTTCGGCGAGCCGCCGGTCCCACTGCTCTAACAGGGCCTTGCGGAGTGTGGTCAGCAACGCATCCTGCAGTGTCGCGTAGTGGCTCTGGGTGACTCCGTACTTGCGGTGGTCACGGCCGAGCTGGGCCAGGAACGCGACCGGCTCCTCGGCGCGTTGCGCGATCAGTTCGTCGCACAGCCAGCACAACGCCTGGGCGAAGACCTGACGCTGCTTCTCCAGGTCCGGCGGGAACAGGTCGCGGGCCGACAGGTCCGCGGCGAACCATCGCGTGTGGAAGTCGCCGATCAGCGCCTCGGACCCGAGGTTGAGATCGAGCGCATCCCGGAGGATGCGCATCGATTCTCGGTCTTCGAGTCCCACGCCGCACGATCCTAAGTCACGCGGGTGCTTGTTTCCTGTGCCGAACGGCGGCGGTCACCGTCAGGGCGGTCCCGGCCAGTGTCCAGCACGTCAGCACGACGATCGCCGTGGCCGCGCCCGCGCCTTCGAACGCGGCCGTCGAGCGCAGCAGGGTCGCCGTGGCCCCCTGTGGAAGGAGCTGCCCGAGCTGCCCCCAGCCCGCCGGCAGCATCTCCGGCGCGCTGGCCAGCCCGGACAGCGGATTGCCCACGAGCAAAGCGAGCAGCGAACCGACGGCAAGACCTGCCCGACCGAACAGCGAGCCGAGGCCGAACATGAACAGCAGCGCCGCGGCCACCCCCAGCGTCAGCCCGGCGGCGATTCCCCAGAAGTTCCCGTCGACGGATCCGAGGACGTAGCGCAGCAGCGCCGCGATCGTGACGCCCGCGACACCGGAGAACACGACGGCCGCGGTGAATCCGGTCCAGACCTCGCGCCGCAACGCCAGGACCAGGGCGATCGCGGGCAGGATGCCGGCCAGCGTGATCGGCAGTGCCGAGGCGGCCAGCCCGGCGCCGCGTGGGTCCCTGGCGGTGGGCGGGGCCAGGTCCTCGGTGCGCAACGCCGTCCCTGTCTGCCGGCTGAGTTCGGCGCCGATCTGGGTGAGCAGCTGCGCGACCATCGGACTGCCCCCGGAGGCCAGCAGCAGCGCGGGCGGCTGACCCGGTTGGGCGGGCATCACGAAGCCGCCGTAGACGTCGCGGTTGCGGATCGCGTCGGCCAGCGCGGCCTCGCCGGGGTAGAAGGTGACCTCGAAGGCGCCGGGCATTTTCGCGTCGAGCACCGTGCTGATCTGGCCGCTCGCGACCTGCGGGCCTGCGGCGCCGATCGGCACGTGATGCGGTCCCGACCTTGCGGCGGGTAGCGCGAAGGCGATCGCCACGAGCGCCAGCAGCGCGGTGATGGCGACGATGATGCCTGCGGCGCGTGCGGCGGCGGGCGGTTCGTGCACGGTGACGGTGTGACGGGGGCTCGTAACTGAGGACGCCATGGCCGGCCTCTTTTCATTCGTCGTTGAATTAGTGGCTTCAGGCAGCGTAAAACTGTCCGGCCTTTATTTCAACAGCTATTGAAATGGTAGCGTCGTTTCATGCCGCGACCAGGTGAAACAGCCAGGCGCCGGGGTCGCCGCCAGGGCGAACCGGTCTCGAAGGAGGCCGTGCTGGCGGCGGCGAAGACCCGGTTTGCGCGGGACGGCTACGAGAAGACGACGCTGCGCGCGATCGCCGACGACGCCCGCGTGGACGCCTCGATGGTGCTGTACCTGTTCGGCTCCAAGGAGCAGTTGTTCCGCGAGGCGCTGCGCCTGATCCTCGACCCGGAGGTGCTGGTTGCCGCGCTGGCCGGCGTCGAGGGTGACAGCTCGGATGTCGGCACCCGCATGGTTCGCACCTACCTCGGAATCTGGGAGGCCGCCGACAGCGCGGCGAGCATGCGTGCCATGCTGGCGTCGGCGACCTCGAATCCGGATGCGCACGAGGCCTTTCGGAGCTTCATGCAGGACTACGTGTTGACGGCGGTGTCGGGCGTGCTCGGCGGTGGGGAACAGGCCAGACTGCGGGCGATGCTGGCCGCGAGCAGCCTGGTGGGGACCGCGATGCTGCGCTATGTGATGAGGGTCGCGCCGCTGGCCGAGCTGCCCACCGAGGATGTGGTCAGGCTGGTGGCACCCACCGTCACCCGGTATCTGACCGCCGACGCCCGCGAGCTCGGCCTACCCGATTAGTGCGTGAATCCCCTTGTACAGCACCAGAAGGCCGATTGCGACGAGGATCGCAGCCACCAGCACCGCGTGCTGACGCTCCATCCACGCCTTCAGCCGGTTCAGTGTCGGATCCAGCCGTTCCCCGGAGACCGCGTACCCGAGGACCGGAAGGGCTACGGTCAGTCCCGCGATCGCGACGAACCAGATCATCGCACCCCACACAGTCGGTGAGTCCAGCCCCGCCGAACCGATCGCCAAACCCGCTGCGGCGCAGATGAAGAGCACCTTCGGATTGAGCACGGTCAGGGCGGCCGCCGTCGCGCCGGCCTTCGCCGGCGTCAGGGTGCTCATGCGCGTCATCCACCCGGGCATGTGCTCGGACTTCTTACGAGTCACCCAGCGGTAGCCGCCGAACCCGATCAGCCCGACGCCCACGACGATGCGTAACCACGACGCCCAGGACGGCGGCTGGGTGCCGATGCCGCCGACCAGGTCGGACAACTGCAGGAAGATGGCGGTCAGCGCCGCCAGGCCGACGAGCCAGCCGACGAGGAAGGCCAGGCCCGTCGGCCTCGGCCGCGGGCTGTGCAGAACCAGAACCGCCGGAATGATCGACAGCGGCGAGAGCGCGATGACGAGCGCGAGCGGAATGAGTTCGGTCAGGATCGGTCCCCAGCTACCCGGCACCGGGAAAACCTAGCAAGGACGCGTCGCGGATGTCGTCGGTATGGTCACCGCATGACGCAGGTCACCGCGGTCACGGTCTTTCATCGGGCCGGGGGCGCCGCCGCGTTCGGCGTCTGGGCGCAGCATCTGCTCGCGTCGGCCCGGTCGGCGCCGGGTTACGTGTCGGGACGGATCTCGGTGCACGACGAGCCCGGGCTGGATTGGGCTGTCGCGGTGACGTTTTCCGAGGAGACACCGCTGCACTCCTGGCTGGACAGTGCGCCGAGGGCCGAGATCCTGGCCGAGGGCCAGGCCCGCGGCTACTGGCGCAGCTCGGGTGAACTCGTCCTGTCGGGGAACGGTCCCGCGTCCCCCGGCGTCGGACTGTTCCGCCACACCGTCTCCACCGGTAAGGACGCCGACTTCCGGACCATGCAGGTGCAGCTGGCGACCGTGGCCGCGGGGCTGCCCGGCTACGAGGGCACCACGCTCCTGCCGCCCGACGGGGACGGTGAGTGGTCGTCGATCGTGCGGTTCCGGACCGGGCAACAGCTGTCGGCGTGGATGCGTTCGGAGGAACGTGATTCCGTGCTGCACGGGCTGCGGTCGACTCTGAGCGCAGACTTCTCGGCGGTCTCGAACACCACGCCGTTCGGCACCACCGTGCGCATCGAGGACGGTCGCACGCTGATGACGCCGAACTGGAAATCGGCGATGTTGGTGCTGCTCGTGCTGTATCCGACCGTGATGCTGCTCTCGCGCTTCCTCGGCCCCATCCTCGACAACGCCGGCGCCGCACCGTGGCTCGGCCTGTGGATCAGTCAGGTCGTCAGCGTCAGCGCGATGCAATGGTGGCTGATGCCCGCGGCGTCACGGCCGTTCCGGAAGTGGCTGGACCCGGTCGACGGTGCGGGAGCCCGCACCTCCCTGACCGGCGCCGTGGCCATCGTCGCGATCTATGCCGTGACCTTCACGGTGTTCGCCACCGTGCACGAGCTTCAGTTCTGGGATTACGCGAGCTCGGTCTGATCGCAGGACTCCTCAACGCGGCTCGTGCCTCGCCGCTTGATCGTCGTCCCGCTAAAGCGCGGCGGCGCGCTCTCGCAGCCGGGCATGGACGCCGCCGTACGGTTCGACGCCGGGGAGTGGCTGCTTGTACAGCTTGGTCACCGCGCTGTAGTTGACGTCGACGACGTTGGCCAACGGTGAGAGGCACAGCTGACTGCACAACTGGTAGGCGTCCATCCGGCCCAGGCCGTACAGCTCGGTCATCCAGCCGACCATCTCCACCTGGCTGCAGCGCCAGGCGTCCTCCAGCGGCCGCGCGGAGCCGACCGTGATCAGTGCGTCGTCGTGCTCGAAGCGCGGCCATGCGGGCGCCCCGCCCTTGATCAGATCGACGATCACCGTGACGTTCATGGCGCCCTCGAGGGCGGTGCCACACGTCTCGCCCTCACCTTGCCGGTAATGCCCGTCGCCCACCGAGAACAGCGCACCGTCGACGTTGACCCCGAGGTACACGGTGGTGCCGGCCCGCAGCTCGGGGGTGTCCATGTTGCCGCCGAAGTAGTCGGGAACCAGCGTCGTGCGGACCTCGCGCAACGCCGGTGCCACCCCCACGGTGCCGAGCATCGGTGCCAAGGGCAACTCCAGCGTGAAGTCGCTCTCGTGCGCGACGAACGTCGCCACCGCCCGTTCGACGTCGACGTCGTAGATCCAGGTCAACTCCGGCAGTGGACTCTGCAACGTCGCCGTGCGATCGGTCCCGGTGAGTGCGCCGAACAGCGGGATGGTGGTCGACGCGGCCCACGACCTGGCCGGCTCGATGGAGGCGAAGTGGAGTGCGAGGGTGTCACCCGGCTCCGCACCCGTCACGTAGAACGGGCCGGTCTGCGGATTCAGCTCCTTCGGGTTGAGGACCTGGCTCGGCCTGTCGGTAGGTGAGGTGACCCGCCCCGCGAAGGCGTCCTCGGTCCACAACCGAAGTGCGGTGCCCGGTGCCACTTCCATGACCGGCTCGGCACCGCCGAACGTCCACACGTACTGGTCACGGGAGGGCGTGAACTCAACGACCGCCATGGACAACCTCTTTCACAGTCATCGGGGTGCGCGCCGACACGGCCGTGGTCGCCGCGGCGAACGCGGTGCCCAGCACCATCCACATCACCGCAGCGGTCAGCGCCGACTGGAGTCGGAACTCATAGAGCAGGTCGGCCGGGAAGCCTGCCGGGACCTCGTCGACCCGGGGCAGAATCGTTGCCGCGAGCGCGATCACACCCACGTAGGCCCAGCTCGCGCCGATGACGGACGTCCACGTACCGACCCGCGGGGCGAATCGGAGCGCCACGGCGGCGAGCAGGGCGACGGCGGCCACGGACACCACGAGCAGGGCGAGGTAGGCGACGGTGCGCTGACCGGCCGTCTCCTCCTGGCCGACCCCCGGTGGGTTGGCGGGGTAGACGAGGAATGGCACCAGGCTCACGGCGATCAGCCCGACCACGCTCAGAGCCGTTGCAGGCCAGCGTGAATCAGTCGAGCCGCGGCGGGCGGACAGCGACGCCGACACCATCGCGTAGGCGACGGCGAACAGGACGCCGACGACCATGCCGAAGCCGATGACGCCGACGCCTGCCCCGACGTTCTCCTGCACCGCACGGGTGAACACCTCGTGCCCGTGGCTGTGCTCACCGGTGATCCCGGCCAGCGTGTGCGACCGTTCCTCTTCGTAGTCGATCGCCTGGGCGATCAGGGGCGTCACCTGGACGCGGGCATAAACGAAGGCAGACAGGCCTGCCAAAGCGCCTGCGCCCAAGCCGATTCCGATGATCTTCTTCATCGCAATGCTCCTCGTCGATCAGTGGCAGGGGAAGCCGAGCAGATGCCGGGCATCGTGCAGGAACTCGTGCACGTGAGTGTCGGCGCCGAACACCGACACTGCGCCCTGGTCGAAAGCCAGGAAGTAGAACGCGATCAGCGCGACGACGGTGGACGTGGTCAGCCACAGCGCGGCACCGACGGCGGAGTCCGGCAGGACAGAGGAGATTCGGCGAGGCACGGAGCCGGCCGCGGGAGTCGAATTCATCGGGCTACTTCCTTTGCAGTGGGTTTTACTTCCAGTTCGCAACTATTGCGTGTGATCTGCTTACCGCTCGGATATCGGCTCGTCAACACGGGACGGCGCCTCAGGGCAGATGGAAACGTCGACGTAACAGTGCAAGGTGGCTGCAGGTAAAAGCTTTGTTACGAGCCCCTCGTCCGGATTGTCAGCGGCGCTCCACCCGTACATCCTTCCATTTGGAAGTGTTTGTTCAAACAATGATTGGAGAGATTCGTATGCATGGTCCACACGATCTCGGTGGGCGCGACGGCATCGGTCCGGTCGATCCCGAGTTCCTCAAGCCGGGGATACCCGAATGGCGTTACCCCTTCGAGGGCCGGATGCACGCAGTCACCGCCATGGCGATCGCCAAAGGTGCGTTCAACCTCGACGAACAGCGGCATGGGATCGAGCTGATGAAGTGGAGCGACTATCTCGACTCGACGTACTACGCACACTGGCTGTTCTCCGTCGAGAAGCTGCTCAACGACAAGGGGTACATCACCCACGAGGAGATCGACGAGCGGATGCGTGAGCTCGGCACGCCGTCGATGACACCGCACCCCACCAGGCCGGAGACGCTGTCGCCGTTCGCCGAGAAGATGATCGAGGTGCTGTGGGCGGGCACACCCCATGACCGACCGACCGACCAGCCTGCCGCCTACGCCGTCGGTGACGCCGTGATGGTGCGCAACCTCAACGAGGCCACCCACAACCGGCTGCCCGGCTACCTCAACAAGACCCCCGGCGTGATCGCCAAACACTATGGCGCTCATCATGATCCGGCCGACAGCGCGCACCGTCAGGTCGAGACCCCGCACCACCTGTACATGGTCCGGTTCACGTCCACCGACCTGTGGGGCGACGAGGCGCCCGAAGCGTTCGACCTCTATGCCGATCTGTTCGAGAACTACCTCGAACCCGCCTGAACAGTCTGATTCACCAGCCCTATCCGGAGGAGACACACGTTATGAACTGGCTTTCACTCACCGACGTCGAGGCGCGGGTCAACGCGCTGGAATCGTTGATGGTCGAAAAGGGCCTCGCCGAGCACGAGGCCGTCGATGCCGTCGTCGCATCGTTTGAGAACGACATGGGTCCGGTCAACGGCGCCAAGGTGGTCGCGCGGGCCTGGACGGAACCCGAGTACCGCGAATGGTTGCTGTCCGACGCCACCGCGGCGATCGCGGACATGGGTTTCACCGGGCTGCAGACCGAGCACATGGTCGCCGTCGAGAACACCGCCGAGCGGCACAACGTCGTCGTGTGCACCTTGTGTTCCTGCTATCCGTGGACGCTGCTGGGGATTCCGCCGGCTTGGTTCAAGTATCCGCAGTACCGCGCGCGTGTGGTGAAGGAACCGCGCAGTGTGCTCGCCGAGTTCGGGGTGTCACTGCCCGACGACGTCAAGATCGATGTCTGGGACAGCAGCGCAGAGATCCGCTATCTCGTCATCCCGCAGCGTCCCGAGGGCACCGAGGGCCTGACGGAAGACGAGCTCGTCCCGCTGATCAGCCGCGACTCGATGGTCGGCACGGCGCTCGTCACCGCAGAGGCGGCGTCATGACGATATCGGCGACACTCGACCTGTCGGACTTCGACGCACTGGACAGCGACGCGGCGCTGCCACGGTCGAACGGAGAGTTGGTGTTCGACGCCCCATGGCAGGGCCGGCTGTTCGGATTGGTCGTACACCTGTGCCAGGCTGGGACATTCGAGTGGGACGAGTTCAAGGCCCACCTCATCGCCGCCATCGAGGACTCCGGAGTCGGCGAGACCTGTGATCCCGCAGTGTATTACCGGCAGTTCGCGGAAGCCTTCTGCCGGCTGTCGCGGGAGAAGGGGTTCTTCGCCGAGGCCGAGCTCGATCAGCGGGCCGCCGCAGAGGCGCAGCGGCTCGCGCATTCCGATCACGACCATGACCACGACGGTCACCACCACCACTGAGGGGCGAGTATGTCGAAAGCCACCGCATTGTCGATCAGCGTGGGTGTGTTGGGGATGGTGTCGACGTTGATGACGGCCACGATCTGGAATCTCCCGGTCTGGGTGCTGTTCCTGGCGTGGGCGTCGTTCTTCTTCGTCGGGTCGGGCATGCCGGGCCTGCTGAAGTCCGTGGCGTGCAACTGGACCGGCATCGTGATCGCGACGTGCACGCTGCTCGCGGTCCAGGGGACCGCGGGTGCGCTGTGGTTGTCGATCGCTGTCGGCCTGGGAAGCTTTGCCATGGTTCAGGTTTCGCGGGTGCCATGGATCTCTGCGACACCGGCGATCGTGTTCGGGTTCGCGATGACCGTGGGCACCATCGCTGCGACGGGCCATTCGATCACGGAGATCGGGATGTCCAATCCCGCGCTGATCGCGGCGACCACAGCCCTGGTGGGTGCGGCGTTCGGTGTGGCGTCGGAGTACGGCGCCGCGCTGGTCAGTCGGGTCTCGTTGCGCCGCAACGACGCTGATTCAGCTCAGCCGGCGTAGGGCAGGGAGCGACGTGCAGCGCACTGGGGTACGTTCAGGGCGGAGAAGCCTTTGCACGAAGGTGACGGTGTGGTGTCTGCGAGGAGCATGGTGACGGTCGCGACGGGTTCCGACAGCGTGTCGGAGGTCTTTTTCCGGGCAGAGCGTCGTTGGACGGAAGCGCTGTGTCGGGGACTGCTCGACGGAGATATCGCCGCCATTGAGGGTTGGCGCATCCTGGGCATGCTCCGCGGTGGTGACGGCCTGACGATGAGCGACATCTCGTCGGCGATGTCGATCCCACCGCCCACGCTGACCAGGATCGTCGACAAACTGGTCGAGGGCGGGTTCGTGATCCGCCGCGTCGACGCGGCCGATCGACGGCGGGTGCTGATCTACCTGTCTGCGCGCGGTAAGACGAAGGTGCGCAAGTTGGTCAAGCAGGAAGCCCTGGTCAAGGCAGCGCTTGTCGAGGAGTTGGGCGAGGATGCCGCGGTGGGATTCATCCGTGCACTCGCTCGCGTCGGTGATCTGCCGCTGTAGAGCCGAGTGGGTCGAGTTACTGCCGGTTCACAACGTTTCAGTCATCGAACAGGCGCGCAACGCGGCGGTAACCCACCGGCGTGACGATGGCTCAGGTCGAGCCGAGATGAGGTAGTGGACGGAGCACGACGGTGAACCAGACCCTGAATATTGCGATGGTGATTCCCCGGAGCGGATCCGCCGGCATCTACGGTCCCTCGTGCGAGGCCTGCGCCGAGCTCGCGATCGCCGACGCGAACTCGGCCTCCGGGGTTCTCGGTCGCGAGGTCCGGTTGGTTCCCGTCGACGGCAGTCGCCCACCCGCCGTGGTGGCCGCCGAGGTTGCGCGACTCATCGAGTGCGGGGCTGTCGACGCGGTCACAGGTTGGCACATCTCGCCGGTGCGCAAGGCGATCGCCAGAGTGACCGCGGGCCGAGTGCCCTACGTCTACGGCCCGCTGTACGAGGGCGGTGAGCACACGGCCGGCCTGTTCCTGACCGGCGAAACGCCGTCCCGGCAGCTCTTACCCGCAATGGACTGGATGAAGGCCGAGTACGGCATCGACAGGTGGATCGTGATCGGCAACGACTACATCTTTCCGCGGGGTACCGGCGTTGCGGCGGCCAAACATGCGCGGGCGCAGGGTTCTCCGCTCGTGGGGCAACTGTATGTGCCGCTGGGCACCGAGGACTTCACCGACGCGATCCGGCAGGTCGAGCTCACCGAAGCCACGGGCGTCGTCGTCCTCCTCGTCGGCGGCGACGGTGTGGCGTTCAACCGCCAGTTCGCGGCCACAGGGCTCGATGCCGCGATCCCTCGGCTCAGCCCGCACGTGGAGGAGAACATGCTGATGGCCAGCGGTAGTCAATGCAACAGGAATCTGTTCTCGGCCGCCGGTTACTTCGAGGCCCTCAACACGACCGCCAGCATGGAGTTCGCCGCCCGCTACTACCACCGGTTCGGATTGGCTGCGCCGGCTCTGAACAGCATCGGTGAATCCTGCTACGAGGCGATCGCGCTTCTCATCGCCCTGGCGTCGCGTGCGGGCTCCCTGGCCATCGACGCGCTCACTTCGGCGGCGGAATACCTGACGTATGTCAGTCCGCGCGGTGAGGTCACCATGCGGGGCAACCAGATGAGTCAGGACGTCTACGTCGCCGAGGCAGTCGACCTGGATTTCGAGGTCCGGGCACGGATCTCGGTGGCCTGATCGCCCCTTCATCGGCGGGTTCGGCGTCGAATACTGCCTGCGACCACTGACCCGTCTTCCGCCGTTGGCCGATCGCTCACCTACCTGACACCTGACGACGTCACAGTGAACCCGTGGCGGTCGAGGCTCGTGCCCCCGAGCGGTTTCACCGTTGGTGCGAGCAGATCGTCGGACGCCTGCCCTTCGGGCTGAGCGGCATCGTCCCGCCGACCCTGCTCGGCTTCGCGCTGATCAACAGCTTCACCTTCGGTGTCGACCTGGTGCTGTTGACCCTGCTGCGCGGCGGACTGGCGGTGCCGTACCCCGTCGCGGTGACCGTGGCCTACGCGGGTGCCTTCGGTCTGAGTTATGCGCTGAACCGGTACTTCAACTTTCGCTCGCACGCACCGGTCGGCCCGCAGCTCGCCATCTACATCGTCGTCGTCGTGGTGAACTACCTCGCGTTCATCCTGGCGTTGTCGACGGTGCTGACGGGTCTGGGCGTCGACTACCGCATTGCGCGTCTGATGGCGGGTGGTTGCGAAGCGGTCTACATGTACTGCGCGCTGCGCTGGGTCGTCTTCCGGAAGTCCTAGACGCGGGCGATCAGGGCGGCTTCGGAGGCGGCGGCCTTCTCGGGGGTCGGCAGCTGCAGCCGGAGTTCGAGGACTTCGCGGATGGTTCCGAAGTCCTGGCCCTGCATGCGAAACAGCGCTGACATCAGTTCGTACTGCGCCGCGCGGGCCTTCTCGGACGCACATGTTGCGACCGCGCTGATCTCGTCGGCCAACTCCTGTTCGGTCAGCGACACGACGCTCGGCGAGAGTCGAACCTGCTGCACCTCACCGTTGAGATAGGCGGTGACCGTGACGGTTCCGGCGGAGTTCGTCACCGAGAACACCGGCTCGGGTGGCTCCTGTGCACCGGTGAATCCGTCATCCTCGGGGCGGGTAGCGGTCGAGGGCGTCGAGTTCGGAATGGTTTTGGTCGTCGGGTGCGTCCCACGGCCCGCTCATCGCCGGCCCGGCCGCATCTTGCCGTCGATGTTGCTGCCGGAATCCTGGTCGGTCCACGAGTAATTCGCGGCGGCACTGTCAAGATTGGCCGCGAACGCCTCGGATATGACCTGCACCGCCACGCCTGCCTTGGCCCTGGCGACGCCCGCTGCTTGGGCGGCGAGGTACGTCGGCATGCACACGATCCCGTGGCTGCTCAGCACGTGGTCGGATTCATCCGCGGTCAGCGGAACGGCATCCGCGATTTGCGCGGCGGCCGCGTTCTGCCGGGCTGACAGTTGACGGAGATGCGATGGCTCGACGTGCAGCTCGCCGTCAGGGCTTGTCATCGTGCCGACTCCTCACATCCGGACTGAGTAGCCCTCGTTGGCCACTTGCTCGTACAACGCGACCGCATCTTTGAGCGTCTCGGCAGCGCGGGCCGAATGACCGGCGAGCTGCGTCATGTGCCAGATGCAGATCGGCATGGACGAAGCCACGGCGCCTGTCTCGATCCCGTAGGAGATCGCCTTTCCGTGCTTGCCCAAAGCGCGGGCGGCCAGAGCGGGAACTATCGCATTTCCCAATACAGTTGCGGCCTGGTTGAACATCCGCCGCGCGGTGCGGACCTCCCCGGCCTCAGCCGAGAGCGCCATACGGACCTTCAGATCGGCGTCCGCGAGTTTCCCGGCTCGCGCGTGTTGCTGCTCGTTCGCCAAGGTGTACGCGTCTGCAGCCGTGCCGCGCCAGCGGTCATCCGGCATCGCCGAAGCGAGCGTGTCGCCAACCTGATTGAACCGATGGGCACTGTCGCTGTAGCTTTCTCCTTCCGAGGGAACGTTCGCGCCGCCGCTCTGTTCCTCCATCACCGAGATCATCTTCAGACCGCCTTCGATGATCAACGTCTGTTTGGCGAACGGCAGCATGCTCTGCGCCACACTCGCAACGTCGCCGGCATCTCCCGCGAGATTCCACATCGAATCGGTGCCATGTTCGCCGACGATGTTGCCCACTGCGAAGAGGCTTGTGACTGCCTCACCGGCCGCGCCCATCGGACCGAACGGATCGACACGCTGCATGGATTCGCCAACGTGCTGCATCAGGTCGCTGTAGAAGTCGAAGAGGCCCACCGGCCCGCCCCCTATCGTCGATATCGACGGTAACCCAGCAGCGGGGTACATCGGTGCGCCAGATCGGCTACCGAGGTGGGTACGATCCGATACGGGGACTAGTCGGGGAGGTGGCCGGTTATCGACGATGCTGCAGGCCCCCGGGGTACTCCCGGCTGGTTTCCCGATCCGTGGGATTCGCTGCTGCTGAGGTACTTTGACGGCGCGCAGTGGACTGGTCGCGTCATGGCTGCGCCACCTGTCGCGCCCTTCGCGCAAGCGTCTGGATATCCGCTCGGGGAACCCGTGCTGTACCTACGGGCCATTCCCAGCAGGTTCGATCAGGAGGTGTCCTGTGCAATCGAAGGCGGTCGAGGCCAGCAGCTAGGTCTCATACGCCCGGTGGGGGGAGTTCCTGTCGCGGGGCAGGAAAAACCAAGCCTCGCGTTCGAGGTGATCGACCCCGGTGGCAGGCCCATGCTGTTCATTGCACGCGTCGGAAGCAAGGCCAGGGGACGACTGCAGGTGGCAGACAACGCCGGCCGGCATCTGGGACAGCTGCGACAGGTCAGCTCCTACTGGCGACAACTCTTTCGAACGTCGCGCGTCACGATGCAAATCGAGTCGGGCGCACATGTATTCGCGACCACGGACGTGTCGATCGACCCACATCAGCGTGATGTCCCGGTGAACGAACCGATTCGCGATAATGCCGGAGGGACGCTGGGCACCGTCGAGCGCCAGTGGCGTGCAACCGAAACTATGAACGACTATTTCGACTACAGGTTGAACTGCGTTCGGATCACGTCGGATCCGTTGCCGAGGCTGTTGTTGGTCGCGGTCTTTGCGCACTACCTGTACGACAGACTCGCAGTTGGTGGCCCGGTAGGCGCATTGGGAAAGGCGATCTCCCGTCCCACATGGGAAACCTGAGGCACACCACCCCCGTTGACGCCCTACTCGCCGCGCAGGGTGCCCTCGAACTGGTTCTGGCCCAGGCTGTTGACGAAACTCGGTCCGAGCAGGTCGAGTTCGCGACGGTAGTCCTCGGCCCACACGCCGAACGGATGGTGCGCCAGGTACTCGTTGCGGAACCGGTCGTCCTCGGAGACCTCGGTGGTGCAGAACGACGGTATCGCCAGATCGACCACGGGCCCGTCGCGTTCCACCTCGGAGAGGACCAGGGGAGCGTTGCCGCCCAGGAACCGGTCGATCACCCAGCCGTCCTCACCCAGCCAGACCGAGGACCGGATCTTGAGGACGACGTGCTCGGCTCGCGCGACGATCTGGCCGGCGACCAGCGGGTCGAGTTCACGCTCGGCCTCGTAGCGGGTGCCTCCGGCGGCCGGCCCTTTGGCCGTCATGGTGCCGATCGCCCCGTCGCCCAGTGCCGCCACGAGCTCGGCCGGTGTGCCGTCCAGTTCCGCCGGAGCTGCTCCCTGCAGCCGAACGCGTACCGCGTAGCCATCCGAGGCGAACAGATACGCCTGTGCGATCAGGGCCGGACTGGGATCGGAGGCGGCCACGGCGGGCATGTCGCGGACGAAGAACTTCCGTTCGAACTCGAAGTCACCACAGCCGGAGTCGGACATATGGCGACGCTAACCCGGCCACGCCTGTGACAGTGGACATGAGGTCCGTGTCCGCGGGCGAAAAATCTGGTAAAACTAGTCAGACTTGAGCGGAACACACTCAACCTTGACGGCGTTGGAGTAGAGGACAATCAATTCAAGGGTCCGCTGTGCGGCCCCTGTACATGGAAGGGATGGTGTCGTGGACTCGTTCAATCCGACGACCAAGACCCAGGCGGCCCTGACCTCGGCGCTGCAAGCGGCCACAGCCGCGGGCAATCCGCAGATCGCGCCCGCGCACCTGTTGATGGCACTGCTCACGCAGAACGACGGCATTGCCGCACCTCTCCTGGAGGCCGTCGGTGTCGAACCCGCGACCATCCGCGCCGAGACGCAGCGCCTGCTCGACCGGCTGCCCAGCGCGACCGGCTCGAGTTCGCAGCCGCAGCTGGCGCCCCAGGCGATCGCGGCCATCACCGCGGCCACCCACCTGGCCTCCGAGATGGACGACGAGTACGTCTCCACCGAGCACCTGCTCGTCGGGCTCGCCACCGGAGACGCGGACACCGCGAAGCTTCTCACCGGCCACGGCGCGTCGCCGCAGGCGCTGCGCGAGGCGTTCGTCAAGGTGCGCGGCAGTGCCCGCGTCACCAGCCCCGACCCCGAGGGCACCTATCAGGCGCTGGAGAAGTACTCCACCGACCTGACGGCGCGCGCCCGCGAGGGCAAGCTCGACCCCGTCATCGGGCGCGACAACGAGATCCGTCGCGTCGTGCAGGTGCTGAGCCGGCGCACCAAGAACAACCCGGTGCTCATCGGCGAACCCGGCGTCGGCAAGACCGCCATCGTCGAGGGCCTGGCTCAGCGGATCATCGCCGGCGACGTGCCGGAGAGCCTGCGCGACAAGACCGTCGTCTCTCTGGACCTCGGTTCGATGGTTGCCGGTGCCAAGTACCGCGGGGAGTTCGAGGAACGGCTCAAGGCCGTTCTCGACGACATCAAGAACTCGGCAGGCCAGATCATCACGTTCATCGACGAGCTGCACACCATCGTCGGCGCCGGTGCGACCGGTGAGTCGGCGATGGATGCCGGCAACATGATCAAGCCGATGCTGGCCCGCGGTGAACTGCGGCTGGTCGGCGCGACCACGCTCGATGAGTACCGCAAGTACATCGAGAAGGACGCCGCCCTGGAGCGCCGCTTCCAGCAGGTGATGGTCGGCGAACCGTCCGTCGAGGACACCGTCGGCATCCTGCGCGGCCTCAAGGAGCGCTACGAAGTGCACCACGGTGTGCGGATCACCGACTCGGCGCTGGTCTCCGCGGCCACGCTGAGCGACCGCTACATCACCGCCCGCTTCCTGCCGGACAAGGCCATCGACCTGGTCGACGAGGCGGCCTCCCGGCTGCGCATGGAGATCGACTCCCGTCCCGTCGAGATCGACGAGGTCGAGCGGTTGGTCCGTCGCCTCGAGATCGAGGAGATGGCGCTGGAGAAGGAATCAGATGCCGCGTCCAAGGACCGGCTGGAGAAGCTGCGCTCCGAGCTGGCCGACCAGAAGGAGAAGCTCTCCGAGCTGACCACGCGCTGGCAGAACGAGAAGGGCGCCATCGACGTCGTCCGCGAGCTGAAGGAACAGCTGGAGGAACTGCGCGGTGCGGCCGACCGGGCCGAACGCGACGGCGACCTGGCCAAGGCCGCCGAGCTGCGCTACGGCCGCATCCCCGAGGTCGAGAAGAAGCTCGACGCGGCGGTACCCCAGGCCGAGGCCCGCGACAACGTGATGCTCAAGGAGGAGGTCGGCCCCGACGACATCGCCGACGTGGTGTCGGCGTGGACCGGTATCCCGGCCGGCCGCATGCTCGAAGGTGAGACCGCCAAGCTGCTGCGCATGGAGGACGAGCTGGGCAAGCGCGTCGTCGGGCAGAAGAATGCCGTGCAGGCCGTCTCTGACGCGGTGCGGCGCAGCCGGGCCGGTGTCGCCGATCCGAACCGGCCGACGGGCTCGTTCATGTTCCTGGGCCCCACCGGTGTCGGCAAGACCGAGCTGGCCAAGGCGCTGGCGGAGTTCCTGTTCGACGACGAGCGGGCGATGGTCCGCATCGACATGAGCGAATACGGCGAGAAGCACTCGGTCGCCCGCCTGGTCGGTGCTCCTCCCGGCTACGTCGGCTACGACCAGGGCGGTCAGCTGACCGAGGCGGTGCGGCGGCGTCCGTACACGGTGATCCTGTTCGACGAGATCGAGAAGGCCCACCCGGACGTGTTCGACGTGCTGCTGCAGGTGCTCGACGAGGGCAGGCTGACCGACGGTCAGGGCCGCACGGTCGACTTCCGCAACACCATCCTGATCCTGACGTCCAACCTCGGTGCCGGCGGTAACGAGGAGCAGGTGATGGCCGCGGTGCGGGCAGCGTTCAAGCCGGAGTTCATCAACCGCCTCGACGACGTCATCATGTTCGACGCGCTCAACCCGGAGCAGCTGGTGTCGATCGTCGACATCCAGCTGGCGCAGCTGCAGAAGCGGCTGGCCCAGCGTCGCCTCACCCTCGAGGTGTCGCTGCCGGCGAAGAAGTGGCTGGCCGAGCGCGGTTTCGACCCGCTCTACGGTGCCCGGCCGCTGCGCAGGCTGATCCAGCAGGCCATCGGTGACCAGCTGGCCAAGCTGCTGCTGGCGGGCGACGTGCACGACGGCGACGTGGTGCCGGTCAACGTCAGCCCGGACGGCGACTCGCTGGTGCTGGGATGAGCGCTCGCGCGAAGACCCTCCTGCTGGGATGAGCGCTCGCGCGAAGACCCTCCTGCCGGGATGATTCAGCCTGCCGAAATCGCGTTTCACGCGCTAAACCCGCCCCGGGACCGCGTGGAACGCGATTTCGGCGGCATGGGCTCGGGAAAGGGTGACCGGGTTGTGACCCATTCGGATTCGGACCGCACCGCCTCGAGCGGATACTCTTGACCCAATGGTTCCGCTCTGGTTCACGCTGTCCGCACTCTGTTTCGTGGGTGCGGCGGTATTGCTGTACGTCGATCTGGACCGCCGCCGTGGCCTCGGCCGCCGGCGCAAGTCGTGGGCGAAGTCGCACGGCTTCGACTACGAACACGAGTCCACCGACATCCTCAAGCGCTGGAAGCGCGGCGTGATGTCGACCGTGGGCGACGTGACCGCGCGCAACGTGGTCCTCGGCCAGATCCGCGGCGAGGCGGTGTTCATCTTCGACCTCGACGACGTCGCGACGGTCATCGCGCTGCACCGCAAGGTGGGCACCAACGTCGTCGTCGACATGCGTCTCAAGGGCATCAAAGAACCCCGCGAGAGCGACATCTGGCTGCTCGGCGCGATCGGCCCGCGGATGGTGTACTCCACCAACCTCGACGCCGCCCGCCGGGCCTGCGACCGCCGCATGGTGACGTTCGCCCACACCGCGCCCGACTGCGCCGAGATCATGTGGAACGAGCAGAACTGGACGCTGATCAGCATGCCGGTCACCAGCACCCGGGCCCAGTGGGACGAGGGACTGCGCACGGTGCGTCAGTTCAACGACCTGCTGCGGGTGCTGCCGCCGCTGCCCTCCGCGGCCACCGGTCAGCCCGTCGCACGCCGCAGCGGCTCACCGAGCCGTCCGTTGACACCCGCGCCCGCCAGGCCCGAGGCCGGCCGGCCCGACCCGGTGCGCCGCACGCCGCCGCCGGCCGGACCGCCCCAGCGCAACGGGCGACAGTCACCGAACTATCAGCGGTAAGTATCCTCTGGGGCATGTCCCGCCCCGTCGCTCTGATCACCGGACCGACGTCCGGACTGGGTGAGGGCTTCGCGCGCCGCTACGCGGTCGACGGGTTCGACCTGGTGCTGGTCGCTCGTGACGTCGAGCGGCTGAACCGTCTCGCCGCAGAGCTGCACGACGAAGCCGGGACCAATGTCGAGGTGATCCGCGCCGACCTCGCCGACGCCGCCGACCGCGCGGTCGTCGCCGACCGATTGCGCGCCGGTGTCCGGGTCCTGGTGAACAACGCCGGGTTCGGCACGTCGGGGGAGTTCTGGTCGGCCGACTACGCACTGCTGCAGGCGCAGCTCGACGTCAACGTCACCGCGGTCATGCAGTTCACGCACGCCGCGCTGCCGCCGATGCTGGCCGCGGGCGAGGGCACGGTGCTCAACGTCGCCAGCGTCGCGGGTCTGCTGCCCGGGCGGGGATCGACGTACTCGGCGTCCAAGGCGTGGGTGGTGTCGTTCTCCGAAGGGCTGGCCAACGGCCTCGGCGGTACCGGCGTCGGTGTGCACGCGCTGTGCCCCGGGTTCGTGCACACCGAGTTCCACGAGCGGGCCGGCATCGACATGGCGGGCACCGCGTCGTTCTTGTGGCTCGAGGTCGACGACGTGGTCCGCGAGACGATGGCGAGTATCGCCAAACACAAAGTGGTGATCATCCCCGGCCTGCAATACAAGGCGCTGACCACCGGAGGCCGGATGGTTCCGCGAAACCTGGTGCGCGCGTTGACGAAAGTGGTGGGCAAGGGCCGTGGTCGGACCTGAGAACCGGTGCGGGTAATCGCGATCCTGACGGTGCTCCTGCTCGCCGTCACGTCATGTTCCGAACCGCAGCGCCGCGACGACGTGTTCTCCGCGGTCACCGCGAAAATCGGTGAATCACTGGCCATCCTGGGCTGGAACATGTCGGTGTCGAATCTACGTTTCGACGCCGAGAACGTCCTGATCGACGTCGACGCCTCGCCGGCCGCCGAGGGGGAGCCGCACGCAGCGCCCGGGGACATCCGCTTCGGTCTCTACGGTGCGTTGGCGCACCCCCTCGAGGCGAACGCCCTCGGCGGCTGCCGAGACGTGACAAGCCTTGACATCCAACCGTTGTCGGCGCCGACTCCCGACCGGCTCACCGGGACGGTCTGCCTGGGTCCGCTGCGCGACCGGTCCCAGGTGCGCGGCGTCTACGCTTACTCGCCACGAGACCGCATGCCCGGCACGACGGTGGCCTATCCGGCCGCGTTCCCGGTCGGGGTGCCGCCCACCACCGGCACGGACACCGGTCTGGCGCTGAAGACCACAAGTGTCGACGCGTTCCGCGCCGACGGCGCCAAGCTCAGCCCCACCGCCCTCGGGGATCCGGCCGCGTTCCAGGGCGACGGCTACATGCTGCTCGGCCTCGAAATCAGTGGTCTGGCAGCGCGATACCGCGACGACTCCGCGCAGCGTGGGGGACCGATGATGGTGCTCACCGCACCGACGCGGCCCGGCAAGGGCCTGAGCCACGCATGCGACGTGTACGGGTCCTCGGTGCTCGTACTACCCGACGCGGCACGGGACAGCGTGCAGGTCGGCGTATCGCTGTGCACCCAGGGAGAGATCAACGCGGCGCTGCTGTATGCCACCGTGTCGCTGACCGGCACCCACGCGGCGCTGTGGACCACCGATGACTGACCTGCCCGGTCCCACCGAAT
>Ga0172382_10003973_pt1 | contig 23013 bp, 26 predicted proteins | sample Leawel138RmetaG_FD_122245 | JGI IMG/M metagenome (GOLD analysis project Ga0172382, IMG submission 122245) | Leachate microbial communities from a municipal landfill in Southern Ontario, Canada - Leachate well 138R metaG | ecosystem: Engineered > Solid waste > Landfill > Unclassified | place... | reverse complement strand
GGATAATTATGTATACACCGTATTTTGAATAATTCAGCTGGTTGCTCCAATACCCTTTTGGCATAAACAATTATCAATACATTAACTACGATAATCCATATACCGACCAGTAAAATTAGAGTACTCCTGCGAGTATTCATAGTATTCCGCCTTATTGTAGTGAGGTAATATGCAGCTGTTGGAGGGTTAGTCATTTGTTGATTTGACACATAGTATTGCCTCGACTTATTGTAGCGATATAGTCGAGGGGTTTGTTAAAAAAAACTTTGTTGATCTAACAATAGAAGTTATGTATTTTAATGCGATTTGTTTATGTCATTCAATCATATAAGAAGACACCAGGAAGACCCATTAATGGTTCATAAAACTGAAAAAATCACTATGTTACATGGTGCAGGCGGCACAGTAATGCATGATTTAGTCAAGAACTACATTGTGAAAGCCTTCACCGGTATTGGGAATGCAGAAATCCCACTTGAAGCCATGGATGACGCCGCAGTAGTTGGCGACATCGTTTTAAAAAGTGATTCTCATGCTGTGAAACCAATTTTTTTCCCTGGAGGAGATATTGGAAGAATCGCAATTTCGGGAACTGTAAATGATATTTCATGTTTAGGTGCACAGCCTTTTGCTTTGGCATGTGGGCTTGTGCTTGAAGAAGGGTTGCAGATTTCTGACTTTGAGCGAATTCTTGAAAGTATGCGGGAAGCTTGTTTTGAAGCTGATGTTGGCATAGTTACAGGCGATACTAAAGTAGTCGAAAAAGGCGCCTTAGGTGGTTTAGTTATGAATATAGCGGGCATTGGCAGACGAACAACTGCATTAGATAATAATCTTCAAGTTGTTAGAAAAAATCGGGAACTACAAGCCCGTTGGACTCTAGATTCTAACTTATCAAGGGGCGATAAGATTATTCTTTCAGGCAGTATTGGCGATCATGGTTTAGCCGTGCTATCGGCTCAACAGGGGCTAAATTTTGGTAGCGAAATCCGATCTGACGTTAAACCTCTAAACCAGATGGTTCAGCAGCTACTAGGCGAAGTGGGAGGTGTTGTTGCTATGAAGGATCCCACGCGAGGGGGGTTAGCAGATGCTCTAAATGAATGGAGTGAAAAATCAAAGGTTGGGATCCTGACTTATGAAGATAAAATACCCATACATCAAGATGTACAGATAGCTTGCGAAATGCTAGGCTTAGATCCATTAGAAATTGGAAATGAAGGCAAACTGATAATCGGTGTCGTCCCAAAGAAGGCGCAGCAAGCACTAGAGTTTTTGTGGCAAACACCCCAGGGTAAAGAGGCACAAATAATCGGAGAAGCCACAACACAATTCAAAGGGGTTGCAATGCAGACGGTAGTAGGCGGAAAAAGAATTATTTCTCGACCAATCGGTGACCCAGTGCCAAGAATCTGCTAGGTTTCTTTTTAATAACTACATTTTGTGCCAACATAGGATTATATCAATTCATTACTCATTATCATTTTGTCAGGTTGAGGAATACGCCTTACGGTGGTATCCAAGCTGATGTAGGTAACTACTTTAACGCTTCGGCGTAGGAGTGTAAGTGCTAAAGTTGGTAAGGATAGTTGCTGATAGGGTTTAGGCTCAACTTGACAAAATTTTTCTACTCTTGGCTCTGGAATGATTTTATAATGGAAAGTCAAAAAATTAACGGTACGAATTGCTACAATTGCATTTTTATTTCAAGAAAAGCTGAACCTGTGGATTATACATTGTTGAACCACCAAGGAGGTCTCAACCCACAAACGCAGGCAGAGATGAAAAGGGCACAAAAAGCAGATTTAATTACTTTACCTGGAGGCTCAAGTGTAGAGGTTATCAGTAAGCAATATTGCAACAATCAAGCGATAGAAATGTATGTAACTATTCGCATGTGCTGTGCATATTGGGATAGTCCGGGGGTAATAAGACCTTGGAAAAACGGAATGCTTCAGACAATTATTCAGTAGATGTATTGTTGTTGTAGAGATGCAGTCACATTTGTATTTATCCTACATATAAAATATTATGATAATAAGCGAAGTGAAAGTCCAACATAAATAGAGGTGTTTTTCTCTCTTCCTGATCTTCATAGCTCGCATTTAAGTTACTTTCACCTCACTTTATTTTCAAATCAGAAGAATAGTCTTTAAGTTGATGTTAAGTGAGTTGCAAGTTACCCCTAATATCCATTTAATCCCTCATTTGACATTAAGAATATAAAAAGTGACGTCATTGATGTATTCTATAATTTCGAGAGGGGAATTTAACATAGTACAAATAGAAGAATTTGAGAGAAGAGAGAAAGAACGTAATTATCGTATAGATATTGGCGCTTACGGTAGCATATGTATAGAGGCGCCGACTAAAGAAGAATGTTTGGAACTCTTTAGGGAAGTAACCAGCACTAAACAAAAACTACGCATCGACGAAGCGATAAGGTAAAACCACTTTTGTGGCAGCATTATTTTTCGCTTATTCGCATATACTCTTGAATACAGAGCTTCTTTGGAAGTAAAACAGTTTTTTTATTATCTTCCACTATTTGATCAAGCGTTTTCAAGAAGAATTCTTTGCCCAAACTCTGCAGGTTCCTTCACTACTAACCATGCAAGCACCGACAGGTTTCTCAGGCGTACAAGACTTTAAAAACATAGGGCACTGATTAGGTTTAATTTTTCCAACAATGACATAATTACAGTGACATCCTTTTTGGATATCTTTGCCTTCAGTGAGTTTTACATCGTATTTTTTACGCGCATCATATTCTGATAAGCTGTCTTTCAAGTTTAAAGTTGAGTTATCAAGACTTCCTATGCCTCGCCAGTTACCTGCAGTGACTGTAAAAGCCTTTCGCATTGCTTCGAGCGCTTTTTTATTTCCCTCAGGCTTAACTACGCGCAAATATTCATTCTCTAATTTCGCGTCGCTTGTGCTATACTGCTTAAGAAGAAGGTAAATAGCCATCAGGACATCATTCGGTTCAAAGCCCGCGATGACTGTTGGCATACGGTATACTTTTGTGAATAATTCATAGGGTTTAAGACCAATTATTGCGCTGACGTGCCCCGGTGCTATGAAACCGTCAATTTGAAGACCCTCAACGCCCAATAGTAATTCCATAGCAGGAGGTATTAAACGATGAGAAACAAGAAAACTAAAATTCAGCGGTAAATTGTTCAGTGCTTCTATTGCAGTTATCGGGGCCGTTGTCTCGAAACCGACAGCATGAAAAACGAATTCTTTGTCACGTTCCTTTCTTGCCATTTCAACTGCATCAGAGAGCGCATAAACAATCCTAACATCTGCACCCAAGGCTTTTGCTTCTAAAAGAGAGGAAACACTACCAGGAACACGTAGGAGGTCCCCAAAACATGTAATAACTTTTCCTTTTTGCGCTAGCCACACAGCTTGGTCGATTTCAACAGCCGGAACAATACACACCGGACAACCAGGTCCAGCAATGACTTCAACATTTTCAGGTAACAAACTACGTAAACCAAAATGAGTTATCGTCCACTCATGAGTACCACAAACATGAGATATCTTCACTTGACCCTTTTTAGGCGCTACTTCACGAATTTTATCTGCAATATTCTGTGCAACCTTTGGGTCTCTAAAAGGCATTAATTGAGTCATGCCATGCACCTTATTCTTGGCCTGCTTGGGCTAAAATGTCATTCCAAAGGCTCAAAGTCTCAAGCGCCTCTTGCTCTTCTAAAACTTGAATCGCATAACCTGCATGTACAAGTATATAGTCACCGAGTTTAGCTTCCACAAGCGAGACATTCACATCACGCAGAACCCCTTGACCGAAATCTACTTGAGCTTTTTCTCCTTGTAGAGTCTTAATTTTTGCAGGAATCGCTATACACATAAATATCAATTATAGAAAATGGGTTTAAGGACGATAAAAGCAGTTTGGTTTAATATTTGTAATTTGATGCTACAACTGCCTGACCAAATGAAACTCCACCATCTCCAGCTGGCACTAAGTTGTGTACAATAAACTGTAGATCGGCTGCCTCAACTACTTCTCGAATGGTTTTTGATAGAATTTGGTTGCATGACGCTCCACCAGAGAAACCTACGTTTTTTGTGCCTTTTTTTTGGGCTTGTTCTATGGCAAGAGATGCAAGACCCTTCGCTAAGTAAGCGTGTGCACTGTAGGCTAAGTCTGCAGTAGAAACTTTCCCTAGATTTTCAAAGACCTCTTTGATTAAATAGGAAGTTTGTAAAGTGTTGCCATTGATGCGGGGTTTAAGTTTTAATACGTCCTTACCGTTTATCGCCGCGGATTCTAACTTAATCGCTGGTTCTCCCTCATAGCTTCTAACAGTACAAACCCCTAATAGGGCAGAAATAGCATCGAGGACCCTGCCGCAACTGGTTGTTTGTGGTTCAACCATGCCCTTCTTAAGCTGGTCACTGATAAGGTTAGCTTCCAATTTGCCATAAACCAATAAGTCACTTTTCTGCTTTAACCAATTCGTTACGTCTATACCTGTTTTAAAAAGCATAGCTGCAACTATACGTAGAGGGAATCTGCTAGCTATATCGCCACCTAATAGCAACTGACATTCCAAATGGGCAAGTCTATTGAAATCCGTGGACATATTTTTTGTGTAGAGAATTTCGCCTCCCCAAGCCTTGCCGTCAAGACCATAACCATATCCGTCGCAAGTAATGGCAATAATGTCATCTAATCCATGCTCTGCCATCAACGCTGCTGCATGTGCATGGTGATGTTGTATTTGAACAAGAGGCAATCTGTCGGCTTCTGCTATTTCTTTGGCTAAACGTGTAGTTGAGAACTTTGGATGTAAATCACACGCGATAACATTGGCACGGGTATTAGTAAGGTGTTGCAGATGTTGTGTGGCTTCCTGGAGAAAGGTTTGTGTTTCAATATTTTCTATGTCTCCAATGTGTTGGCTTATGAAAGCTTTATCCTCGAATAGGATGGTCGAAGTATTGTTTAGTTCACCGCCTAAACATACGATGCACCTTTTAGAGTTATGTTTCAGCCTAATGGGAACCGGAGTATAACCACGACTTCTACGGATGAATACTTGGTGAATCCCGTGGACTCGCATAACTGAGTCGTCACATCTATGAGCGATTTCACGATTGTGAAATAAGAAGTAGTCTACTGTGTGACCGAGGATTTCGACCGCTGTATTGTTATCTTTCACGATGGGTTGATTGGGAGGATTTGCGCTAGTCATAACAAATGACGTGTCATCTACTTCATCGAAGAGCATATAATGCAGGCCTGAGTAGGGTAACATGACGCCGACATTATGTAGACCAGGCACAATCAGTGGCGAGAAGTCATAATTTGAATTCTTATTAAGCAGTACGATTGGGCGCTGTGGCGAGATTAATAATTTCTGCTCTTTTGAGTTTATTATGCCTATACTTTTGGCGGTTTCAAGATTTTTAGCCATTATTGCAAACGGCTTTTCCTTTCGGTGTTTGGTTTGCCTAAGTCGGCGCAGTGGTTCATTAAGCGTGGTAGATGAAGCTATATGAAAGCCGCCATAGCCTTTGATAGCAAGAATTTTACCCTCGGAAAGTAACTTCCCAGCCATTCGGACTGGGTCGACTGTTTGAACTGTTTCACCTGTGTTAGTGGTTAAGTATGCTTTGGGGCCACATGTTGAGCAAGCCACCGTCTGGGCATGGAACCGTCTATTTGAAGGAGTTTCATACTCTTCTTGGCAAAAGCTGCATAAGGAGAACTTGTTCATAGTAGTATTTTCTCTATCATATGGGAGCCGTTCAATAATAGTGAAACGAGGGCCACAGTCGGTGCAAGTAATGAAGAAGTAGTTGAATCGAGGATTCGTGGGGTCTCGGAGTTCTGCCAAGCAGTTTTTGCAGATAGCAATGTCTGGAGGAATGATAGAACCTGGCTTCTTTTTTTTCGTCGAACTTTTGTAAATAGTGAAAGATCTAAATTCTTTTTGACCAGATAATTCGATCTTTTTAATCTTGTCGATTCTAGCCTGCAAAGGTTTTTTTGCAATTAAATATTCCATAAATTTTTCTATTTTCCAAGCGGAACCCTCTAAGAGGATTTCAACACCAGCATCGCCCTTATTTTGCACATACCCAGCTAGACCATATTTCTCAGCAACATTATAGATAAAGGGTCTGAAACCCACACCTTGAACGATACCGGAAATATTAACTTTAACGCGCAATTAACTTTACCTTTAGCGTTATTTAGAACCTAAAGTTTTCTCTTATACGTTTCTAGGATTAAAGTCAAAAAAAACTTTAAAACAGTTAAAAAAGGTTAATCTAGCAATGAAGCCTGTAACTTTTGCCGCGACCTTCATTCTTACAGTTTGTATAGTTATTGCAGGTGTAATCAGGTACCCTATTCTGGGTCAAGCCGCAACAACTAACAATGAAATTGTCTTTGGCTTTTTTTAGGTCCATTTTTTGCATTATTATTTGTCTTTTGGTTAGGTGAGAAAGTCTTATTGAGAATTTTAAAGAAAAAATAGCAGTAGCTAATTTACTTAAGACAGGATTAAAATCTGCAATTTAAAGTTAGAACATTTTGATGTTTAAATTAGACGGAATAGCTTTTTGTCGTGCGATTGTAAATGTATCAGTTCAAGGAGAAGATACATGGGTATTCTTGATCAATTTCAGCGACCAACAGGACAGTTAGGTAGGTGTGTAGCAGCGTTGATGAATAAAGACCACTATAAACTTACCACTTGGGGACTCAAACATGTAATCATAAAGTTGAGTGATGTTATACTAGACGTTGGTTGCGGTGGCGGTAAGACCATCGAGCGATTAGCTAAGCAGGTACCACAAGGTAAAGTCTTTGGCATAGACTACTCTCCTGATATGGTAGCATATGCCAAAGAAGTAAACAAGGAGTTCATTGCTCAAAATCACATTGAAATCCATGAAGCATCAGTAGATAAAACAGGTTTACCCAGTAACTTTTTTGATCTGGTAATTGCGTGTGAAACTTACTATTTCTGGTCTAACCTAACAGATGCTTTCAAAGAGTTGAGCCGTGTACTAAAATCGGAAGGACAACTATTAATGATAAATGAAATGATAAAAGACGGCGTCTATGACTTGAAAGATGCAGTTATGATTGAAAAAACGCACTTACAGCTTTATTATCTAGATGAAATACGAGATTTACTTCAATCTGTAGGATTTATTGAAGTTGAAATCTTTAGAAAAAAAGGGTCACCATGGAATGCTATTGTAGCAAAAAAAACCTAGCCTAAACGATCCCTCTAAGGATACGTCTTAGTACTTTACCCTGAGCATTTAGAGGTAACCCACTGCATAACTCAACCCTATAGATAGCTTTGTAATTTCCTACTTTTCCATTAACAAAAGCCATCAACTCTTCTTTCGTAACCACTGCACCATCCTTTAGTACAATAAAAGCTACTGGGACCTCATTCCCTAATTCAATTGGTTTACCAACAACCGCACAAATCTTCACCGACGGATGCTCATAAAGTATATCTTCAAGTTCACGTGGATAAATGCTATAGCCTTTATGTTTTATGATGTCTTTTTTACGATCGATAATATAAAAAAATCCGTCTTGGTCTATACAGCGACATCACCTGTAAGCAGCCAACCATCATGTAGCACCAAAGCTGTTTCTTCTGGTTTTTGCCAGTAACCCACCATGACTTGGGGACCTTTTATAGCTAACTCGCCCACTTCACCAGTTTTGAGAGTGCTTGTTCCTGTCTCTAAGTCGACAATTTTTGCTTCAGTATCGGGCAAAGGCAACCCGATCGAACCTATACGTAACATTTCCTTATCTATAGGATTACAATGTGTAACAGGGGAGGCTTCTGTTAAGCCGTATCCTTCTGCCAAGAAACCGCTCGTGAATTGCATAAAGCACTTTTGAACTTGAGGCGGTAATGCGGAAGCTCCCGAAATACATACACGTATTGAAGTTAAATCATACTTGGCGAAAGCTGGATTATCTAAAAGAAGCTGGTACATTGTGGGTACACCGCAGAATACCGTGACCTTATGTTGCTGAATGTATTCACACGTTTTCACTGGTTGAAACTTGGGCATCAGTACCATCTTTGCGCAAAGTCGGATAGGCACAGTCATACTAGTGGTCATACCGTAAATGTGGAAAAGAGGTAATGCAGCCAAAAAGATATCCGCACTTGTGCCACCTATCACGGTGGCGAATTGGATTGCATTAGCTACGAGGTTACGGTGTGTTAGTACTGCTGCTTTGAGTGTTCCAGTAGTTCCACCGGTGTATTGAAGCGCAGCGAGATCGTTGGGCTGAATATCTATGGGTTGTTTATCAGAAAAACCATCGGGTAAATTTAAAAAACTAATATCAGTTAGTTTTGTGGTTATCATGTTTTTTATTTTTGTTTTTTTCATAACTTTTGAAACTATTGGTGCTAAACTCTCTATGGTGACTATGGTTTCTGCGCCTGAGTCGCACAGTTGACATTCTACTTCACGTTCGCGGTGCAATGGATTAATCGTTGTGAGCGTTGTTCCGGCTTTTAATGCACCGAAGAAAGCAATAATAAATTGAGGGGTATTAGGTAAATAGAGGGCAATTCGGTCGTTCTTTTTTATTTTCAACTTTAATAATAGGTCGCTGAACTGGTTTGTTAAGTAATCGAGTTTTGCATAAGTGATTTCTTGTTCTTCATAAACTATGGCTGTTTTTTCTGGATAATTTTCGGCCGCTCGGCTGAGAAGCTCATGAAGCGGTATCGCTGGATAATTTATAGATTTAACCCAAGCTTTTTGGCAAAACTTCTTTCCGGTCACAGGTTTACACGACTATTCAAAGCTAAACTGGCATTTGCACTGAGTGCGAGGGCACGAGCTTTGACATGGTCAATGGCTTCCCAGTGGATCTTTTCGACTTCAGAAATGAAAGCAGTGACTTCACCGCCAACCATAGATTCCCAGTCCGCAACAAACTGACCAAGTATCCCTCTGGTACGTGGGGTTAAACCAGTGACTAGACCAAGGACCCGTTTGATTTTATAGCCAACTATGGTTGAGGTTGTGACAATCAGAAATTGGTCATTTTGGATTTGAGCTCCAAGCTTGGCACCGCAATTTGTGCAGAACGCTGAGCCTTCACTTATTAGACTTCCGCATTGGAGGCAATTCATGACAAGACACCGCATTTTCTATGAGGGGGGTTGCTTAAAAAACATGTCATAGACAGAAGGGGAAAACCTCTATGAGAATATGCAACAAATAGGGAGTCACCTGGAGAGTAAGCTTTGAAAAACTTACTATTTGTTTACTCATACCACCATAATAACGCTTAAAAAGTCGCGGAAGTCATAGCAAAAGTATTGGAAGCAGAAATAGTTCAACGGCAACAAATGAAGCCTCAAGGCTTATTGAATTATTACCTCGTCGGTTTCGGTGCAAGGATTGACAGCGGTAAACAGTACAAGCCTCTGCTGGACTCTGTCGACCTACTATCAAATGCAATAAAATTTTTAGAGAACATTTAAGACAGCTAAATATTTGTTGCCAGAGGGGATTAACCCAAACGACTGTAAGGGATAACCGGTTAGATGAAACAAACCATTTTTAGGGGCTGTAAATCTGCGTCGCCAGTGTAGAGTTTTGCTTTAAAGTGTCGTGCAGTAGCATAAACAAGGGCATCTGAGAAATGTAGATTATATTCAAGGCTATAATCTGCCGCCTCAAGAGATATTGTTGGATCAATGGGCACAACTTGTCTGGCTTAAAGCTGCAACCGCCAACAGTGCCTCTTCCTCACCTTTGACGCTTTTTATTTTCTTATAAACCTCGTATAGAACTACAACAGATGTAACAATTTCTTTGGGTTTGGTTGACTCAATTACTTGCTTGTACTGTGCCGCCTTTGGTCCTTTAGTGAATCGTTCAATCCAACCAGAACTGTCAATACTAATCAATTCTATCCGACTCATCACGCAAGTTTTCGTTGTCAAGCCCAGGGATGAAGCCTTCAGTAGCCTTTAATGGACTAACGGGTATGTACTGAATTATGCCGTGTTTAGTTATGGCAACCATTTTGTCGCCTGGTTTGATTTCTGCTTTTTTGCGCAGTCTTTCTGGAATGACTATTTGATATTTTTTTGAAACTGTAACCATTTCCGTCGTTCATCATAGAGTAAAACGACATAATTATTGATATATATTTTGTGCAAAACCTAAAAACAGGTTACCAAAAAGGTTAAAAACATTTGGTGCCGGGAGCGGGATTCGAGCCCGCGACTTCTGGCAATAGGCGTTTAGCCCCGTTTGTCTCCAGATTATGAGTCTGGCGCCCTAGCCAGGCTAGGCTACCCCGGCAAACCGACGCTTTTTTGAGTGTCGTGTCTTCTTAGTCTATATCCTTTCATTTAAACCTTTAAAAAACTGGAGCATAAGAATTATTTTTGTTTATTGTTGTCATTATTACCGTTATAATCGGTTTTCAGTACGTTCATACCAGATATGACTGCCTCTATGCTAGCTTTGACAATATCTTCACGTACACCCATAGCTGTTATAGTTCGATTACCTTTACGCAAATGCACAACTACTTCAACCATAGCGTCAGTCCCACCTGTGATAGCTTTAACATTGTACTGTTCAAGGGTTATTTGTTCGTTCTCAGCTAAAGCTGCTTTGACGGCATTTATAGCTGCATCTACCGGACCTACACCGATGGCGCTACCCCAAACGTATTTATTATGAAGCTTAAGCTTAGCAGATGCAGTGGCAGTTACTTTATTACCTCCCACGTAGGTGACTTCTTCGAGCTCAATTGGTTTCGCACCACCCAATCCCAGGACGGTCTCAGCAATAGCAAGTACATCTGCATCCATGATTGTTTTTCCCTTATCACCAAGTTCTTTTACGCGTTGAAAGATTTCTCTGAATTGTTCGTCGTTTGGTTTAAGACCCATCTTTAAAAGGTCACTTTTTATGGCGTTAGTACCGCTATGTTTACCAGGAGCTATACGGCGTATACAACCGACCAGTTCGGGGGCGATTGGTTCATAGGTAAGAGGATTTACGAGCACCCCCTGCGTATGAATACCTGATTCATGAGTGAAAGCGTTTTCACCAACTACTGCCTTGTTGGGTTGCATGTGAATTCCTGTAAGACGACTAACAAGTTGACTTGTTGTGTAAAGAAGCTCAGTCTTGACGTTTAAATTCAGCTTGTATAAACTACGCAAAGAAAGTACGATTTCTTCTAAAGCTGCATTACCTGCTCGTTCTCCAAGTCCATTGACAGTTGCGTGCGCCTCCTGTGCACCAGCCCCCAATGCAGCTACAGTGTTGGCAACAGCCATACCGAAATCGTTGTGGCAGTGTACACCAACGGGAACCTTTATGATATCAGTTAGTTTGTTAAAGTATTCAAAGGAGCGATCGGGAGTTAAGATGCCCACTGTATCACAGGGGGTTACCCGATCGACACCGGAATCAACAGCAACTTGAAAGACTTTAACTAAGTAATCAAAGTCTGATCGGGTTGCATCCTCAGCGAGAAGATCTACTTTTAAACCATGATCTTTAGCATAACTGACACAATCCTCTGTAGCCTTTAAAACTTGATCACGAGTCTTGTGAAGTTTACAATCGATATGTAAATCGCTGGTTGGTATGATCATGCTCATAGTGGTCGCACCGCTTTTAAGAACTGCATCAATGTCTCCATGTATTCCTCTGCCAGCGCTACTGACTTCAGCCCTTAAACCCTGATTTGCAATTAACTTTACAGCTTCGAGTTCGCCATCAGAAACAGCAGCGAAACCAGCTTCAATAACGTCTATGCCGAGTTCATCTAGTCTCTGAGCTATACGCAATTTATTTTCAGGTACAAGAGATACTCCAGGTGTTTGTTCGCCATCACGCAGAGTAGTGTCTAAAAACTTTATAGTTTTAGGGAACCGGTTGAATAAAGCAATACCCCATTTAAGGTCACTCTAACACTCACAGTCAAGCGGGAATATAAGAATTATGGTGATAAAATTTACTTAACTGTTAGTTAGGCGGTTCTTAGTAGCTTCACCACAAGAAATCTAAACATACTTTCACCTGTATTTTGAAGCATATGAGAAATACCTTTAGGGCTATCAATTACCATATCCTTTTCAACCTCTTGGGTTTCTTCGCCTATCTCCACCATACCCTTTCCTTCGAGTATATAGAAAAAAACGTCAATTGGCGTAGTATGACGTTTAAGCGCCTGACCGGGCGACAAAGCCATATGAATCACTTGTGTTTCAGGAGTTTCATAGATTTTTTTCGCATCAACACCATGTGCATTTTGGAAAGATACCGTATGGTCTACATTAATGACTTTCATAAGTTCATATTGACGTCTTTGAGAATATAGGTTTGCCCCTAACAGTTTAGAGAATAAAACAAAATAGCCCAGACTCAACAATAAACGCAAGCAAAAAAGAATTGTTTTGAGATTAAAATGCTGCCAGCTTTCCCAAGTTCACGTGGCCTAAGACCACACTACAGTTGGGAACGGAACACGGTTTAACTTCTGAGTTCGGAATGGGATCAGGTGGAACCCGCGCCCTTTGACCGGCAAACCTGCAATTACTGGTAAGTGTATCTTATAAGTGTTGTTTTTTTACATTGTTCGTTCCTTGCATAATTATTAACCAAATTTTTATAGATAAAAAAATCTTTAGAATATAGTTAGATTGAGTTAATTTTTAAACAAACACTGGAATTATATTAGAGCCAAAATCTCACTTAAGGAAACTATTGTTGCTGGTTTAACCAGTCTGTTAGTGTCACTTGGTTAGTGTTTCCAGTTTTTTCCAGTGCAACAATGCTATGGTCGGCAAGTCTTGCGAGAACGCGATGAGTTTGAAGGCGGCTTAGCCCTGTTTCAGTTTTAATGTACTTTTGTAAATACTTGCCTTGATGAGTCTGCAGGACGGTGACGATTTTGCGTTCGTCTTCGGTCAGGGTTTTGGCTAACTGACTCAATTGCAGATAGTCCATTAGTAATAGGAGATATGGGCGACGTAGATATAGTAGTACCAATACGAATCTGTGGATAAACCAAATAATAGGCTATACCAATTATTCCAACTATAGTTAAAGCAATAAACACAGCAAAAAGAGCGCCAAAGTAGGGTAACATGTAATTTGCGGATGGTGTCGGCGTCGAAGTTTGTCCAGTAATTCTGCCCATGCCATGGCTGCCTCCATTGCCACCATTATGACCCCATATCTGATTCATCCAATCGTAGGGGTTCTGTTGTGTTGAAGAGAAAGTAGCTAATCCGATAACGGTTGTGATAGTGAGTGCGGTTATTGCGGTGATTAGTAGGATGAGGAAGAGGTTAACTCTTTTCATACTATATCTAAAAAAGAGATATTTATTCAAAGATTTAAGGTATCTACAAATAAATGATTTTATCAGGAAACTGTTTCAATAACCGTTTCAAAACTGTTTCAGTCAACAATCAAACCACACACAGACCAATAGTATCTTGAGGTGAAAAAGAATGAACACAAAACTTGTCCTCGCAATAACCTCTATCGCCCTCGTCGTTATAGGGCTCATTGGAGTTACAACAACACAATTCACCAGCACTCAAAACACCACTAATCAAAACATTAACCGAGCACATCCGCCATGCACAACAAATCCAGAAGCATCCCCGAACTGGAACAACACAACAACCGGTGAACCAGATTGCTACAACAATTGTACACACCCAAGCTACTGTTACAACGAAACAAACGCTGGGCACTGCCAGAACCAGTATGGGAACTGCTATGGCTACGGTTATGGCTCCAAACAAAGGATTATAGCGAAGATATGGTAGGAAAGAATAGTTATGGACGGGGCTGCCACAAATAAGAGCGGGTCAACCCTGCGCCATTTTTCTTGTTTTTATTCGATTTTTGTGGGTTTATATCTAGATAGAATACCTTTACCGATTTTCGGCGGTCGCGGTTTCCAAGCAGCTAAACGTAACTTTAGCTCTTCGTCAGACAATTCAACTTTAAGAATGCGGTTAGGTATATCAATGGTTATTACGTCACCGTTTTTAATAACTGCGATAGGTCCGCCTTCGAAAGCTTCTGGCGCAATATGACCGATACTACCACCTCTAGTCGCGCCGCTAAAGCGTCCATCGGTAATTAAAGCAACCTCTTCAGATAGGCCCATTCCCGCAATTGCTGCTGTGGGAAATAACATTTCCGGCATTCCTGGACCACCACTTGGGCCTTCATATCTAATGGTGACAACATCACCAGATTTTATTTCGCCACCACGGATTGCAGTTAAGGCTTCCGACTCAGAATCAAAGACTTTTGCTGGTCCTGTATGTTTCATCATGCTCTCAGAAACACCTGCAGATTTAATAACAGACCCCTTGGGTGCAAGGTTTCCTGTTAAAATTGCTATACCACCTTCTTTATGAACCGGATCAATAATTGGTCGAATGACGCTACGATTTTGAACATGTGCATCTTTAATGTTTTCTTTAACCATATTACCATTGACTGTAGGTAAATCTAATTTTAGAAGACTTTCAAGTTCCTTCATAACTGCTGGTATACCACCTGCCGCATCTAAATCTTCCATCGCATAAACACCGCTGGGTATCATGCTGCAAATGTGTGGAACCTTTCGCCCAATCACATCAAACGCTGTTAGTGGTAGTGTTACTCCTGCTTCTTTAGCTATGGCTGGCAAGTGCAAAGTGGTATTGGTTGACCCCCCTAACGCCATATCGACTGCGATGGCGTTTTCAAAGGCTTCTTTGGTTAATATCTGTGAAGGCTTTAGATCTTGCTGAACAAGCCCAATTATTTGTTTGCCTGTGGCACGGGCTAGACGCATCTTGAATGCACTTGTAGCTAATGAAGTTGCACAGTATGGAAGGGACATTCCTAAGGCTTCAGTCATACACGCCATTGTATTGGCAGTAAACAGGCCGCTGCAACTTCCGCAGCTAGGACAAGCGTTTGATTCTAGTTCAAGAAGTTCAGTTTCTGAAAGTACACCAGCAGTAACTTGACCAAGTGCTTCAGGCATATTGGAGTAGCTGACTTTTTTTCCACGGTGACGTCCCGCTTGCATCGGTCCACCCGTAACCATGATAGAAGGAATGTTTATTCGTGCAGCTGCCATCAGCATACCAGGGGTAATTTTATCACAATTAGAGATCATGACAAGACCATCTAAACTATGTGCTTGAATCATGATTTCTACAGAGTCTGCAACTATTTCGCGACTAGGAAGGCTGTAGCGCATTCCTTGATGCCCCATGGCAATTCCGTCGCAAACTGCGATAGTATTGAATTCAAAAGGTATGCCACCTGCTGATTGGATACCCTCTTTGACGGCTTCACCAATGCTTCTTAGATGAATATGACCTGGGACTATGTTTGTGTAGCTGTTCGCCACTCCGATGAACGGTTTGTTAAAATCATCGTCGCCTAAGCCTAACGATTTGAGGAGTGCACGATGAGGCGCCTTCTCAGTTCCAGTTTTTACGTTATTACTTCTCACTTCAGGTTCCTTCTGATATAAGCGGTTTCTGTAAAACTTATGAATGCTATGGCGGTTTTAAGTTTTGTGGGATATCTCACTTTGCGCTTTTTGTAAAACACCCTTATACACAACGAATTACTCCAGTTTATAAAGTCTGATTTTTGTGATTGTGTAATCACTACTGCAAACGCTTTTAGTAAACAAACCGCTATTTGCTTATTGACTTTACCGCAATACAGACGAGCCAGCGCTTTCTAAATAAAATAAAAAGGCGGTATCTATGTTAATCACTGATTTTATCGAAGGAATAGAAATGCAAATTGAATATATACCAAAAAAGCGGTTGATAGCAGCGTGGAAGACGCTTAGTAAAAAACCTTTTCCAAAAGTTCGCATGCTCCGCTTAAGTGACAACGACTTCAATCATGTATTGCAGCATAGACAGTGTATAGAAGATGACCTCCGAGAAATTGAGGAGTGGGGACGAGTATTATCCATCAAAGATACCGATGCTTGCATTTTTAACGCAGAAGACACCGACAATATGGACTATATAATACTGGCTAGGAAGAACCCCTATCATAGTTTAGAAGAAATAATCCTTCATGAACTAAGACACATAGTCAACGGCGACCTCTAACCAAAAAGACATGCACCTGCTTTTTTGAACAACCGCAAACTATCTGTATTGGGTAAATCTGCGAAGTACAACATAAAATAGGTTACACCTAAATCTGCATAAGCCTGAAAGCCCCTGATACAGTCTTCAACTGTTCCAACCAGTGTATACTGCTTGAAACTATCTATTGAAATACCCTCTGGCTTAAACTCGGCAATTTTTAAAACAAGATCATTTTGGTCATGCGCAACTAATATCTGTCCACTAGGCCAACAGGATTGCTCTATTTCGCTGAAGTCCCGACCAATAAGCTGACAGTAACGATGTAAAACATTCAATTTACGGCGATAATCCTCTATTGAAGGCAGAAAACCCCAGTCAAAACGGTCTGCATATTTTGCAACAACTCTTAAAGTATGTTTTTCACCGCTACCACCTACAACAATGGGTGGACGGGGCTTCTGTATGGGTTTAGGTTCACAAATGGCATCTTTTAAGGAATAATATTTACCTTGAAAACTAGCTTTTGGGTAAGTCCAAAGCCGTCGAATCACCTCTAAAGCCTCTTCCATTTGAGCTATTCTAATGGAGGGTTTAGGAAAACCAAAGCCATAGGCGAGATGTTCAGCTTCTTGAATTCCAGCCCCTATACCAAATTCTAACCGACCATTTGAGACAACGTCCAGTGTTGCTGCGGCTTTTGCTAGCAATCCGGGGTTACGGTGAGCACTACAGGTAACCATAGTTCCTAATCGTATTCTGCTCGTTGAGGCAGCCAAAGCAGATAACGTTACCCAACACTCAAGAATTGATGTGTTATTATACATGAGGTGATCATCGACCCAAACAGAATCATAACCCAATCGATCACACTCTTGAACAGCACTCTTTAGGCGTTGATATTGTTCAGTAGAATTGTAAGCCTTGAAAGCGTAGAAGGGAAGGAAAACACCAAACTTTAGTTTAGCCAACTAAACCCTAACCTAGTAACTATGATACATCTATTATCCTAATATAAATTATAGATTTAGTTACATCAAGAGGCACTCTTTTTATTAAAAGTCTGAAATATCATGTAGAAAACTGGTTTTAAGCTAGAAATATAATTATAATTCAAAAAAGGTATGCAACACGCGTAAAGTGATCACTATGCCCGCTAAACCGCCTTCTATATTCGACCTTATGAATGAGGAAGAGACAGCGATTAGTGAGGAAGAGGAACGCAAGAAACGTAGAAAAGAACTAATAGAACCCACAGGGGTCAAAGAACTTTTTAAAGAAGGAAAAATCAGCATCAACAAGTTTACTTGTGTTGGAGGTCAATGCAAACTTTGCATCACCGCTTGCCCTACCAATGCGTTATACTGGGGCACAGGTGAAGTAGGCATAATCGAGGACCTCTGCGTTTATTGTGGCGCTTGTGTAGTCAGTTGTATGGTTGATGATTGCATCAAGGTTGAACGCATTGGAGATGATGGTAAAACAGAGCGTTTTAGTAAAATAGGTGATGTAATAAAAATAGGTGAACGAAAGAATACTAAAAAGAGATTTGATCGGGTTAAAAGTAATGCAGTAATCCTGCGGCGTGCCCCAAAAGAGCCAAAACAAAAAAGGAAAAAAGTTGTAGCAAATTTAGAGCCTCTTTAGTAGAATTGACAGCCAACGCTTGAAATGAAAACCATGCAATCAATGAGCCATAATTTAAACGCTATCACCATCGTGAGGCAGCTAAGAAAGTAATGTAGACTATACTAAAAAAGAAAATGTTGGTTTATTTTTTGACTGATCGCCAACAGAAACTTGTACAACAATATTTTGTCCATATGCTACTTTCTGTCAGGAAAACTTCGGAACCAATGAATCATAGTCTGAGTTGACCGTCTTTAGAGGATAACAATCCTCCATTATAGGCATACGCCAGAATAGGAATTATTGGTTGTGTAGCACTGACTGGTTCGTTTGTATCTGGGACAAAAGTAACATAGCCTGTATCGTTTACGACCTAAGAATAGAGTAGAGCTTGTGGGTGATTATCGGTTGAATTAGTGTTTTGATATAGTAACCGTTGTTTGGTAAACCACCAACTATGTTGATTAAGTAAAGAACAAAGATACCTACGTAATTACTGACTGGTTATATCGAATCATAGGTGTTTCTTCCAGCCATTCCACTCGCAGACAGCAACGTTATAAGGTCACCACTGTCTAAAATTATAGTTGTTCCATTGCTAGTTTTAACTGTTAAGGTCATAGTAATAGGCAATACGGTGTTAATTTGGATTTGTGCTTATACCTTTGGCGCTTTCTCGTTTGGTCAAATTTGAAATAGTTAGAGACAGTGGGCAATAATCGTCTTTAAGAGCTGTGCCATTTGCCACATTAGCTACGATGATATTACTGTTTTCTATTACATGGGTGCTATCCAATACAATTGTGTAACCATTGTCACCTACAACAGATACAGTGTAGCAAAGTGATAAGACGCCAATAGCTAATGTAGCCGGTGTCGACATAGTACTTTACTAGTTGGTGGAGCGTAATGCCTTCCCAAACACTATTGCTGTTTGCATCGTTTTGCGTCCATGTTGCAGGGTGTTGGCTTGCTTGTTCTTCAAAAGCGGTATTTGCCATATCGATTGATTTTCCGCCTGTGTAGTTTAGGTTCCACTTTACTGGCATTGGAGTGGGTTTAGGGTTGATATTGGGGCGTTTGTTGATTTGGTAATAGATGATTTTGGTTTCGTAGTTTGTTTGACAGTAGGTTGTGGAGTGGGAAATGATGAAGAGGTAGGTGAGGGAACCAGTGTTGGATTGGAGTTTTGCTCGTTGTTTGGTTGAGGATATGCTTGCCATGCTACCACTGTTGCTGCAGCGATTATTATTATCGCTACTATTATTCCAATCAACTATTGTTCCAGCGATTTTATTCGATATTATCATTTTATCATATCGGAGCTTGCTGCTCCGACAACTCAAATAAATATTTCGATCAAATATCAAACGAAAAACGATACAATAAAACCATTCACAATTGGAATAAAAAAATAGACAGTTATTTGTAGCTTAACAAAGAAATGGAAAAAAGTGAACCTATAGCAATAACTAACAGGAACTGTTTTCCAGAAATAACCATCCAGGAGAATACGGGTCAAACGACACAACATATTTAACATCTAAAAAAACAAAATAGACAGGAAAACAGATAAGGTTAAAACATTAGTCTACAGGACTACAAGGAAGAAATCTTATGACTAAAACTTACACCATAGTAGCGCTTAAAGGCGACGGCATCGGTCCTGAAGTTACCGAAGCCACCATCAAGGTCCTTGAAGCAGTAGAAAAGAAATCTAACTTTAAACTAGACATACTATATGGCGAAGCAGGTGCCCACTGTATACCACAATACGGCACCAACCTGCCCCAAGAAACATTAGAGCTTATCAAGAATAGCAACGCATGTCTCAAAGGTCCCATGACTACGCCTGAAGAAGCAGGTGCCCCAGTAAGCGTAGCAGTCACCTTACGTCGAATATTCAATCTCTATGCAAACGTTCGCCCATGCCGCACATATCCAAATGTAAATTCTATAAAACCTAACATTGATCTCGTTGTTGTACGAGAAAATACAGAAGGACTCTATTCAGGTGCGGAAGCCCTACTCACACCAGGTGTCGGCATAGCACTTAGAATAATCACAAAAGAAGCCTCACTCAAAGTGGCAGAGTTCGCATTCAAACTTGCCATGCAACGCAAAAAACACCTAACATACATCCATAAAGGCAATATCCTTCGCATAACTGACGGTATATTCAAAGACGCAGTTAAAGAAATACAAACAAAATATCCTGAGGTAGAAGTCGACGATCTTCACATAGACGCAGCAACTATGCAACTCATCAAGCAACCAGAAAAATATGATGTTATGGTTACAACTAATCTTTTCGGCGATATCATCAGCGACGAAGCAGCACAAGTCACAGGTAGCTTAGGTCTAGCTGCAGGCGCAAACATCGGAGAGAATTACGGCATGTTCGAACCAGTCCATGGCTCTGCACCAAAGTACACCAATATGAATCGCGTCAACCCAATTGCGACAATAATGGCGGGTGTAATGATGCTGGATTATCTAGGGGAAAAAACTGCAGCAAAAATAATTGAAAATGCAATTTTGAATGTACTCGAAGAGGGTAAAGTACGTACACATGACCTTGGCGGTCAAGCAAAAGGCACAGAAATAACTGATGCAATTGTGGCTAAAATTTAGCCACTTCTTTTATTTATGGTGACTCACGACAAACGTGTTTGAATCAACATGGACTTCAACAGAACCCTTTTGAGATTCCTTGACTCGTGCATTAACCAACAATAGTTGCGGATTTTCCCTTAGTAATCGCTCGATTTCTTCAACTTTCTCATTCCAAACAACCACAATGACTTCACCCGAGTCATCTCTGAATGCTAAACGCATGACTATACCAGCGCTATTGTCACTTTTATGGAAACTATTCTTCCCATAAACCGCCTTCACTGTTCCAATTAAGTGCACGCTACCTGAATTGGCATTTAGTGAAGCAATCTTTGATGTAAATTTTTCAATAGGCGAAAAATCTTCAAGTTTAGTTACCGGTTGAACCTCAATAAGACTTTTGGAACCTAAGTGGAGTTCAATCTTACCATAGCGATCGACTTTAGTATAACCATGAAGCAGACGAACAGTTTGACCTGATTTTAATCCGCCCGTCTCAATAAATTCAGCCTTTTCGTTCCAGAGTACCACACGTAAAAGACCATCATTATCACCAAGCATTAATGTGCCAAATTTCCCATTTTTCTCTTCACCTTGGAATGTTCGCACAGAAGAAACTGCAACCAAACGCCCAGCTATTGACACATCATACAATCCCGCAAACAACCTTCCTGAAGGAAGGATGCTAGCGTTTTCAAAGGAAATTTGTTGAACCTGAAGTCCCAACTTTGCAGCTATGAGCCTAAGAAGAGTTTCATCACCCAACAAACCACCTGTTTTGATGCGTTCAGCAGCTAATCTTTCTGATATTTGGGCATGGGTAATCTGTGGGTTTTTTGACTGTATCTCTTCGATAAGGGTTTGGGTGGTCATCTTGCGCCGTCATGATTAAACTGCTTGGGCGTTAATAATTTTTCGGGCAAAACGTTTCAACTGTTATATTTATTAAAGCACGTTCTACCTTGAATTTGGGTGCTATAAATAGATATGGTGGATTTAAGGGTTCTATATTCAATTGGTATTGCACTTGTAGTTATTGGAATAGCAGTGATTACCATAGCTATCATCCGCACCTCAACCAACGAAAAATCAGAGGAGGGACATGTACGAGGAGCAGGTGTAATTATGATTGGACCAATTCCAATAATCTTTGGAACAGATAAGAAATCAGTAAAAACCATTTTAGCATTAGCGATTGCATTGTCTATTGTGGTCTTAATAATTCTGGTTCTCTACTATAGATTACTGAGGTGAGAGGTATGTTAGGTAAACAAGATGAGGCTAACATCAGGATTTCTAGCAGAATGTTTAGTCTTGTAATATTTGGAATTGTACTAGTGTTTATTGGTACATTCATCATAATTGTTGCTTCCTTAGTTCTCGGTGGCTCTGGTAACGTTGGTGGTATTATTATGATTGGACCAATTCCAATAGTTTTTGGTGCGGGACCTAATACAACTTACTTGATAGTCATAGGAGCAGTCTTGTCTATAATCAGTGTAATTTTATTTATAGTTACGAATAGACGAACCAGACTAAAAGAAGAAGTATAGAATTATTCTTCAGTTGTCTCGTCATCTTTCCCATAATAAACATATAGGAAAATTAAAGCTAAAGCAATGAATATGGACCCCATCAAAATGTATTGAAGGGTTAGGAAATATGCGCTTATATCCATCGAGATTCCTCTTGTAGTTTTATTATTACTCTTGTAACTTTAAATATTTAAGGAATAGCTTTTTTCCATTCATTCATCAACATATTATAGCATTCATCAGATTCCACAATTGTTGTAAACCAGCCCAGGTTCTGAGCCAATTTATGCGTTAAAAGATGATAGCACATATGCACTTTCTTGTCTAGTACACGAAAATAAAAGTCGTCACATGTACAGAATTCTACTTTGGGCATGATGAGGTAGTCACGTTCCCTGCCAAGGACTATCCAAACGACGCGACCACTTGGCCGAAAAACATATTTTTTTACCCTACCCTCTTTTAATGCATCTAGAGCCTTAGTGAAACGTTGCCCAAACAGTTCATATAGTTGAGTAAGACTGTCACCGGATAGTTTACCAACTGCTTTAGCTTCTCTACATATAGCATTCAAAGTGTCAATTTCAGGATTATCACTCATTAGTATACTACAGTATTAAATGAAATAAGGGAGAATTTAGGTTTTTAGCCTATATTTATTGATTCGCCTTTCGACTGAGAGGGGATAACCTTAGGCAGAACCACTTCTAGAACACCGTTCTTGTAGGTCGATTTAGCTTCCTTGACACTAACTTTTACAGGTAACTGTACCTCTTTGTAATACTTGTTCTGAGAGGTATCAACGGAAATATCTATTGAGTCTTCGGTTCCACGCAATTTAATGTCAGTCTTTTCTACGCCAGGCAATTCAGCGACAACACGCACTTCCTTATCGGTTTCCACAATATCGATGAGTGGTTCGCGTCCTTCCCTAACTTCAGGGGATCCTTTGCGTCCTTTTTTAATATTTCCAAATTCCTGAATTTCGGGTTTGCCATCTGGGCTGATTTTCATGCTGTAGCCATAAACAAATGGACCTAGTTCTTTGACGGTTGAACCGTCGGGAAGTT
>Ga0172382_10003971_pt1 | contig 23016 bp, 21 predicted proteins | sample Leawel138RmetaG_FD_122245 | JGI IMG/M metagenome (GOLD analysis project Ga0172382, IMG submission 122245) | Leachate microbial communities from a municipal landfill in Southern Ontario, Canada - Leachate well 138R metaG | ecosystem: Engineered > Solid waste > Landfill > Unclassified | place... | reverse complement strand
TGAAAAAATGCAGCAATACCACGGAACTTACACTCGTGGAATATATTGGTTTTGGCCTTTTGCCTACCGCAGAGTCGGTTATTACGCTTTGGTACCTTTAAAAAGAAAAATCCACCTTTATAATGGACGGAAGGTGTTAATCGAATATCAAATAGACGATCCGTTGAAATATCATTATTTTAAGACGAATGTCGAAAGTTTTATAAATAAAATCGCAAAAGAAAACGAAGAATTAAATCTCGAAGTGATCAAGAAAAATTTCGCGACCATCGGAATCACTTTTATCGGGATCAAACCACTTGATTAGAAACTTAAATCTTTAACTAGAGCAATCGTTTTATCAACGTAATATTCGCAGAGTTCTTTTGTTTTAGCCTCGACCATCACCCGAATCAATTGTTCGGTCCCGCTCGGACGGACGAGAATTCGTCCTTCTTCGCCGAGTTCTCGTTCTATTTCTTCGATTAGAACTTTTAGTTCTTTGCTTTCCATAACCGCGACTTTATTCGAAACTTTTTCGTTTTTCAATACTTGCGGAAGAATCGTCAATTTATCCACTAATTGGTCAAGAGTTTTATTTTCTTTGGCGACGACATTCATCACTTTTAAAGCGGTCAATAATCCATCTCCAGTATTGAGGTCTCGATAGAAGATGATATGACCAGATTGTTCACCTCCGAGCATTAGATCTTTTTCTTTTAATTTCGCCTGGACGTATTTATCTCCGACATCGACTTCTTCAAAAAAAATCCCTTCCTTTGCTAGAGCTTTCTTCAAACCGAGATTAGACATGATGGTCAAGACGATTGTATCGTCTTTTAAATCGTGATGTTTTTTAAAGTTTAAAGCGCAGAGATATAAGACTTTATCTCCATCGATCACATTACCATCACGGGAAATTAAAATCAGACGATCGGCATCGCCATCAAAGGCTAAGCCTAAATCGTAGTTTCCGTTTTTGGTTTCGTTAGTGATTTGCTCTAAGTGGGTTGAACCACAGAGATAATTTATATCTGTACCGTTAAATGTTTCATTGAGATATGTAGCATCGATTTTTAATCGGTCAGTGAATAGTTTTCTAGCGAGCACGCTTGCAGAACCATGAGCGCAATCGACGACGATTCGAAGTGAAGATAAATCTCCCGCATTTGAAACTAGGAAATCCAAATATTTATCGAGCAGATGCTTTGCGTCGATTACATACCCGATTTCTTTGTTTTTTAGACATGGTAGATCATCAGATCCTCGATTGATGTAGTTTTCAATCTCCGCTTCGATTTTGGCAGAAATTTTTTCCCCACTCGGAGCAAAAATCTTGATCCCATTATCAAAATACGGATTATGAGAAGCAGAAATCATAATTCCGAAGTCAAATCGTTCTTGCTCGACTAAATATGAAATTGAAGGTGTCGTCGTAATTCCGAGTTCATAGACAATTGCCCCGCTTTGGGTTAAACCCGAAATAAGAGCAGCATCAAACATATCTCCACTTAGACGTGTGTCGCGTCCAATTAAAATCTTGTTCTTGTGACCGCTAGGATATTGACCGATAAATCTCCCGATTTGATAGGCGATTTTCACGGTTAAAACTTCATTCGCTCTGCCCCTGACTCCGTCAGTGCCAAAATATTTTTTCATCTTTTATTCCTCGCTGATGGTTTGATCGGACATATAATTTTCAAAGACGCGTCTGAAATTGTCAATCGAAACGGTTTCGAGTTGACCATTCATCGCAATTGAAATCCGTCCGGTTTCTTCACTGACTACGACGGTCACCGCATCAGAAATCTCAGAAATCCCAATTGCCGCTCGATGACGAGAACCGTATTTTCCGGCGAAAGCCTTCGTCGAAGGAGTAAAGAAAACACTTGCATAGATAATAGACATTTCTTTGACCACTACCGCTCCATCATGAAGACGGGTCCCGGGGTAAAAGATCGTCGATAGAATTTCGGGAGAAACCGGGCAATTCACCTCGACTCCATTTTTGCATATTTCACTTAATGAGTATTGTTTTTCAAAGGTGATGAGTGCGCCGATTTTATTTCTCGATAAATTTCCAATTGAAGTCGTGATGATGTCATAGAGTTTTTGTCGATCGAAAACTTTTCCAATTTCGCCTTTAGTTCCGTTTTTTGAATAACCGCGTTTAAAGGGATTAGCAAGGAAAGACCTGAAGCTTCCGAAATTAGAAAAGACCGAGATAAAAAGTCCGACCGTTGAGAACATTGTTGTGAGAATAAAAGCGGCATCTAGTCCAAGGAGGAAAGTGAGAAGACTGAGCCCTAAAGAAACACCTAAAAAGATATAGGCCGCTCTTCTTTTTACAACTGAAACAAATAAATAAAATAGTGCTCCATAAATCGCCAAGATCAAAATCAAATTTAATATAAAACTCGATAGAGCATAAGGATTATTCCAATTGATATTACCGACGTTTTCAAACATATTAAATCCTCTTTTCTATTTATTTTATGATATCAAAGTATACTCATTTATTGTAGAAAAAGCACTCAAAAAGCAAATAAAAAGCTATTTTTTTCTCAATTTAAAGTATTTTTATTTCAAAATTAAAAATTTGGGTTCACTTTTGCCGTTCTAAATGAACAATTGTCCGTTTTTTGAGAATTTGTTTTTTAGCAAAATCTCGCTTGGTTTTCTTTTTGTATTTACTGAGGTCATCAAAACCGGTTTGAGTGATTTTTAAATAGAGCTCATCACTCTTTGGATCATAGATTTTTTCTAAATATCCGGCCCTGACAAGAAGGATGATCGAGCGAGATATTTTTTTAGAGGAATAAGAGATGAGAGTGCTGAATGTTTTCAATTCTCGAAAGGGCAACGTCTCTTCATCATTGATTCCTTTTAAAATCTTATAAACTCCAAGAGGTAGTGGATAATTGTCCCCTTGGTTTAATAAACTGATCGTCTCTAAAATTTTGTAGTGGGTAAGAGTAGGAGTAAAAATCTTTTTTTGTTTATTCATAATATTATCTATTTTTAATTATCACACGAATGAGAGGAAAAAAGGATAGTTTATCTTTGCAAGATTATTAACTAAAAGTTATAATTAGGCGAATTAAAAGGAGATAAAAATATGGCTACTGCTCACATCAACGCAAAACCTGGAGCTTTTGCTAAAGTCGTTTTAATGCCAGGCGATCCTCTGCGTGCGAAATGGATCGCAGAAAATTATTTACACGATTATCAAGAAGTGACTAATGTTCGCGGAATCTTAGGCTTTACCGGTTTGACCAAAAATGGAAAGAGAATCTCCGTGATGGCCTCTGGAATGGGTCTACCTTCAATTGGCATTTATTCTCATGAATTATTTACCCAATACGGTGTCGAAACGATCATCCGTGTCGGAACTTGTGGAGCGTATCAAGAAAACATTAATCACTTTGATGTTTTGGTTTGTACCACCGCATCGACCGATTCGAATTGGGCTCATCAATTTGGAGTACCAATGTTTTCTGCCGGTGCAGATTTTGAACTGACACTTTCTGCCTATAACGCCTTAAAAAAAGCGAAGATGCCACTTCACTGCGGCGCGATTTTATCTGCGGATGTCTTTTACGATGAAGACCCAAATTCCTGGAAAAAGTGGGCCAAATTAAATGTCATGGGCGTCGAAATGGAATCTTATTCTCTTTATACGACTGCAGCGAGACTAAAAAAAAGAGCTCTCTGCATCTTGACGGTGACCGATCACTTCATCAAAGAAGGAAAAGCGACTGCTGAAGAAAGACAGATTGGCCTCGGTAAAATGATTACTATAGCGATCGAAGCTGCTGAACCATTTTGCGAATAAACTAAAAAGATATAATAAAAAATATGCTCGATTTCTCGGGCATATTTTCTTTTTCCAAATGGCGCGCCAAGTAGGAATCGAACCCACAACCCTCAGATTCGAAGTCTGATACTCTATCCAGTTGAGCTATTGGCGCAGTCTCAAATATTAAACCATATTTTTAGTGATATTGATTACAATTTCTTAAATTTTATTTATAATCGTTTATATGACACCTCTAATTGCGACAATCATTTCGGTTTCGATTATCTTTTTAGCGACGACGATTGGAGCGTTAGGAGTTTTCTTTACCAAAAACAAATTAAGTCCTAAGTCAAATAACACGATTTTAGGTTTTGCTAGTGGTGTGATGATCGCTGCAGCTTTTTTCGGTCTACTGAATCCTGCAATCGCTGAGAGCTCTACTTATTATGGCAAAATCGGTTTCGTTCCGATTGTCGTCGGTTTTATTCTTGGATGTCTATTATTATTTCTTTTAGATCGCTTAATTCCTCATATCCACGTTGCAAGAGGGAAAAAAAGACATGAGGAAGGTCTGAGAACTAAGACGGTTAAAAAATCGACTAAATTCTTTTTAGCAGTCACCCTTCACAATATTCCAGAAGGTTTAGCGGTCGGTTTTGCTTGTGGTCTAATTTTTCAAAATATGAATGCTGGAGTAAGTGGCCTAGAACTAAATGGTTTGATGTTTGCGGCGATTGGTTTAGCAATCGGAATTTCAATTCAAAATATTCCGGAAGGATTTGCGGTTGCAATTCCTTTAGTTCAAGAAGAAGGTTATTCAAAGAAAAGAGCATTTCTTTTTGGAATGTTTTCTGGAATTGTTGAACCCATTTTTGCCATTATCGCGATCTTTTTATCACAATCGATTGATTGGCTGATGCCATGGCTTTTAGCCTTTGCAGCTGGTGCGATGGTTTATGCGGTCGTTGAAGACTTGATGCCTGACTTTCAAAAAAGCGAAGATTCACATTATGGAATCTGGGCTTTTATGATTGGTTTTACCATTATGATGGTACTTGAAATCGCAATCGGCTAAAATATATAAAGCGCATTAAAGTGCGTCTGTTAGGAGTTAACTATGAATAAATGCGATCAAAAAAATTCAATCGTTAATCTCTCTAATTCGATTTTAAAGAGATTCGGGGTTCAACCTTTTCATGCTACTAATCCTCTAGTCGATTCACTGATCAAAGGTAAAAAGAAAATCATCGTCTTACTTTTCGATGGACTGGGGAAAAATATTATCGATCTTCATTTATCTACTAAAGACAATTTAAAAAAGCATATTATCGGAGAGATGAGTGCGACTTTTCCTCCGACCACTGTCGCTTCGACAAATGGATTTTTAAGTGGTAAATTTCCAAGTGAAAATGGTTGGATGGCATGGTCGCAATACTTTGCCTCGATCGATCAAAATGTCAATGTCTTTCCAAATGTCAATTCTCAAACTCAGCAATCAATCGGTGAAGAGAACATCATGCGTAAAGTCGGGAATTATCCAAGCATCATCGAACTCATCAACAAGAAACATGGTAAAGAAATCGCTTTTGATTTAAAAAGATATCCAATCGATGAAAAAGGGCCAAAAACACTTCAAAAGTTGTTTAAAATGGTGAAAAAGTCTGCTGAATCAAGTGAAGAGACTTTCACTTATGGCTATTGGACCGAGCCGGATTCTTTGATCCATGGACGAGGAACCAAAAGTAAAAGAGTTCACGCATATATAAAAAAGATTGACCGCATGGTCGGTCGCTTCGCCCAAAAAAATGATGACTTCACCATCCTTGTCATCGCCGATCACGGAATGATCGATGTCGAATATTTAAAGATGCACGATCATCTCGATTTGTTGTCACTAGAAACCCGACCTTTTTCTTTTGAAAAGCGAGCGGCTAACTTCTATGTTGAAAAGAAATATCACCTACTCTTCAAGAAATTATTCAATCAATATTACGGACAATATTTTAAGCTCTTTACCAAAGAAGAAGTCATCGCTAATGAATTGTTTGGTCCTAATCCAATTTCAGAATTATCTCATTCTTTTTTAGGTGACTTTTTAGCAGTCTCGACTTCTAATAAGAGCTTGCTTGATTATCATGAAAATCACCTTCTTAAAGCTCATCACGGTGGTTCAACTTTAGAAGAATATCAAATTTACATAAATTATTTTGAGGGTAAGAAATGAAATACAAAGGATTTTTTTGTGATTTAGATGGAACGATTCTCGATACGCTTACCGATTTAGTCGATGCGGTCAACTATGCTTTAGGAGTATATAATTTTCCTTTACGGACCGTCGAAGAAATTCGTTCTTTTTTAGGACATGGCAGTGTGTATTTAATTAAAAACGCTCTACCTCCTCGAGTCGATGAGAAAGTGTTTTTAGAAGTCTTGGAACAATATAAATCTTACTATCTTTCTCACGCGGCGCAAAAAACTGCTCCCTATCCTGGAATTAAAGAGCTTTTAAACACTTTAAAAGAAAAAGGTTTAAAATTAGCAATTATCACCAATAAGCCTCACGAGATTGCCCTTTTACTTTCAGAGATTTACTTTCCAGGTGTCTTTGATTTAGTCTATGGACAAAGTGAAGTCATGAAAAGAAAACCTGATAAAGAAAGCCTAGTATTAGCAATGAGAAAATTAAATTTAAAACCCGGAGAAGTATTCTATCTCGGAGATTCTTTGGTCGATAAAATGACTGCTGAAAATGCGAAATTAGAATACGCTCTTGTCTCTTATGGGTTTAGTGATAAAAAAGTTTTAGAAGCTGCGAATGCAAAAAATATTATTGATGAGGTTGATGAATTATGGCCACTACTCGTTTAAATGTCTTATTCTTTTTACTGCCGAAAAACAAAGTCGCGTATGTCGAAGAAGATTTTACCGTCCGACAAGCGATTGAAAAAATGGAACACTATCATTACAGTGCAATTCCGATTCTCACGAAAAACGGAGAATATCTCGCCACTATTTCTGAGGGCGATCTTCTTTGGTTTATGAAAACCAGTAATATCAAATTCGAAGAGACGAGTTCATTTCCTTTAAAAGCAGTTAAAATAAATAAACGGATTGAGCCGATTTCAATCAATAACAACATTGAAGATTTAGCTCTGCTAATCGCCAATCAAAACTTTGTTCCCGTCGAAGATGACCGCGGCTTATTCATCGGAATCATCACTCGAAAAACTGTGATTGAATATTTATTAAAAAATAAATAAGTGGCAAGTAATTTGCCACTTATTTTAAATATTGTCTTCGAAGTATTTGCCTTCGTTTATTTCGATGTGACCTTTATCGCATAATTCAGCGAGTTTTGGATCGATTGGAATTCTTCCTAAAATCGGTAAATCGTATTGCTTGGCGATTTCTTCAAGTTTGCTCTTTCCAAAGATCTCAATTTTTTCATCGCATTTAGGACAGACGACATAAGACATATTTTCGACGATACCAAGTACTTTAACATTCATCATATTTGCGGTTTTAATCGCTTTTTCAACAATCATTGAAACAAGATCTTGCGGTGTTGTAACGATGATTAAACCATCTAATTTGATCGATTGCATAATCGTCAAAAAGACATCACCCGTTCCCGGTGGCATATCGATGAATAAATCATCGATTTGTCCATAAAAGACATCGGTATAAAATTGTTTGACTAAGGAATTGATCAAAGGTCCACGCCAGATAATTGGATCGGTTTCATGTTCGAGTAATAAATTGGCCGAGACGACTTTGATTCCTTTAGTCGTTTCAAGTGGATGAATATATGTTCCGTCTCCTTCTAAACTTCCCTTAAGCCCAAAGCATTTAGGAATCGAAGGTCCAGTTACATCAGCGTCGAGAATTGCGACTTTATGTCCTTTATTGACATTGTGCAGCGCGATCAAAGAGGTGACGAGTGATTTACCCACTCCTCCTTTACCGCTGACGATTCCGATTGTTCTTTTAATTGAGGTTCCTTCACTTGGTTTGATGATCAGTGACTCTGGATCTCTGATGTCACATTCTTCTGCACAATTAGCGCAGTCATGATTGCAGTCTGCCATATTTTTTTCTCCTAAACTATTAAGTATAGTAGCACCATTTTGATAAAAATCAAAAGCAAACACCTCATTTCAAAGTCTCAGGATTTAGATACGAGAAAATATTATTTTTTTAAGTCGTTCTCAATCGGTCTTTTTTAAATAAACGAGAGGGATTTTATAAGTCTCTTCATAGATTTTTTTCCACACTTGGAAGTTTTTACTCGCTAGTTCATTTGTCGCTTCAAGAAGAGATTTTTCTTGATCAAAATAAAGCGGTTTTTCAATATGCACTGTAAATTCTTGAATTGGAAAACCATCAGCCCCGATGAATTCGCTATCTTCCATCGTGATAAAGCAAGGAATGACAGGAGCCTTATTTTGATAGGCTAATTTAAAAGCACCGGATTTAAGTGGTTTGGGCTTTTTATAATTCCACCACATACTTTGTTCTGGATAGATTAAAATTAGGTCTTTTCGACTGAGAGCTTTTCTTACCGCGATGACAAATTTTTTCATCGTCGTAAAGTTTGAACTGAGCGGAAGAGTCTGACAATTTCGCATCAAAAGTCCATAAAACCCTGGGAAAGACGTATAATTTCCTTCTTTTATCACTCTCCAAAACTTTTGCGTTTTCTTTTTGTTAGAAGCTTCAAAGGCGATTTGCATAATGAAACTATCAAGAGGAGAAAAGTGATTGCAAGTCAAAATTGCTCCTTCATCTAGAGCATTTAAATTTTCGATTCCTCTGATTTCTTTGATGATTAATTGTTTATTTTTAATTGCTTTTTTCATGAATCTTCGCGCAAGATAAAAAGCATATTTAGAACTGATTTTGCTCTTTATTTTCGTGTTTAAATAATCGACTTGGTGAGGAAGTAATTCTTTTCCTGGAGGATCTAGTTCAACGTCGAGATCAAAGAGTCCATTTCGTTCTAACTCTTCAATTTTCTTTAAGATATCGAGTCTATCTTGAGCGAGTTTCATAATCTTATTTCATGAGCGCATGAACACTTTTAATTTCACTATCGATCATGAAGTTCTTTTCGAGTTCTAAAGATTCTTCAAGGGCTCTTTTAATCAGTTCTTCGGTTTCTTTAGCGGATTTCTTTTGTAGCTCTGGTGAATAATTTGCTTTGATTTTTAAAATATCTTGATAATAAGGGCTCTTTTTAGCGGACTCCCAAAACATCTCTTCATACGGTACTCCATCGATTTGCCACGGTTTAAAAGAGAGGTTGAAATGAACGAGATAGGGCTTTCCATCTTTGTAATCTTGATAATCGATTGGCATTTGATTCCAAGCTTTATCGATATAGGTCACTTTATCTCGGCAAATCGCATTGAGATAATCTTGATCTTGGGCGACAGTAAAAGTCACTTTCTTCAACAAGGAAAAAAACAATTCTTCAAAATTGATCTCGCGAAGTCTTTTGGTATTCATCAGTAAAATACCAGCATTGAAGTATTTTGAATGATGCGCGACACCGACTCTTTTTTCAACATAGTCTTGGAAAGGTTTCACTTGTGAAACCGCTCCATCAGTGATCGCTCCGACAAGATTATTTCCAAGCTCGACATGATAGAGATTTGAGATATCTCCACCGACGACGATATCACTATCTAAATAAAGCACTTTATCAAACTCGGGATAAAGATTAGGAATAAAAAGTCGATAGTAAGTCGATTTAGAATAATAATCACGGGTATGAAGTCTTTCGCTGATCCGCTCTACATGTTCGGTGATATCGACAAATTCAATTTCGGTAGTTTCATTTTTATGAGCTTTGATAATCCGATTTTGATTCACTAAAGAAATTGTCCCGGAATGTAAAACATAAAAATGGTAGATATTATCTTTAGCAGCATTTTTGTTAATCGATTCTAAAGCGACAGATAAAAACGGAACGTAATTATCGTCACACGAGAAGAAGACTGGGATTAAGTTTTGATTTTTCATTTTATTTTTCTCCTTTAATTTTTGAAAAGTCAGCTTTAAGCATTAAATATTCATTTAATATGTCGTCGAATTGATGGTATTTAAATACCTTGTGAATTTTCTCAACGTGCCATTGTTTGATGTTATCGGTGTGAGGGTACGGCAAATAGAAAAGTCGCTTTGAAAAATGACGGACAATCGTTCTCTTGTGCAGAAACTTTTGGTCGTTATATTTTTGGCGGAGCATTTTCTTTTTACTCGTCGCTTTATATAAAGCGCTTTGATCTGCAAAAAGAAATTTCTTTGTTTTAATCAGTTGTCTAGCTTTTTCAAAGAGCCTAGTTTCTTTAGCCTTTTTCATGTTGAAAAGAAGAACTCCAGCATTGATGTAATTCGGATTCAATAAATACTTCCCATAGTGGTCTCTAGCTGCAGCGTATTCATAACCTTCGATGTCGATGTCATATAATTCTCTGATGTCTCGATTGAACATGATATCGACATCGAGATATAAGATTTTTTCGGGTATTTCGGGAATGAGATCGATAAATAAACGAAGCAATGTATAAGGAGAACAATACGCCATTTCATTTGGACAATAAGCGAATTCTTTTTGATAAATATCTCCGACATCGATTTTGATAATCGAATGATCGGGATTATATTTTTTAGCGACTTGATTGAGAAAGTCGATCTGCGCATCGCTAATTGGAATATACGCTTCCTTAATCCGCGAGATGTCCATCGTCAGGACATAAGCCCAAATCGGTTCTTTGGTCGTGGTTCTTTTATAAATCGATAATAGACAGGTTAAAACTCCATCAAAAACCTTTTCGTTACCCGAAAATAACAAATTGATCATTTTTTAAGACTCCTTTTTATGTATTTGATGTATTCAAAATTACTTTTTTTACTTCTAGTTACCATCGTTTCATATACTCGGTTCCGTAGATCTTGCTTTTGCATAGTCTCATCTAATGTTTGATTTAAATAAAATGGTCCATCGAGATATGTGACGATTTTTGGTTTTTTGCCGTGTTTTCTTTTTTGATAAGTATTAGTAAAACAAAATACGGGTGTTCCATATTTAATTGGATAGGCAAAAGAAGTTGCTTTAAAAGGTCTGATCTTCGTGTAATAAGGCCAGATATGTCCTTCTGGATAAACGGTGATGGCATGACCTTGTAAGATGCGTTTTTCAAGCGCGTTATAAAAGTTTTTAAAGGCTTTGAGTTCGCTTGGAATAGGTAGAGCCCCTAAGTGCGGAGTGATTTTACCCAAAATAGGCATTGAGACATTATTAGGATGAACGATCACATAGGCGCGGACCGGAAAAATGACAAAGGTCGGAATAAAAGCATCAGCGATTTCTTGGGTGTGATTACCATATAAAAAGAAACCACTTTTATCGACTTTTTTTAAAACTTCTTTATTTTCGATCTTCAAATGAAATTTTGCCTTTAAATAGATAAACGCTAAAGGTGTCGCAATCAAACGATACCAAACAAAAGAAAGGAAATTATAAAATGGATTCTTATGCAAAAATTTATAAGACATCCCTATTTCTTTAGTTTTGATTTGAGCGCTAGAAAATTCATCATTGAGCTCATCTTGATAATAAATTGTTTCAATCTTCTTTTTTGCCATTTTACGTCCTCTTAGAAACGGCCTAATTATAGGAAGGGAGAGAATTATTTCCTAACTATTGCTACGAACCTTAAAAATAGAGTGAGAAGACACAAAGTGAGAATATAGCCATTTCCTACTCTCGCAAAATGAGAATTAGCCATAAATGTTGTTAATTTGCCACTTAACAAACGTAAATCAGAGTTTTATACTATCTCATATGGAAAAGATGAAAGAGATCATTAAAGAGAATTTAATTAGACTGAGAAAAGAAAAGAAATGGACTCAGCTCGAACTAGCCGAAAAGATCAATTACTCAGATAAGACGATCTCTAGGTGGGAAAAAGGTGATGTCACACCGGATATCGAGACCTTAGAAGTCCTCAGTAAAATCTATAACGTTCCATTTGAGATTTTCTTTGTTAAGAGTGAAAAGAAATTCCGTTCTTTTAAAATCAAACAAATGGAAATGGGCAATAAATTAGCGATTTCGCTACTTGCAGTTTTAACAGTCTGGATCATCGCTACTTCGAGTTATGTTTATCTCAATATCTTCAACGACCAAAATCAATGGACGATTTTCCTTTGGGCAATTCCAGTTTCTTGCATTGTCGCCACGATCTTCAATAGCATTTGGGGGCAATTGAAAACTACATTTGTCATCATCTCGGTTTTGATTTGGTCATTGATCACGGCGGTTTGCTTACAAATACTCGTCGACTACAGTATTTTTCCTTGGCTTTTATATATCGTTGGGATTCCGATTCAAATCGCGACGATTTTGTTTGCTTTTATCACTCCGCGAAAAAAACATCTTCATACTGAAGAACAAAATAAAATCTCTGAAAAATAAGTTATTTAATTCTCATCTTCTTCTTTATTACATTTATCAAAAAAGCCGCCATGGGCGGCTTCATGATGGGGTGGGACAGAAAGGAGATACAAAATGAGCCAAAAACATTACCTTTTACGGTATTTTTTAAATCTTTGATAAACCGGTTCGTTATAGGCGTAAAATAGCTCCATATTATTATCGACAAGAAAATCAGGCGATAGAACTCTTAAAATAAAGTTATGATCTTCGGTGCGATGACCGTGATAATTTTCAAGAAAATATTCTAAACAACGGTAATATTCTTCTTTGGTATCTTCATCGTCAAAAATGCTCATCGCTTTTCTCAACCACTCTTTTTTAAATTGGTATGATTTAGCTAGATACGTATTAATCTGAGGCAACATATAAATCATCAATCCATTAATGCCGACTTCAGGATAACCTTTTCCTTCGTCTTTAAGAGTTATTAAAATGTGGAGCATCAGATGTTCTAAAGCATTAGCGTATGTCAGATTTTTGGGAAGATGACATTCGAATGGATAGTTGTTAAGAATATTTACTCTAGCTACCGAAAGCTGCGGGTAAGTGTCTTCTTTATCGTGGTGTAGATATAATCCTTCTTTACCTCTTTTTATTCGGCTTTCTGGAGTATATGTCCGATCATTCCAAAAGTAAGGATATTCAGGAATTCCATACTTCTTTTTTAGGTCTATAAGTAGTTCTTGGTAGTCACGATATTCACTAATTCTTTTCATTTTTTCAACCTCCGAAAATTTGCAGATTTTTCTTCTTCATCTTCTACATATCATAGACCAAAAAACTTGTCAAATTAAAACATTAAAAAAGTGAAAAAAGGTAGATGCATACTCATTTTATAGTAGATTTATCAAAAATTTTTAGATAGAGAATTAGAGGCTTGAATTAGAGAATAAAATTAGAGGTTTTAGCCAATGAAAATCACTTGTTTTTTTCAAATAAGTTTTACGGTTTTGATGGGACATAGAATTTAGTCATCTCGACGTTTTCTAACTCGAGTAATTTGATCTTTAAATCGATCCCACCAGCATAACCCGTTAAGTTTCCATTAGCGCCGACGACTCGATGACATGGGATGATAATGGAAATCGGATTATGTCCAACTGCCCCACCAATTGCTTGGCTAGACATTTTAGGTTTATTCATTTTTAAGGCGATTCTTTTAGCGATATCACCATAAGTCACAACTTCTCCATAAGGTATTTCGCAAAGCATTTGCCATACCGCTTGTCGAAATTCACCCCCAATAGGAGCAAGTGGAATTTCAGATATTTTCGGAGTTTGACCTTTAAAATATCTCTCTAACCATTTTTTAGTCAGCTCAAAAAGAGGAAGACGATCATTTTCCACTACTTTTTCTTTTAAAGTTTTATCAATTGACTCTTGCCCTTTAATCGCTAGTCCGACCAAATTTATCCCATCCGAAACAAGAGTAATCATCCCTAGAGGTGAATCCATAGTTGTTTTATACATCGTTCTATCTCCTTTTGATCAGTGATTTAAATAGTTCAAATAGATCTACCAAAATTATACATTTTAAGTAAAGAGAAGAAGAAGAAGAAAAGGAGTTTGATAAAGCTAATGGGCTTTAGATTCTCCTTCTTAAATTTGAAAAAACTCAAATAATTAATTCTTATTTTGTTTATTAGAACGAAGCGGATAAATCCCACTCACCGGAAGCGTAAACATAAAGCCGATGATGTTTTCTTGTGATTTGCTTGCAATCTCTCTAACTGCTTCGACCACTTCATCAACTTTTGCGGGGTCGTTGATGACGGTGAAGATAGTTTTAGAACGTTTGCTACCACCTTCTAGCGATCCTGCAAAAGGACCTGCAAGTAAGTTATAAAAACCTTCATTGGCCATCATCGCTGTCGCCATTCCTTCGGAATCGATAATCGTCGCACCTCGCACTTTAAGAGCGAGAAACTTCTGTAAAATTTCATCGAGGTAATTTAAATCATTTAAAATGATAAATAGTATTTGCATATAATTACTCCTCCATAATGCCTTCTAGGCTTGAGAATTCACTGAGGCGATCAAGACCACCGACTTCGCCTGCTTTCGTAATGGCAATTTTAGCAAAGACAGGACCGAATGTTTCATAAACTAAAACACTCAACATTATTATAGTCGAAATCGCCGGATAAAGTGGACTAAGAGAGACAAAGACAACTGTGAGTAGACCAATCGAAACACCACCTTGGGGCAAAAGCGCAATCCCAAGATATTTCTTTACCGATGGTGGTTGTTTCATAATTTTTGCCCCGACGAAGATTCCTAAAATCTTTCCTCCGGCTCGAGCGATGATGTAAACGCCGGCGATCAAGACTAAAAGGGGATCGCTACCTAAAATCCCTAAATTGAGTCCTGCTCCGGCAAGGGTGAAGAACATCACATAGAAGGGTGTTGCAAAATCATTCATCGCCGCAAAGGCCTTCTCTGGACGTTTAGCGATGTTAGCAATCATGCTCCCGACCATGATATTTGATAAGAGTTGCGAAAAGGAAATTCCATATGGTGATAAATAGTAATTTAAAAGACTGTTGATCCCAATGACTAAGAATATCGCTAAAAGCGATAAGACTTGAAGGTCATCGCGGATCTTTTCAAATTTATTGACGACTAGAGATAATAAAGTTCCGACGATAATTCCAATTAGTATTGATCCAAAGACTTCGATAAATGGTTTAGTGATCAATAACCAAAGTAGCGGTAATTCACCTTGTGGAAGAAGAATTTGGGCAAAAGATAAAAAGAAACCAAAGACGATGATCCCAAAGATATCGTCAAGTGCCGTAATCGGTAAGATCGCTTTTGTCACCGGGCCATAAGAACGATACTGTCTGATGACCATTAAAGTCGCTGCAGGAGCAGTCGCTGCAGACATCGAGGCCAAGATCAGTCCAAAAGCGAGGTTAGCGTTTGTGAATGGATCATAACCTCCACTCATGATGGTGCTTGGCTTAGGGATAAAAAATAGAGCACTAAAAACGATGACGACCGCACCGACAACTTCGGTGATGGTCATGACTAAAATCGGTTTGCCAACTTTTTTAATTGTCTTCCGTGAAAATTCACTTCCGACTGAAAAAGCAATAAACGCTAAAGCGATTTGACTGATGAAGTTCAGCTGCTCATTTTCAGTTTTGGTAATAAACCCACCATAACCTTTAAAGATCAGACCAAGTGATGGCCCTAAAAGTAAACCGAGCACTAAAAAACCCGAAACATTCGGGAGTTTCAATTTACGAGCGATAAGAGAACCTACAAAGCCAATGAATAGGACTACACCAAGTTTTAAGATTATTGTATTAATCGGATCCATTTGCACCTCCAAAAGAGTGATTAAGTAGCTTAATTACTCCTATGAGGTTAGCTGTCGGGTTCAGGCTAAGCAGGCCTTACAAACATTGTTTTTGATTCACCCCGGCGTAACACGTGGTTCCCCCACTCGAATTTGATTCGGAGACCTTATTAGTTTACTGAAACTAATGGGTTTAGTCAATGCGATTAAGCATAAACGAAACATTATTAAAATCTAGAGTTAGTCAACTAAAAATTAATATATTCGGACAAACAAATAAGAAAAGAGTTACGTTTTTTCTTTGCCTTAAAAATTTATATTTTAAGTTTTTATTTAGTTATATAAAGATGGTTTTCTAGACATATTTTATTTTTTATAAAAAAAGCCCCATTGAGGGGCTTATAGTGTTTCAGTTTTAATATTTTTGGAGCACCTGACGGGAATCGAACCCGCATAACCAGCTTGGGAAGCTGGTGTTCTACCATTGAACTACAGATGCATAATTAAATACTTTCTTATTTTACACAGTTTTTAGAAAATAAAAAGCCTCTGATTTGGGGGCTAGAGGCTAGTATGACCAGAAATTCTGGTGGATGCTGAGGGGATCGAACCCCCGACCTTCTGTACGTCAAACAGATGCTCTCCCAGCTGAGCTAAACATCCATGGGCTTGGTGCCGACTATAGGAATTGAACCTACAACCTACTGATTACGATTCAGTTGCTCTGCCAGATTGAGCTAAGTCGGCATCTGGACAGCGCAAGCGAGATTATCTTAAACGATAGCAAAAAGTTATTCAAGATTTCTTTTTTCTTTTTTATCCTTTTAAGCAAAAAAGAAAAGGCTCTAAGAGCCTTATTTTAAAGTGTCTTTTTAATTTTTTTTGCTTTAACTTTATCTTTGATAAAGATAATCAAGGCGACAATTTCATGAACTAATAGAGGTGTCGCCGAAAGAAGAATAATCCATAACCAATGAATATCATTGAATTGATAAGCTTTAAAGAAAGTGTTGAGTCCAGGAATTTCAACGACTGCGAGTTGAAGTCCAAATCCGACAAAGAAAGCGACCCATAAAAGCCAGTTCTTGGTTTTGAAATTATGAACAAAACTCTTCTTGATCGAAGTCATCCCAAGCATATGGAAAAGTTCAGAAAATGCGAGGACACAAAAAGCTGCGGTTTGTGATTGAATAAGAACGTCGTGGTTGGTCTCAAAAAGAGCTTTGATCTGCACTAAGGTATAAGCTCCATGTTCAAAGGGAACGAGTAAAAAGGCGATGAAGGTAACGATTGTAATCACTGCTCCATAGCCTAAAGTAATCGCATATCCACCTCGCGAGAATAAAGATTCTTTTGGATCACGAGGTTTATCACTCATTATTCCTCTTTCTTTTTCATCCGCACCTAAAGCAATCGCGGGTAATGAATCGGTGACTAGATTAACCCAAAGAATATGAATTGCAATTAAAGGCGCGGGAAGACCTAAAGCAATTGCGACGAACATCACGATTACCTCGGCGATGTTAGTCGATAAAAGAAAGAGAACTGTTTTCCGAATGTTCGCAAATATCCCTCTTCCTTCTTCGACCGCTTTTTCAATTGAAGCGAAGTTATCATCGGTTAAAACCATATCCGCAGCACTTTTAGCGACATCGGTTCCGGTGATTCCCATCGCAATTCCTATATCGGCGATTTTTAATGATGGGGCGTCGTTAACGCCGTCTCCAGTCATCGCAACAATTGACCCATTAGCTTTAATCGCTTTGACAATGGAAACTTTGTTTTCAGGAGAAACACGGGCAAAGACACGCACGGTTTTCACTTTTTCTTGGAGTTCTTCAAAACTCAAAGTATCGATATCTGTCCCAGAAAGCGTCTCATCACTTTCACTAATTCCGAGTTCTTTAGCAATTGCTAATGCTGTGACTTTGTGGTCTCCGGTGATCATGATTGTCGAAATACCTGCATTTTTTAAGATTTCAACTGCATTTTTTGCTTCTGGTCGAGGTGGATCAACCATCCCGACTAAACCGACAAAAGTCAAATTATCTTCTCCAATTTTTGTCTTCTCGCTCGTCGCAAGTGCTAAGACGCGTAAAGCCCGTCTAGACATATCATCATTTATCTCATTGATTTCTTTAATATCTTTTTTGGTGATTGGACGAACTTGACCATCGACGAGAATCGAAGTTGAAAACTTCAAAACATTGTCGATTGCGCCTTTGGTAAAGGAAATTGTCTTACCATCTTTAGCCGTATGCATCGTCGTCATCATCTTTCGAATTGAATCAAAAGGTAATTCATCGACTCGGGGACATTCTTTGTTTAAGGTATGTTGCGGAAGATTTAGACAATTAGCAAATTCGACTAAAGCAATTTCGGTCGGATCACCGTGAACTCCGTTATCAATTGAAGCATTAGAACAAAGTGATAAACCAGTTGCTAAAAGTTTTAAATCTTCTAGATTAAAATCTTCTTTTTTGATTTGACGGTTAAGCGTATAGGCTTCTACCACAGACATTTTATTTTGAGTGAGAGTTCCAGTCTTATCTGAGCATATAACTGAGACCGCTCCTAAAGTTTCAACAGATGGGAGTTTTCTTACAATCGTATTTGCACCGACCATCCTTTGGACTCCGAGTGATAAAACAATTGTCACCACCGCTGGTAAACCTTCAGGAACCGCGGCGACCGCAATTGAAATCGAAAGGATGAAAACTTCTAAGATTCCCGGTATCGCTTCATCAAAACCAGCGGCAAAAGTCCCTTTAATCCCCATTTCAATCAAAGTCATCGCAAAGATGATCGCGACAATGCACATCACCGCGATGCCAAGGAACTTTGAAAGTTTTTCGAGTTTCTTTTGAAGTGGAGTTTGCTCTTTATGGTCACTAGCTAATAAGGCTGCGATCTTTCCGATCTCAGTCTTCATCCCGGTGGCGACAACTACTCCTTCACCATGACCATAGACAACAGGCGTGCCCATATAAACACTATTGATTCGATCACCTGTCGCGACGAGGTCACTAAAAGTATAATTCGCATCTTTTTCAACCGGTAAAGATTCTCCGGTCAAAGAAGATTCGTCGGTTTTTAAATTGACGGTTTTAATCAATCTTAAATCAGCAGGGACAGTTTGCCCTTCTTCCAAGATGACGACGTCACCGATGACGACTTCTTCGGCCTTAATCGTCAATATTTGTCCGTCTCTTTTGACGATTGCCATCGGAGATGATAACTTTTTTAAAGCATCAAGAGATTTCTCAGCTTTAGATTCTTGAACGGTTCCGATCACCGAATTCAAGATGACGACTGCCATGATGACAATCGGATCAATCCAATCCGGTTCTCCGTGTCCGCTGATCAAAGAATAGATTGAGATCAAAATAGAAATTAGAGCACTCGCTAGTAAGATATAGATCATCGGATCATTGAACTGCGATAAAAAGACGAGAATAAGGGGTTTCTTCTTTTTCTCTTCTAATTTGTTTAAGCCATCTTTTAAAAGTCGATTTTCAGCTTCTTTAGTCGATAAGCCGTCATTTAAATCAACATCGAGTTCTATCGCAGTTTCAATATGGGTTTTGTTTTCAAACATCGTGATCTCCTTTACAAAATAATTTCGTAAAGGTCTGGTTCACCTCAAGGCGGTTTGTATCCGAACGATTCGCATCGTCGTGTTGACGAATATCAAACTACACTACTCCCCTTTATCATAGTAATTATATATATAATGACTAAATTCAACAATCCATTTATCAATCTCGTTAGTTAATTTTAAAACTTTTGAACATTAAATACTTGATCAAATCCATGAAAACCATGAAAAGAAGTCCGACTCCAAAAGTGATTAAAATTAGCCAAGGACTAAAGCTCGGAACGATAAGACCACTCAAAGAGATAAAAATAAAGATCGCTAAAATCACAATACTGACAAGAACGAGCGACCATTTAGGCGCAGAAGCAAAGAAGAACCCTCTTTCTCTAATCGTCATGATTCTAATTTGGGTGTTGAGGACAAGAGCAAACATCATCAGAGTTTGTAAGGTCAAAAGATCAACATGAAAGAACTTAAGAGCGATAAAAGCAATCAACAAATCTTCAAGTGCGAATAATAAACCGACTACGAGTGCAGTGACGACTAGACCTTTCATCTTCCACTTATTTGGTTCTTTAGACGGTCTAACATTATCTGTGGCGATTGAAATCGTCACAAAGTCATTTGCAAAGACCAATAACGTCATCCCAAGTAGAGAGATGATCATATCTTGAAAAATAAAATATCCAATAGTAAATAAGATGACAACCTCGACGACTTTGGTAATTTTATTCATCACCCAAGTCATGATTCTTTGAAACGTTCCTCGACTGACGATGATCGTCTCTAAAATCTCACTTAACCCGGGTTCGGTTAAAACTGCACTTGCCGAAGCTTTGGCAACATCACTAGCGCTGCTCACCGCCACACCGAGTTCCGCTTGTTTTAAGGCTGGCGAATCATTGACCCCGTCGCCTGTCATCCCGACGACATGTCCGGCTTTTTGTAAGATACGAATGATCTCGTATTTATTTTCAGGATAGACTTCTGCAAAGCCATCCGAGTTTTGAATGAGTTTAAGTCGATCTTCTTCTAAAGCATTTAATAAAACATCAACCGGATAAATGTTTTCGCCGATTCCGGCTTCTTTAGCGATTTCTTTTGCAATCGCTAAATTATCGCCAGTGAGCATCATCGGACGAATTCCAAACGATTTGATTTTAGCGATCATCTCCACTGTCTCTTCGTGAATTGGATCTGCGAGTGCTAAAAGTCCAACCATCAAGTAGTTTCCTTGACCTTCTAAGTCGATCGCCACTGCAATAGAGCGGTAACCGTGTTTAGAAAAATCAGCGACTTTTCGATCAAAAGATTTCTTATCGAAATTGGGATCGTTTAAACACAAATTTTCAATTATCTGTGGCGAACCTTTGCTTATTTTGATGATTTTACCGTTTTTACTGATTTTCGCTTCGGTTTTTTTATTTATCGGATCAAACGGTAAATATTCGATTTGTTCATAACCTTCAAGGGATAAACTCAAGCGTTTAGTCTCAGCGATAATGACTTCATCAATCGCGTCGAATTCAGTTTGATTAGACGCTAAAGTGCCGTAAATCAAGAGGTCATTTTTCGTATATCCTTTTGCGCTATAAACATCTTGAATTGATAATTTGTTTTGGGTGATTGTCCCTGTTTTATCAAAACAAAAAACATCGATTGAAGCAGCATCTTCAACAGCTTCTAACCTCGTGATCAAAACTCCTTTTTTAGATAGTTTCATCGCTCCTACAGATTGGATAATCGCCATTACAGCGGGTAAGGCAACTGGCACTGCACTCATTAAGAAGACGATGATCAATGAGAAAATATCGACAACTTCTTTATGGATGATAAGTGCATAAACCGTTAAGACAATCGAGGCTAAAATGCCAAGATACATCATGTGGCGGACGATTTGAAACATGATGTCTTGTTGAGCGGATTTAGGTTTAGCGATTTGCACCAAGGAGACCGTCTTACCAAAATATGTATTTTTAGCGGTGTTGATGACAAGGGCAGTTGCGCCCCCACTTTTAACGACTGATCCAGAATATGCAACACTGCTTTTATTCACTTTTCTCGGTAGAGATTCTCCAGTTAAGGATGAGACATCCAAAGACATCTCACCTTCAAGAACGTAAACATCAGCGGGTATTAAATCTCCAAGTTTGATTTTGATCACATCTCCCGGAACTAAAGTTTTTGAATTGACCATCTCCCATTTATCATCTCTTAAAACCGGGCATTCAATCTCTAGTTGTCTCTTTAATAAGTGGACAGCTTTTTTTGAATTTTGCGATTGGACAAAGCCGATGATCGCGTTGATCAGTAAAAGTAAAAAAGCGACTATTGCTTCAACGTATTTTTGAATCACAAGGTAGAGAATAATCGTCAATTCGAGTAACCAAGGCATCGGTCCCCAAAATCTTTTTAAAAATAGCAAAATTGAATTTTGCTTTTTTTCTTCTACTTCATTTAGACCGAATTCTTTTGATCTTTTTTCGTATTGTTCACGAGTTAAACCATTAGAGGTCACTTCTAATTGATCGAGAACTTCTTGAACTTCTTTATGTTCATAATCATGACTTGATATATTCATTTGACCTCCTAGTTAAAGCATTGCCATTTTACTCTTTATTGACCTACAAGTAAATTTAGACGAAAAAGAAAAGAAGACTGAGGAAATCCTCATTCTTCTTATTTTCTTAACAAAAGTATTTAAGGATGATTATTCAGTTTCTTCTTTTTTGTCCTCGACAACTTGTTTTTTGACCGCTTTTTCTTTTTTTACTGCTGGAGGCTTTTTAACAAGGCAGAGGATTTCACGTTTTTTATCTTCAAATTCTTCTTTATTGATAATTTCTCGATCTAAAAGATCTTTCCAAAACAAAATTTCTTGAGCGTTATGCGCTTCGACAACTTTTAAACCGACGAGTTCGAAAATAATATCAAGGATGATGATCACTAAAACAATGTGCGCTCCAACAAAGCTGATAGCTAAACCTAAACCACCTATATTTGCGCCTGCAATATCAGGGTCTAAGAAGTTTTCAATCACAAGTGCAAAAGCATATAAATTAATAACTGCAATTGCTAAACCTAGAGCTTGTCCTGCTCTGATCAACGCTTTGCGTTCACTAAAAGCAAGCAAACCTGCAAAAGGAAGCACAATGAAGTAAATTACTGCTCCTCCGGTTAAAATGCCAAAGATGACTTGACCGTAGTTCATCACTGAAACACCATTTGCTGTCACAGCAGGGAACAAAAGACCAAGCGTCAATAGACCTAGACCGACCACTAACAAAATTCGTAAAATCTTTTTAATTTTCATAGACATTCTCCTTATATTTCATTTTAACATTAAAAATAACTTATTTGATAACAAATATTAGACATTTGAGACACATTTTCAAATTTAATCTTCAATATAAAAAACGCATTTCAGACTAATAAAATGCGATTTTTAGATGTTTTTTTAAGAAACATAAGGACTAAATGAGAACGGCCGATGGAACTGCACCTGTGGTTTGATACCTTGAATACCCTAATAATTAACGAGTAAATACCCTCTATGTATCCTTAACGGGTAAATTCGTAATTCCGTAGAGATTAACTAAAAAGTGAGCACACTCTGTGTTCGTCAATCAAAATAAGTTTGATAATAAGGGATATTTGACGCTTTGAGCAAGAAAAAAGGCTTGATTTGGTATCAAACCTTGCGTTTCAATATGGTGCCCACGGCCGGAATCGAACCGGCATGGCTGTTAACCGATGGATTTTGAGTCCATTGCGTCTACCTATTCCGCCACGTGGGCATAACGTATTAATTATAAAAGATTAAGTGAATAAAT